>ERZ761609.223-NODE-223-length-75314-cov-11.039543_pt1 | contig 75314 bp, 70 predicted proteins | sample MGYA00511163_ERZ761609 | MGnify/ENA primary metagenome ERZ761609 (study PRJEB28899, sample SAMN02445070) | bioreactor sludge metagenome | biome: EBPR sludge | place: Australia: Brisbane, Thorneside Wastewater Treatment Plant | collected 2011-12-16 ...
ACGGGGCGTAGCACAGCCTGGTAGTGCGCACGGTTTGGGACCGTGAGGCCGCAAGTTCGAATCTTGCCGCCCCGACCATCAGGCTGGCTCAAACAACTCAATCTTGCCCGTCGTTGCTTTCCTATTTCGCCGGCAAATTAGGTTTGAAAAATTTTATATACTCAATCACCTTGGAGGTTAATTAAACTATGGCTCGAATGACACAAACGGAGATCATTAACAGCTTGGCTGATTCATCGGGGCTCAAGAAAACCGATGTCAAAGGAATATTTGATGCGCTTGCCGCTCTGGCGACCGCAGAAGTAAAGAAGAATGGCGAGTTCACGCTGCCAGGCTTCGGCAAACTGGTCAAAGCCACCCGAAAGGCCCGCGAAGGCCGCAACCCGGCAACCGGTGCAGTTATCAAGATCCCGGCCAAAACGACCGTTAAATTCCGCTTGGGCAAATCTATGAAAGATGCCGTGAGCTAGTCAGGAGTTTCGATCCGAAAGAAGATCTGCGAGAAAAAGGCGGGCCTGTCGGGCTCGCCTTTTTCTTTGACGCGAAGTGTTTTTGCGAAAATTGTCACAATCTTGAAAAAAAAGTGGTGACAAACATAACTCGATTTGTTAACATTTCATTACAAAGTTGAGTACAGCGAAATCCCCGATCTTATTGCAGAAAACTGGTTGATAACTTCAACTTGATCTTATCGGGAAATTCTTTGAAAAAAGGGATTTTCTGGGGAGTATAGCGTTCTCGGCTCAAAGGTGTTTTTTGTGGAAGTAGTACAAAAATACGTAGAAGGAGAACAAAACGTGGCAGCAGCTAAACAGATGACCCTGCAGGATAGGATCTTGCAGATCGATCACATTCAAGCTCGTCGTTTTTCTAAATTGACGGGTGACGCGATTGATATCGCGGCAGAAGGCATTATTCGGCATCTCCGAGCCTGCGCGAGAATGGATGTAAATCCTGACGCCTCGGCGGTGCGCGAGATCATCGACGATGCCCTAAATGGCCGCCGGGTCTTTGCGGAAACGTCAAACGACCTCCTGGCCGCTTGATAGTTTAGATAAGTTTTACTAGCAATACATATTGGACCGCCGTAATTTTGGCGGTCTTTTTTATTTTCACTGCGGCTTTTCCGGTCTCAAGGTAGCCCTCAATAGCCTAAAGTCCCCGATGTCTTCGATCTGATCGAGAACGTACCAGCGCTCTAGATTCGAACGGTCAGTATTGTCGTCATTCTTAATTACGACGTATGAGATCAATGGGTCGGACGCCTCTTGAATGCTGAACGCAGAAATAAACCGCTCATAACTTCGAACCTCTTCGGCGATCTCGGCATGGGTCAACGGCTTTGCTTCACTGCTGAGCCGGTCAGTGTGGCGTCCCCAACCGAAGAGTGCGATCATCGAGACGAAGTCGTTTTTCAATAGATAGTCCAAGCCTTTCCCGTCGATCCCCTGATAATAAAGCTGAAGATAGTAGCGCCGTTTGCTCTCTTCCCCGCTCAGGCCGGCGAAAACATGCTGATGTCGTGCCCAAACTATGTTCTGTGGAGCCACGGTCGGCATATCATCTGCAAAGATGCCGTCAAAGGACAACACCGTCGTCCTGTATGCATCCGGGATCGTCCTCGCAAGCTCTTCAAGCCTCTGTGCCACTGGAAGGCCGGCATCGCGTTGGGCGTTGGCCCAATCGAGAACGCGCACCGTGTAATGACATTCGACAAATCCCCAGATCACCGCAGCGAGAGCCGTTCCGGCACAGATCGATCTAATGGTCTTTCCGGCCTCGGCCGATCGGCTGCGCAACAATGCAGCGACGGCTACGATCAGGGCGAGGACCGAAACGTAGTTGCCAATAAACACCTGATAGTGGATCGGCTGAAGCGAACGTCCGGTAATGATCTGTTGGTTAAAAACTACGAACGGAACAAGCGCCAAAGCCAATGCGAACAGAACGATACGCTCCTTTATATTTATAAGCTTTGTCGCAAGGCCAGCTATCAGGATCATAAGCACAGCAAAACTTACATACTCCGGGAAACGCAGAAGATCCGGGATGCGTGTGTGTACGAGCAGCTGGACATTGTCCATCGTCGCAGTTCGCTGTGAAAGGAGATACGCGTACGGTATCAGAGCTGCGATGCAAAGGCCGCCGAGCAGGCCCAATTGTTTTATATCCTGTTTCCAGCCTTCAGGCCGTTCCGCGAGCCATACGACGCAGACGCATCCGAGAAAAGCCGCGGCGGTCGTCCATACATAAAAGTAGCTGAAAACTGTATATGCGAAGCACAATGCGGCGATCGCGATCGTGATCAGCTGCGACGAACCGACGCCTCCAAAACTGCCCGTTCTTTCAACTGAATGATCCTTACCCGAAATGATCTTCCATACCAGGCCAACGAATGCGAAGAAGGCCGGAAAGGCCATCGCTGGAATATAGCGGCGAAAGCCGGGGAAGTAGGGATACGAGAACCCATCGAACAATATCTCACTGATCGCCCCTTCCCCGGCGGCCAGAGTTCCGAAACAAAAGACCGCAAGAGCCGCTGCCATTGCGAACCACGAATCGCCCGTCATTCGGCCAATGAACCAAAAAACAGCGAACGCCGAGAGAAATCCGGCAATTGCGCCGGCGAGGACCATCGCCCACGGAGTTCCAAAACCCAATATTCGTGCCGGGATCGCGATCGTGTACGGAGCGGCGAACTGAATCGAGAAAAGCGATTCAGGTTGAGGCGATTCGGGGCTATCATCGCGGCCTGTATACGGATCGTTCTTGCGCGGCCGGCCGTCGATCAACGCCCTCACGTAAGACGCGTATGCGACCTCGTCGATATCGTTATAAGCGTAGTGGCCATTCCATTCACCGCCGCGTTCATACCACATCTTGAATTGCGGATAGGTGCAGAATATGGCGAGGAATAGGCCGGCAATAATGCCGAACCGCCAGTGTAATTTCATAAACTATAGAGTGTAACGGTCAAACAGATCCGATGCCCCGGTCTTCTCATTCTCTATTTTCCTGTGATAATTGTCCATTTCCTCAATTGATCCGCCGTTCGTACCCTTGCTGAGATCTACTCCTTGCGGAATATTCCGTGAAACGGAAATTTCGTGATATTCTTTGGGAAATTTGCCCAGAGATTTCATGCGTCCGCTCTTACCGACATTCATTTTCCTCGCCGCCCTTCACAGTCAGGTCGTCTCCCAAAGGCCAACCGTCGACAAGGAACCTGAGATACTTCATCAGCCGGTATTCGAACTATCGCAGGAAGCTATCGCCGCCGGCATCGATGGTACACTTTGGATGGCGGTCAAGATCGACAAAACGGGTGCCGTAAGCAGAGTGGATATCCTCGCCGGACCCGAATGGCCTTGCAGTTCGAAGCCAAGAAAGGAGATCGAGCGGGTCAAAGAGTCTGTAATGGAGAATCTTAGGCAAACTAAGTTTTCACCGGCGGTGAAGAACGGAGAACCCGTAGAGATCGATATCGGGATCAACTTCTGGATCGGTAGGGCATATGAAGAACTCCTGAGAAGGCGTGAAGAAGCCTCGAAAAGTGCAGGCGTCGCAGCACCGAAGACGATCAAAGCGGGCGTCATGAATGGCCGTGCGATCTCACTTCCAAAACCTGAATACCCTTTCGAAGCCCGTTCGAGCCGCGTTTCGGGGACAGTCACCGTGTCTATTCTTATCGACGAGGAAGGCAAAGTGGTCTCCGCCGGTGCAAAAAATGGTCATCATGCCCTACAGGATGCCTCGCGCAAAGCTGCGTGCGGCGCCCGATTCTCACCGACCGTGCTTGATGGTAAACCCGTAAAGGTATCAGGAGTGATCACATACAATTTTGTTGCACCCAGATAGATGGCGAGCGCGATCGATCGGCGCATGACCTGACCGGCAGCCCAACCAACGATATGAGCTTAAAAGAAATAATAATCGCCGACATCACGGCCGCGATGAAGTCAAAGGACGCAGATCGGCTTTCGACGCTGCGAATGGTCAAGGCCAACCTGATGAACCGACAGATCGAAAAGGGTTCGGAGTTGACCGATGAAGAGGTGCAGAAGGCACTGCAGTCGTTGGTAAAACAGCGGCGTGACTCGATCGAACAGTATGAAAAGGCCGGACGGGCGGAACTTGCAGCAAAAGAAGCGGCCGAGATCACACACATTGAGGCATACCTTCCTCAAGCTGCCACTGCTGAAGAAGTAGAAAAGGCCGTCGCCGACGCTATCGCAGAGACCGGGGCAGCTTCAATGAAAGAAATGGGAGTTGTGATGAAGGCCGTGACCGCCAAACTAGCAGGCAGATCGGCCGACGGTCGCGTGGTCAGCGAGGCAGTAAAGGCAAAACTCTCCTAGCCAAAGATATTCCTGAGCTTGTCCATGAACGACGCGTCGTTAAAGTCGGTGTCTTCAACATCGGCTAGTTTCTCTAGTATCTTCCGCTGTTCCGTCATTATTTGTTCACGCGTTTCAATTCAGCGCAGGCCGAGATCGGTATGCAATGGAGAAGTTTGTTCCGTGAAATTCTTTTCGAGTCGGGTAAGAATCACGCGATGATAAGTTGCCTTTTGCCAATCAACGGACGATTTTGCACGACGACCCTCGATAGCCCTCCGGCGAAGCCGAGTTCATCGATTGCCATGCCAATACCAAAAAACATCGCTGTTTCGGCCCCATAGGTGCCAAAAATGAAACTTTTGTAGAAGTAAGCCTGCGTTCACTGTATAATAAGGTACGTGAATGACTCCCATCTGCGGAATTTTTGGTTTATCCGATATATCGCTTTTGGGAATAAAAGCAATTTTGATGGTTTTTCCGCAGTTAACGCAGTATTTATGAAAAAGCCAATTGTGTTTATTTTTTTGGTGTTTGTTGCAGTCTCTCTCACCTTTTCGCCAGCTGTAAGATCGCAGGGTTTCAGTCAAACTGACTTTATTGTCGCTGACGCGTTTGGAAATCGAATCGCAGTTTACGATCAAAATCTAGTATTTCTCAGGTATCTGGATACCACAATAATTGAACCGTGGGGCCTAACCATTTTGGCGAACGGAAACCTAGCCGCGGTCGGTCGAAATGATACCCCGGGCGTCGGTCGAATCCGTGTTTACGCACCGACTGGTGCAATAGTTACTGACTTCACCGACGCAAATATTGGCAATCCGGTCGATATAAAATCTCTTTCAGGCGTACTTTATTGTCCTCAAGATAACGTAGGTGGTGGAATCGCTAAATTCACGTCAGGCGGCACATTTACCGGCACCCTTGGCAGCGGTGCATTCTTTAGTGCAGCAATATTGTCGGGCAATGTACTGTGGGCAGGTAACACGACGAACACAATTTCCGTTTTTGACTTGAGCACGAACTCGCAGACAGGGTCTTTTGTTTTGGATAACGGCCAAGTTCAGACCAATACGATGTACTACAGCGCGATTACCAACACAGTCCTCATGACCGGATCTCCAACCTTTAATACCGTTTATGAGAGGGACATAACAGGTGCTTTCGTTCGTCAGTTTGTCGTTCCGGCGGGTGAGTTCGTGAATTTCGGTGTCACGCGAGGGCCCGGCAACGACGTATTCGCGACCGTATTATTCGGCTCGAAAGTTCATCGCTGGAATCCCGATGGCACCTTCGTTTCGAGCACTGATATTCCTCAGGTCTCAGGTCCGGCGAATATCGTTTGGGCAGGCGGCTTCGCTCCGACCGCTGCGAATGCCAGCGTGCAAGGCCGCGTTCTTGACGAAAACGGACAAGGGATCGGGTCAGCAACGGTGACTCTAGCAGACACTGAAGGCGGGTCTCGAACAGTTCCAGTTAATCCGTTTGGCTATTTTAGATTCGACGAAGTCGTGGCCGGACGTGACTATGTCGTCACAGCTTCTCACAAGTCGATCGAATTTTCGCCGCAGGTGATCAACGTTACCGATGATGTCAACGAACTAACAATTACCCCGGTCGCTCGATCGACCAAATCCAGTAGCCGGCGTCCGCGATAGCTAACTGAAAGTGCGTATCGGATGGCGGCCCTCATTATCCGAAGATATTCCTGACCTTGTCCATGAACGACGCGTCGTTAAAGTCGGTGTCTTCAACATCGGCTAGTTTCTCTAGTATCTTCCGCTGTTCCTTCGTCAAAGATTTTGGGGTCACAACCGTTGCAGCGACAAACAGGTCACCTTTGCCGCGGCCGCCCAAGGCCGGCATTCCATGTGACTTCAAACGGAATACGGTACCGGTCTGCGTCCCGGCCGGAATCTTCAGGTCCTCTTCGCCGTCCAGCGTTTTCACTTTTATTTCAGCACCGAGAGCCGCTTGGCCAAATGTGATCGGGACGGCAGAATAGAGATTCGCACCCTGCCGTTCAAAGGTTTCATGCTCTGCAACGTGGATCACGACGAAAAGATCGCCCGAAGGGCCGCCATTCACGCCCGATTCACCCTCACCCGAAACACGCAATCGCGAGCCCGTTTCAACGCCCGCCGGGATCTTTATTTCGAGAGACTTTTCGTTTTCTACCCGGCCCTGACCTCGGCACTCCTTGCACGGGTTACGGACGATCTTGCCCTTTCCTGAGCAATTCGGGCAGGTCCTCATAACACTGAAGAAACCTTGTTGGTATTGCGTCTGTCCGCGACCGCCGCAGCTTACGCAAGTCTCGGGCTGGCTGCCGGCTTCGGCACCGCTGCCCTCGCAGGTTCCGCAGGTTTCAAGCCGCGGGATGCGAAGCTTTTCATCTTTACCTGACGCCGCATCCTCCAGCGTGATCTCAAGGTCATACCGGAGGTCGGAACCGCGCTGTACCGTTGACCGCCGCGACCCGCGACCTCCGAACATATCTCCAAAACCGAAGAGGTCAAAAATATCCTCGATGTTCGAGAAGCCGGGGTCAAAACCGCCAGCCCCGCCGCCGGCATGGCCGAAACGATCATATGAAGCGCGCTTTTGCGGATCGGAAAGCACCGCATACGCTTCGGCACACTCTTTGAATTTCTCTTCGGCGTGAGGATCATCAGGATTCTTATCTGGATGAAACTTCACCGCCAACGATCTATAGGCCTTTTTGATCTCGGTGTCGCTCGCGGTCCGCGACACGCCCAGAATCTCGTAATAATCTCTCTTCGCCATATTGAAAGCTAAGATCTCAGGTCAATGAAATCGTAATGACCGATGCATTTTCCGTTCATACCGCAAACAAAAATCAAAGATGCGCCAGCTCAACCGTTTGAACTGACGCTCCCTGATATTGTAACCAAATTGTCCGTGCTTTCTCAAGCAGTATGGGTCAGACGGCTGCAAGCATCGCGGCGGTAATACGGCCAGCGGCCTCTTCGACCTTGACGAGCACCAGGTTGATCTCGGTTATGTCGTCGGTACTGAGCGATTCCTCGGCATTGTTCAGAATGCCGTTGATCTCTTGCTGTTCTTCGAGGGCGAACGATCGGCCATACTCGACCATTGCCTTCCTCGCGTTCTTGATCATGTTCTCGAGCCGGTTACGCTGCACGATAAGCTCGCGTTCTTCGCGGTCTCGGTCGACCGAGGTTTCGGCTTCCATTATCAATCTTTCGATCTCGTCCGGCGAAAGCCCGGATGAAGGCGATATCTGCATAGCCTGTTCGAGACCGGTCATCTTGTCCTGAGCCGAGACGTTCACAATACCGTTGGCGTCGATCTCAAAACTCACATCGACCTGCGGTACGCCGCGGGGTGCCGGCGGGATTCCGACCAGTTCGAACTTTGCAAGGCTGCGGTTCGCCGAGGCGATCTCGCGTTCGCCCTGAAGAATATGAATCTCGACCGACTGCTGATTGTCGACGACGGTAGTGAACGTCATCGTGTTCTTTAGCGGGATAGTAGAGTTTCGGTTGATCAGTTTGACGAAAAGTCCGCCGCGAGTTTCGAGGCCAAGGCTCAACGGCAGAACGTCGAGCAGCACGATATCCTTGACGTCACCGGTCAAAACTCCGCCCTGGATCGCCGCACCCATTGCCACGACCTCGTCAGGGTTGATCTCGGACGATGGCTCTTTACCGAAAACCTCTGAAACCGTTCGGGTGATTATCGGCGAGCGCGTTTGACCGCCGACCAGAATCACCTTGTCAATATCGACCGGCTTGAGCTTCGCATCCCAAAGGGCTTTCTGGCATGGTTCGACCGACGAATCGACAAGGTCCCGAACCAGCTCCTCAAACTTCTCTCTCGTCAAATTGGCGTTGATGTGTTTTGGGCCGGTCGGGTCAGCGGCGATGAAGGGGAGGCTTATGCTCGTTTCATCAACGCTCGAAAGTTCACATTTTGCCCGCTCGGCTGCCTCTTTCAGCCGCTGCAGGGCAAGGCGATCTTCTTTTAGATCGATGCCGCTGCTCGTTTTGAAATTATCAACCAACCAATCGATGATCCGCTGGTCAAAATCCTCACCTCCGAGAAATGTGTTACCTGAGGTCGAAAGCACCTCGAAAACACCGTCGTTTATCTCGAGGATCGAAATATCGAACGTTCCGCCGCCAAGGTCATAGACAGCGACCTTTTCGGATTTATTCTTGCCAAAACCATACGCGAGCGCCGCGGCCGTGGGCTCATTGATGATCCTTTCAACCTCAAGCCCGGCGATCTTACCGGCATCGCGGGTCGCCTGACGCTGCATATCGTCGAAATAGGCCGGCACGGTCACGATGGCTTCCGTGATCTTGTCGCCCAGAAACTCCTCGGCGGCTATCTTCAGCCGCTGCAGTACGATCGCGGATATTTCAGGCGGGCTGTAAACACGGCCAAGCACCTTGATGTGAGCGTCGCCGTTCGGTGCCTCGACGATCTCGAACGGGACCGTTTCGCGCATTTTCTCGACTTCGGGTGAATTGAACTTACGACCGATCAGTCGCTTAACGGCATACAACGTGTTCGCCGGATTAGTCACCGCCTGTCGCTTGGCGATCTGGCCGACGAGCCGTTCATCTTTGTCCGTAAAGCCAACAACGGATGGGGTTGTCCGCCCGCCTTCTTTGTTCGATATGATCTGAACCGTTCCGCCTTCGAGTACGGAAACGCAACAGTTCGTAGTGCCAAGATCGATTCCAATTACTTTACTCATAATTTAGGTCCTCAAACGGGGGTTAATAGGGAGGTAATGATCAGGCGGGGAAGATTCGTTCAATTCTCATCGTCTGGAATGCTTTCGGCTATTTCTTCATCGGTCGTGGTGAAAGTTGCCGATTCGTCAACTTGCATAGCAGAGTTGTCGGCCGCGGCGGCCTCATCACCGATTTCTGCTTCGTCCGATACCGCCGGAGTATCCGCGTCGTTGATCGATCGGGCCGTTTCGTCCTTTTCGGACGGACCAGTGCCATTGTGCCCTGGCGGAGCAACGTATACTTTCACCATCGAATGGCGAATTACCCGGTCGCCGATGCGGTATCCGCGAAGTAGTTCCTCGCAGATCACGTTTGCCGGAAATTCATCTGATTCTTCAGTTGCGACCGCTTCATGCAAATGCGGATCGAAAACTTCGCCGACAGCCGGGATCGGCTTAATGCCCATACCCGCAAAAATGTCGTTGACCTGTTGATTTACCAATTCGATGCCTTCAAAGAACTGTTTGAATTCACCCGACATTTTCTTGCCAGTCGAACCCGAATGTTCGAGCGCCCGGTTCAAATTGTCGATCGCAGGCAAGAGCTGGGTCGCAAGTGTACTGACCTGCGAATGCATTATGTCATTGCGCTCTCTTTCGGTCCGGGCCTTGAAATTCTCGTAATCCTTTGCCCTACGCTGCGAGTTCTTGAACATCTCGGCACGCTCTTCTTCCATTTTGGAGATCGTTTCATTGAGGCGTGCTAGTTTGGCTTCCATGTCGGATTTTTCTTCTTTGAGTTCCTGAACAAGAAGATCTTCCTCCGGATCGGCCTGTTTGACTGCCGGAGCAATCTCGGTCGGCGGTTCGAAGGAATGCATCGACTTGAGAAAATCGGTGGGATTACCGTCGTCAAATCCCTGCTCGATCTCGATGATCGTCGTCTCGGCAGTGATGTGAAGGTCTTTTTCCTTCGCCTCAAGTTCACGGATGAAATCGTCGACCGAGACCGTCTCGTCGTCAGAATCTTCCGCAATGACCTCAAGGTCTTCTATTTCCTCATTGGGATCCATGTTGAATCGAACCGCGAAATGCCGGTCAGGTAAGGTTAGTTATTCGAAATGTCCCTGGACATCATCTTTTCGAGGACGCGGGCGACGTATGAGACGATCGATATCATCCTTGCATATTCGATCCGCGTTGGGCCAAGCACCGTGAGGGTGCCTACCGCCGAGGTGTTGCCGATTCGGTAGGGTGCCGATATAAGCGAACAATTTTGCATCGATGGCGTGCGGTTCTCGCTGCCGATGACGACCTGAACGTCGCCCTTCCCAGTCTTATCGCGAGCAATGCACTCATTCAAGATCTCGATGAGACGCGATTTCTCGCCGATCGTCGAAAGCAGTTCGCGAAGCCGTTCAAGGTCGACGAAATCCCTTTTGGTCAAAATATTCGACGTTCCGTCGACATAGACCTCACCGGGCATTTCCTCGTCGTCCTCGATACTCTGAGAACACAGAATGACGGCGGTTTGCAGCAGTTTATCGAAAAGTGCCTTTTCCTCGTGCATCAACGCGAGTATCTCGGCCCTTATTTGCGATAGGTTCTTTCCCGCGTATTCGGTGTTCAGATAGTTTGCACACCGATCGAGTTCTTCTTTCGTAAAGGCGACATTTAGCCGAATGATCCGGTTATGGACGATATTCGGAGCAGAGACCAGAACGACAAGAATTCGATTCTCGGAAAGATTTACGAATTCGATATGCTGCAAGCGGTCGCTCGACAAGCTGGGCGAAACCACGATGCCAACATTATTTGAAAGAACAGAAAGGAGTTGGGATGTACGTTCCATCAATCTGTCCGGTGTTTCCGCAAACTCGTTCGTCGACAGGCCGAATTCGTCACCGATCCGGTACAGATCTTCGTTCGAGATACTTAGGACGCCAAGCAGATTATCAACGTAATACCTATACCCCTTGTCGGTCGGGACTCGTCCGGCTGACGTATGAGGTTGCTCGAGAAGCCCCAGCTCCTCTAACTCGCCCATAACGCTGCGGATGGTTGCTGAGCTCAGACCTGAAGCATTTGCAAACTTGTCCGCAATGGATTTAGACCCAACAGGCTCGCCCGTGACAAAATGTTCGTTGATTATCGCTGAGAGGATGGTCTGCCCGCGAGAATCGGGAAAATCAGAAGTTTTCTCGACTTTTCGGTTTGGTTCGCGAACCAGCATCTTATCACGGTGAGTCTTGAGCAAGCCGCGTGATGACGGTATGCTCCTTTAAAAGGAATATCACTTTAGAGCGATTTCTGTCAACGTTTATTAGTTAAACTCTGATTAACATGCAGGCATCAGCCGATACTACGGAATTTAGGGGATTTTTCGAAGAGGCATTCGCCCATTACGATCCTTCGCGCAGATTGCCGCCGATCAGCGTCCGATTTTACCCATATGTCGGCATCAACCACACTATAAGGGTAAGGGACGGTATGATTTACGTCCGTATCGCTGAGATCTGCCACGATATGCCGCCTCAGGTCCAGCGATCACTCGCATACATACTTGTATCGAAACTGTACAGACGTCGGGTTCCGAAACGAGCGCGCGAGGTTTACGGCGAATACATTAAGGCAGAAACGATCCGCGAACGGTCGACCGCGAGCAAGCGTGACCGGGGCCGCAAGGTCGTTACCGGCTCGTCTGGCGAGATCTACGATCTTAACGAGATCTTTGACGACCTGAACACAAAGTATTTCGGCGGCAGTCTGGCCAAACCGACGCTCACCTGGTCGGCCCGCAAGACCTTTCGGATACTCGGGCATCACGACGCAACGCACGAAACTATCGTTATCAGCCGATCATTGGATTCGGCCGAAACGCCGCGGTACGTCATCGAATACGTTCTTTATCACGAAATGCTTCACATTCACCATCCGACGGTCCACCACAACGGACGGCGATACAACCACACCGCGGAGTTTCGACGCGACGAAGAGAGATATCGCTATTTCAGGGAAGCCGAACGATGGATCGAGCAGAACGTACGGCGATTAAAGCGAAACGCAAGACGCGGCTAGAGTCTGTCAGTCCTGGGCAAATTGCGCGACTATCGTCCCGATAAACCCAAGATCTGAGATAGTTAGTCGTTCGATCCCCTTCGAGTTGAAACGAGTTTCAACAAAATATACCGACGACGACTTCTGTCCGCCTTCCTTCTTTTCCGAGATGACGTCCGCGATGCGGTCGGCGAGGCCCGTTTCGTAACCTAGAGTAGCTGCCGGGGCATTGGATATTGCGATCTGATGCAATCTCGCGGCTTGTTTCACGTCGGGTCCGCGGCGATATGATTCGAGACACTTGATCACCGATTCCGGGTCACCGATGATCGCCTTGCCATCGACCAGGACCATCGCAACATCGCCGTCGTCCGTCGCCCAGTAATCGGCGTCCGATCGCCGATCGGGCTTGCGATCGGCTCTCAATTCAGCAGCGACCGCCTTTTTGAGGTCGGCCGGACCTCTGACATCTGCGATAACAACTTGTCTTTCGCCCTCGGGATCAAAGCGGATGGTGACAGCGTTCGAGCCGATCGCGCTCAGGAAAAGCTCGCCATTATCGACGCCGTACGGCTCGAAGATACTGTCGGAAAACGCCGACAACAGGCTGCCCGCGGTCGGGTCGATCTGTTTCTGAGCGGTCAACACGACGCTTCGCCACGCGATCCGCGGGTCGGTCAGGTCATAGCGGGTAACCGAATCGAACTGCTGATTCATGAACGGCTCGAACCCTGCAAATTGCCCTCCGGCAGGCTTGATCGTCTCGTTGAGCACAGTTGCGATCTCGGCCGAAGTCTCGATCTTGAACCGGTCTTCTATTCCATTTTCCGTAGCTCTCATTGTCCAATCAAGGCCTTTCAGCGAATTGCGGAGTAGTTCCGGAAGAACTCGGGCGATGAACGACTGAACCTCCGCTTCGTCACTCGATCGTTTGGCGAGCGTGAGACCTGCAATGTTAGATAGCTGGGCAATACCGTCTGAAGAGATGAAGCCAAACGCAAGTCGATCGCCGCCGGCCACTCTCGGGTTCTTTGCAATGCTCTCGATCTCGCCCCGCTTTACAGCCAGGCATTTCTCGATCGCCGATTCGTCATTCCCGAAAAGGATCGATCCGCCGTCGACCAACGCAAATGCCTTTCGTCCATCCTGCGCCGTCCAAACAAAATACTTCCCGCCATATTTCTCGGAAGTCTCGAGCAAGGCTTCGCCCCCGTAAGCCTCGCTGATGAAGAGCCCAAGCTGGTGTTCGACGAAAGAAATGACCTGAAAATTCCAGAGCCTCGTTTCTGCGGCCGCGACAAATCTCGGCTGAAAGCTGAGCACCGAATTCTCTTCAGTTATCTGCTGCTCTGACGTCTCGAAGCCCGTCACCGCGACGCCCAACTCGATACCGTCGATCGATCCGAGGTCGGGCTTCGTTTTTGCGGCATTTTGATAGGCCGCACTTTCCGTCACCGTTGCGATCGCTCTGCCAAGATCGCGGGTCTCAAGGTAGATGAGAGCATCGCCCGGAAGCACTGTCCGGACATCTATCGCCGGTGAACCGCATGATAGTGTGAATAAGCAGAATAACCCCAGACCGATGGAGAGACCGGACTGAAAACCGGATCTACCAAACGACTTTGCCGACCGCCGGAAAAACGACACGCGCACGCGGGATCGGCCGCTGCTGGCATCAGACCTGGAAAGCTTATGTGATAACATCGTCGGAATATGGCGGAAAAAATTTTTGCTGATGACATTTTACAGGGAAAGATCGCGTTTGTAACCGGCGGCGGGACCGGCATTACCGGCGGCGTTGCCCGCGCATTTGCCGAACATGGCGCCCGGATCGCGATCACAAGCCGCAAGGAAGAGAATCTTGCCGCAATGAAAAAAGTGATCGAAGATGGCGGCGGCGAGTGTTTTACGGTCGTCGCGGATGTGCGGGATTACGCGGACGTCGAGAATGCGATAGCACGGACCGTCGAACATTATGGAAAGATCGATATCGTTGTGAATGGGGCTGCGGGCAATTTTCTTTGCGCGGCTGACCAGCTTTCGGCGAATGGTTTTGGAACGGTCGTTGATATCGACACAAAGGGAACGTTCAATGTATGCCGAGCAGCGTTCGAGGAGCTGAAGCGGTCAAACGGTCAGATACTGAATATTTCAGCCACGCTGCACTATCTTGCCACGCCGATGCAGATCCACGTTTCCGCGGCCAAGGCGGGCGTCGATGCGATCACGCGTAATCTATCGGTCGAATGGGGACGCCACGGAATAAGGGTGAACGGGATCGCACCGGGGCCTATCGAGGACACAGAAGGAATGAAGCGGCTGCTGCCAGAACCGCTGAAGGAAAAGATCACCAAAAAGATCCCGCTTGGGAGATTTGGAAGGATAAAGGACATCGAGAACGCTGCGTTGTTCCTGACATCGGATGCCGCCGGTTACATAAACGGCGTGACTCTCGTCGTCGACGGCGGGCAATGGCTGCTCGGGACAAGCTTGGGTTGATCGTTATTTCTGATCTGAACGCTCGGCTTGCGGCGACGTACCCAGAACGCTTTCCGGCGAATCGGACCTTTGCTTTTGTTCGGCGCTCTTGCCCAATACCGCTCGAAGAACAAGGACCTTTGCAAGAACACGTACTTCGGGACGATCGAAACGATCGGTCAAGATCCTTGTCCGGGCAAAATCAGCACGTACCAGCGACTTGATGGTCGATTCGGCAATGCCGATCTCTTTCGTCAATCCACGGATCATCTCGCCGCCAAAGGCTCCGACCTGCATCTCGCCATCGACGAACATCTCTTCTCCGACATCGATGAATTCGCCCACCTTTACAAACGCGGAGATGAGGTCATTGGCTCGGTAGATCGCACCATCAAGGGTCTTAAAGGCATTGTCCGGATCGGCCTCGGCATAGCCCGAGATGAGGAGCCACGTAAAAATGAAATCCTGATAGTTCTTCGGTTGCGGATTCACCAGCTTCGAAGCCTCGACCATCAGTTCCGCGGCGAGTTCCGCATCGCCTGCGCGTTTTACACCCGCGGCAAGAGCGCTCAGGCCCATCAACTTGCGCTCGCGTACTGGTTCCTGCGCCAATAGGCGTCGGGCTTCTCCGACGATACGCTCGCGTTCCTCTTTCGGCAGCGGCTTCGTTCCGATGCTCGCAACCTCTTGTATCAACTTCTCTTCCGCCCGCTGCTTTTCTTTCTCCTTCGGATCCGGCGGCTCGACCGCCGCAACAGGCGGTGGGGGCACAGCTCGCCCTGACGTACTACGGAACCGGCCGCGGCTTTGACCTTCCGTTTCAGGTATCTTGAATTTTGCCCTGATCTGCTCTGCACGTCCCGGCAAGATCGATTCGATAGAAGCGGCATACCGAAGAGCCGTGTGAGGATCCCATAACTCGGCTGGGCTCAAGATCTGTTTTGCGAGTATTTCGCCGATCTCGCGCACCTCGTTCTCCGAATATACGGGCTTCTTTCCTTCGCCTTTCTTCGATTCTTCAAGATTCGTTTTTGCGAAATCAAAAAGCAGCAGCGTTACCGAATCGTTCAACTTCTCGCTCGGCGCCGACTTGAACTCGCTCAAGACCTTTGCCCCAAACTCGACGCCTTTGTCGACGTCTTTCGCATAAATGGTCTTTAGTAATTCGATGTGATTGAAGTTAAGTCCCTTCCCGATCGAGGCCTTGCCGAGTTCGACCGCGCGAGATGCGTCGTTCTCGGCGATCTTTGTCATCAGCCGGTATCCGAAATATTCGTCACCTGACTCCATCTGTTTTCGGAACTCCGCATTGGTGATCAGGCTTAGGCTGTCGTGATAGAAGTTGAATGCGAGTTCAGGCGCATGTTCGGCAATACTCATTGCGATCTGTTGACGGACCGCCGATGCTGTGCGGAACTTTCGCATCGCTTTCGTGCGTTCGGACGCCTCGGGAACGAAACTGCCTGCGGTGATCGTGGAAGCCGATTCACCAGCAAGGTCAAGAGCGTTCATTTGAGCGTCATATTGAGCCAAGAGTGTTTTGAAATCGGCTACGACCGCTCCGTACATGGACCGGGCCTCGCGGTCATCGTGAAACCACATAAGCGCGGCCATTTCAGAGGCAAAGCTGATGCGATTTTCGAGCGTACGCATATTTGCGACATCAGAGCTCGTTTCGCGAAGAAAGGCAACCGCTTCCTTTCTGATCCTTTCTGCTTCTTTCGCAGCGTCAGGCTCGGCCTTGCTTTGTGAATGCGCGGTCTGAGCGCAGATCGAAACGATAAGCAGGAACATCTTCAGATATGACGACATTAAAAGGCCTCCAGATAGTGGACGTCTCAATCATAGATTTCTTGCGAACTTATGTAAACAGAATGTTTGTTCTCAGCATGCGGACGTTCGAAGCGGCCACAGCAATTTTGATTTGCCTTCGTTTAGTGCAGAATTACTCTATACCTATGCTGCTCGTGATCGACAACTACGATTCATTTACCTACAACCTCGTCCAGTATCTCGGAGAGTTGGGTTCAGAAATGACGATTCTCAGGAACGACGCGATCTCGATCGACGATATCGAAAACGAGCTCAAGCCCGAGCGGATATTGATCTCGCCGGGACCGGGAACGCCAGACGACGCAGGCATCTCTGTTGGTGTGATCGAACGATTCGCGGGCCGCATTCCGATACTCGGTGTCTGTCTTGGCCATCAGGCCATCGGCCAGCATTTTGGCGGCAAGGTCGTTCGGGCACCCGAACCAGTTCATGGAAAGCCCGTCGTCGTCGATCATGACGGCAGGTCGATCTTCTCGGGCATACCAAACGGCTTCTCGGCCGGACGATACCATTCGCTGGTGGTCGATCGTGCCACATTGCCTGAATGTCTTGAGATCTCGGCCGAATCACCCGACGGTCTGATAATGGCGATGAGGCATCGGGAATTCACGCTCGAAGGCGTGCAGTTCCATCCTGAATCCATCCTGACCGAGCATGGCAGGACCATGCTGCTGAATTTCCTGTCGTTGCCTGCATGAGCGTGAATGAATCTTGAAGATCTCTTGATCCCGTTTGGCAAGGTCTTCGGCCGATCGGTCGACATCCGGAACGCGCTTTATGATCGGGGAGTTTTACGATCGTACGACCTTGGTGTCCGAACGATAAGCGTCGGAAACCTAACGACGGGCGGAACCGGTAAAACACCTATCGTCGCGCTTGTCGCTGAGATCCTTGCTGGTGAAGGCGAACGTGTGTGCATCCTGACAAGAGGCTACGGAAGAAAACATACCGGCAGACGCGTGCTGGTCTCTGACGGTCAAAAGATCCTCAGCGACCCCGAAGCGGGCGGAGATGAACCGATAGAATTGGCTCGGAGACTGGGTGAAAGGGCGATCATCATCGCCGATGCCGACCGCGTTTCGGCCGCCGCATGGGCTCGCGAACGATTTGGCGTAACCGCGTTCATCCTCGATGACGGCTTTCAGCATCGACGGGCAAGACGCGACGTCGATATCGTTTGCATCGATGCGACCGACCCCTGCGGTAACGGAAGGATGCTGCCCGCCGGGCGGCTGCGTGAATCGTTCAGGAATCTGGATCGGGCCGATGCGATCGTCATCACGCGTGCTGACCTGGTGAGTTCGACCGCCGAGATCGAGGCTCGACTGAGAGCGCGAAATGCCGACGCCCCGTTGTTTCGGGCAGTAACGCAGATAAAACGGTTTACCGAACTCGTGACGTTTCTCGATCGGGAGCCGCAAACCGATCGCGATCTGACCGGCGTAAAGGTCTGGGAAGACCTTGTTCGCTCAAGGATTTCGAATGATAGCGGATCGCTCCGTGTCGGGGCTTTTTGCGGTATCGGGAATCCGGACGCTTTTTTTGAACAGCTTCGCCGTTCGTTTATCGGCATCCGGGACAGCGTGGTTGAGATCGCTATGACCCGCCGATTTAACGATCACCACCGTTACGGGCAGAATGATATTGATTCGATCGAACGTGCGTCAAATGAGAATGGGGTTGACGTACTAGTGACAACGGCTAAAGACGCTGTGAAACTGGACGGCCTGAAGTTCAGGATCCCGTGCTTTGTAGTCGAGTCCGAATCGGTCATTGACCGTCCTGAGGATCTCCGCGTTCTGCTGTTCGGCGTTTAGGCGGCTCCTTCTTGTCTCCCCAATAGAATGCCCGCACGACGAGAACGTAGACGAGTATCGACAAAAAGAGGAAGACAAAAAAGAAAGCAATGAGCCAGGCAGCAAAGGACATATTCTTGGTCTATGCCGGCGTTTCGGTGTCGTTCGGTTCGAGATCGGAAAGCAGCCGTGTCTTGCCTTGATGTTCGAGAACGTGGCGATAGACCACGGTGATGATCGCAACTATCGGTATCGCTATGAATACGCCCGGAATTCCAGCGACCTGTTCGCCCGCGATCACCGAAAGAATTATAAGTACCGGCGGTAAATGAATGCCGCCGCGGACGATCCGCGGATACGATACATAATCGTGAAAGATCCGGAATACGATCAGAAATATGGCGATCCAGACCGCACGCCGCGGGTCGTCACCCAACGCAGCGGTCGTAGTCGCGATGAGCCCGATCGTAAGGGGGCCGAGCAAAGGTACGAATTCGAACACGCCCGCCAGAATACCCAACAAAAGCGCGTACTTGAGGCCAAGCGCGTAAAACCCGATGGTGCAGACCGTGCCAACGAGAAGGCATGAGATCAGCTGTGCGCGCGTATAGGCAGCGAGGGTCGAATTGACCTCTTCCAGGACCGATTCGGCTCGCATCCGCCATCGGCCGGCGGGAAACATCCTTAAGATCCCAAGTCTGATCGCATTCACGTCCTTCAGGAAAAAGAACGAAAGTATCGGAATGATCACAAGCCAAGGCAAATAGTAGATCAGGCTGATCAGAAAATTCCCAAAGCCGGAGGTGATGCGTTCCCCCGCGACAACAACTTGATCGTTGATCCTTGTTTGAACCTCCTCAGGGATCCTCAGCCGGTCAAACCGGCGGTTCATATCGTTTAACGACTGGCGTATCGCGGCGGCATAGCCCGGCAGGCTTGCACCAAATTCCCTTCCCTGTTCGGTAACGCGCGGGGCGAGATATGCGATACCAACTCCCAACACCGTAAAGACGACAAGGTACGCTATGAAAATAGCGAGCGAACGCGGCATGAAGCGTTCGAGTTTTCGGTGCTTGAACGGACTGCGGATGAGCTGGACAAGCGGCGTCAGTAAATAGGCGAAGAAGATCGCGAGCACCAATAAGAAGAAAAGGTAAGTAAGCGAACTGATCACCGAGGCCACAAACCCGCCGACGAAGATCAATATCAGAGATATGACAACGATCCTAAAAACGGCACGCGCCGAGAACGAAGCCGGATCAAGAATCACCCGTTGTCCATCGTTCGCTCGCGGCTCTTCAATTGCACCGGCGTTTTCTAATGTCTCGATCGTGTTATCGGCCACCTTATTCCTCAGTCCTTCGAGTTCGTGTTCGAGTTTGCATTCGCGTTCGCATTCGCAGCCAATTTCTGCAACTCGCTTTCCGGTTTTGAAAGATCTTCAAATGCGAATCGTTCAGCGAGCTTTGCGATAATTTCCGGAGGAAATCGGAAATTCGAGCCGAGAATGATGGCCCGTTCTCCGTCCGAGACCTTTCGCCGGTTAGTTTCGACCGGTGTGTTTGCTATCACGAACGAACGATCTTCGGCTGTCATCGCAGCTCCGTCCTTGCGGCGAAAGACGTAAATGAAATTGAAATCCGCGGTCCGCATCGCCTCGATATCGGTCTCGTATGCAGAGCGGACAGGCTGCTGCGAAACAGACTCCGGCGTTTCGGCCGCCGAGTTCATTATCCGCGGGTTCGGCCCGCATGCAATTGACGCCATTGAGACCGCGCTCATGGCAGCAATGATCGGCAAAGCCGATGATCTCGCAAAAGAACGAATATTTCCGCTCAACCTCATGGCGTTTCCTCTGTATCTTCCGCCGCGTTCGTATTTTGAGCGGTGTTTGCGTTGGTCTTCCGCTCTTCTTCATCCAGCAGTTTCTTTTCTTCGTCCGTTTCGGGCTCATCTGCCGAGTCGGCAGGTGCGTCCCCTTTCTGCTTCCGAATACGGAGAATCCTTGATTCATCGTCTTCGTAGATCATTTCCGCCCATCCGCTGTCGAGCAATTTGGCGACCATATCTTCATTCTCTTTCGCATCTGTAAAGACGTAATTGGCGCCAAACTTGTCGCGTATCTGCGGGCCTGCTTCATCTACTTTGCCTGAGGTGATCTCGGTCAAAAGTTTGTACAGATCAGGATTTTGCGAAAACAAATAGTTGGGGTCAAGGCCATACACGTAGCTGTGTTTCTGATTGAAGAAGAACAGCTTCGGAAAATCGTCCCAATTGGCGTTGAATATCCGCTCGCCGGCAGGAATGTTCTCTTTTCCTTCGCTGTCGACTCCGGTAGCGAAACTCATCGCGCGTTCATATCGGTCGTTCGCATCATTGCCGGCGATCGTGGAGATGAGCCCGCCATATTCGATCCCCAACCTCTGAAGCCCGACCATATTGACCATAAAGATGATGAAGAGCACAATGCCGAGCGTCCACGCTCCGGCCGCTTTGATGTTTTCGATGCGTTGATCGCGGATCGGCGGCTGGGCGTCGAGATACGGCTCGATATCGCGTTTGAAGTCAGCCGGGAGTTGGACGGCGTCGCGGAGCGAGAAGGCCTGCCAGCTAAATGCCGCAAAAAGTACGGCGAACGGCGGGAAGTACTCAGCGAACCGTTTCGAACGAAACTGAGCAGCAAGCAAAATTGTGACGAACATCAGAAAGAACGTTGCCTTTTCAGGGAGCTTTCCTTTCTTCGGCATGAAAAGAATGTAGCCGACAAGCATCGCCGCCATCGCGATCGGGAAGTTTGTCAACAACTCCATTCCGGTATAGGGATACCATTCGCCGCCCACCGCGACCGCAAAATCAGAGCCGATCTTGATCTTGGTGTAGGCGTGTTCCCAAAACAGAAGCAGGTTGTTCGGAAAATAAGGATTGATAAGATTCCCCAGGATCATTCCCCCGGTCGTATAAGCGAGCGGCCTCCATTCAAAACGGTGTTCGTTCCAGGCAATGATGATCACCCAAATAAGTGCCGCGATCCAAAGCAGGGGAAAAAGGCTGTAGGTCCAGACGAACGCGAACATCAGGGGCAACAGCCATATATATTTCCGTTCGAAAAGGAGATAGATGCCCGCGATCGTCATTATGATCGTCAGTGGCGGAGCCTTCGCCATGTTCATCCGGTAATAGAACATATTGGCACACGTCAGCAATGCACCAAGCCAGATCAGCGGATAGTCGACCTTATAGATATGAAGGAACCAATAGACCGAGAAGATCGCACATGTTGCGAATACGACGGTCGCCACCTTTGCCGCCATCACCGGTTCGAGAAACCACAGAAACGGGATCTGCATCAGGTGAAAGAGGAAATGATGGTCGTTGTAATGCTGTGGATTTAGAACCGTGAGCGGAAGCCACTCGAAAGTAGGAAGCCATCTGCCGCTGGACAGGCTTTCCCAGAGCAGCTGGCTCCAACGGATGTGATAGTAGCCGTCCCAATCGCCGCAGCATATCGCTGACGTACGAAACTGTAGAAAGCTCATCACCATCGCGATCGCGACCAAACCAAATATCAAATAGACCGTTCGGGTCGCTTCTTCGCTTTCAAGATAATCGCGCCAGCCGGTCCGGACCGCTTCGGGCAAGGTACGCTCGGCCGGCACGCCGGCAAAGTTATCGTTTGGGTTCTGTTCTTCCATTTGCAAAAGAAAGCCGTGCAGCAGGCCCCGGGCCCGCAGAATATTAAACAGAAACGTTATCACGAAAGGACGGGCAAATTCTATCGGGTCCGAGCGAACTGTTCATTGCCGCAAAAGAGAAAAAGCTTAACAGATCGCTCAATTCCCGTTATTATTAGCAGAATGAAGCGGCACCTTGCACCCACAAGCCTTGTCGTAGGCTTTTGTATGTTGGCTGTTGCGGCGTTTGTCCCGGAGTTATACGGACAGGAAAAGACCGACGAAGCCGTCTGGCATCGCTACTCGACCTCGGCCGGTGACCTCACTTTTGCCTTTCCCGGAACAGACATTTTAGTTGACCAGGACGGCCCAACCACGTGGGTGCTTTACGTGAAGGGCGGACTGTCACTTTCGGTCCGTGCGGATCGGACAAAAGGGGCAAAGAAAAGGTTCATGGAAATTGCTGAATTTCCCTCGTCGAAAGAGTACAAGGGATTCACTCTCGATGATTTCTACGGCCTGTGGAAACGTGACACCGATGCGACAAAGGGCACTGACTCCGCATCTTTTCAACTTGCATCAAAGAACGGTTTGTATCGCATAACTGCCCGGTCTAGAGACGGTCGGAATGCAAACCTGGAGCGGTTTTTGGGAAGCATTCGGTTGGGCGGAAAGCAACTTGTAAATGCTGAGATATCCAAAGAGGCTGAGGACGTCTCGGTAACGCTGATCGAGGGCCTACCGACAAGTGAGGAGGTTGCGGAAGCGTTGAAGCGTTCGACGCCGAAGGGACTCAAATATACCCTTTCAGGCGCCACGAAAGACGGTAATGAACCTGAAAAGGACATCGAGATTACGGAGGAAGATTCCCCGAAATACTCAAGTAGTTTAATCATACTCCGTATGCCTCGGCCTGGATTCGTTGACGCTTACCGGGCGGAAGGGTTTTCCGGAGCCGTAAAGTTTCGCGCCACGTTTCGTGCCGATGGAACCGTTGGGCCGGTTGAACTGCTACAGTCGGTCAACAAAGCACTCAATGAACGGGCATTTAACGCTTTGAAGGGAATAAAGTTTATCCCGGCCAAAATTGACGGAAAGCCCGTGGACGTTGTCCGGACCATCGAATACGGCTTCTCGGTGTATTGAGGCTGGCCACTTTCCTTCCCACCGGTTGTTTTGCCAGCCTGCAGCTCAAACCTTTGCATCTTCGTTGCGCTGAATATCACCCACTTTGCTACAATCTAGGTTTCGCAATGTACCCGAAAGGAAACCTGCAAATTCCGGCGCCGCACGGGCAGCTTGAGGCGATCTTGAAAGAGCCCGTGGGGGAGCGGCGAGGCGTCGGCGTCGTTTGCCATCCGCATCCGCTGGGCGGCGGGACGATGCACAACAAGGTTGTCTTTAGGGCTTCGGCCGGCCTTGTCGATGCGGGGCTTGCTACGCTCCGGTTCAATTTTCGTGGTGTTGGGTCATCGACCGGTGTGCATTCTGAGATACCTGGCGGACTCGAGGACGTACGGGCGGCTGTCGATTATGCAGCATCGCGATTTCCGGGCGAGGACGTGACGCTCGCCGGTTTTTCGTTTGGTTCGCGAACGGGAATGGAGGTCGGAATGGCCGATGACCGTGTCAAAAGGCTGATCAGTATCGGCACGCCGGTCGACAAGTACGACGATTATGAATTTCTAATCAGGCTGCGAAAGCCTATCCTTTTCGTTCACGGTGACAGCGACGAATTTGGTTCTGTCGCGAATCTCAAGGAATTGGTCGACCGCGTCGCAGAAAACACAGATTGCGAGTTGGTTTTGTTCCACAGCTGCGGCCACTTTTTCGACGAGCACCTGAACGAATTACGTGACACGGTTCGCGAATGGACCGAAAAAAAGATCGCGCAAGCCTGAACGCCGCACCGCTCAGGCCATATAATGTCCTTTATCACCCAAATATCATGAACGAACAGATACACTCGACCGCCGAAGAGCGCAACGCAGCGATCCGGCTGACTATGATGCCGCGCGACACGAATGCACACGGTACGGTTTTCGGAGGCATAATTTTAAGCTATATAGACGTAGCCGGCGGCGTCGAAGCGGTCAGGCATACGAGACACGACCGTTTTGTCACGGTGGCGATGAAAGAAGTGATCTTTCACGAACCGGTCTTCATGGGCGACCTGGTGAGCTTTTATGCCGAGACACTAAAGGTCGGTAATACGTCGATAACGATCCACGTTGTCGTCGAGGCCGAACGATTCGGCAGCCAGGGTCAAAAGGTGATGGTCACTGAGGCCGAGGTTATCTACGTCGCGATCAATCAGTTTCGCGAAAAGGTATTGATCGGGAACAAGTAATGCCGACCTGGAAACTCGAGATCGAATACGAGGGAACCCGCTATCGCGGCTGGCAGATGCAGCATAATGCCCGGACTATCCAGGGCGAACTTCAGGACGCAGCCCGCCAGCTTTTTGCATCAAAGTTCGAGCTTTTCGGCGCCGGACGAACCGACGCGGGCGTGCACGCCCTTCACCAGATCGCTCATCTGAAGGTCCCGGAGCTCAAAGTGAACATCACCCCTCGGCAGATCCAACACGGTTTCAATGATGTGCTACCGCACGACATCAACATCCTCAAGGTCACAAATGCGCCCGATGGCTTTCACGCCCGGCACGATGCCGTTTATCGACAATATCTCTACAAAATATCCCGACGGCGTAATGCCTTTGCGAAGAGCCTTGTCTGGTGGGTAAAGGATGATCTCGACGCAAAAGCCATGGCCGAGGCGGCACGACTCTTGATCGGCAGGCAAGATTTTCGTTCATTCTGCGAATCCGAAGACGGAAAACGGCAGAATACATCGATCGATGTACAGCTCGCGGCTATTTCGATCGAGGATGACATCATCTGTTTTCGCATCGGAGCGTCGCATTTCTTGTGGAAGATGGTCAGACGGATCGTCGGCATGCTGGTCGAGGTCGGCCGCGGCGATCTGACATTCGACGCATTTGACAGACTCTTGAAATTCGAATCGAACGTACCGGCCAAATTTACGGCGCCGCCGTCGGGCCTTTACCTTGAAAAGGTCGAGTACGCACGATAGAGGTTTGCGTTCGCTAAACGGTTATGCGAAATTCGACGAATAAGCGGAAATAAGATCTTATTTAGGGGAGAATAATTTATGCCAACTATAACGGCTGAAACAGCCACCGGTCAGGTGGCGATCGTGGGTGAGGCCGGCAAGAAACTCGTACTTTGCCTTGAGGACAGCGGGGTCGACATCCTGCACCGCTGCGGTGGCAACGCCAGATGCACCACGTGCCGGGTCGAGATCTTGTCGGGCGATCCGGGCCCGATCGGCGAGGCCGAGATGGCTGTACTTGCGACCAAGACAGACATCGGCGACCATACGCGGCTCTCTTGCCAGATACGGGTAGCCGATGATCTTCACGTTAAGGTGGTCAGGCAGGCCAGCGTGGACGGGATCGACGCCGGGCCGCGGCCGGTTGATTGAATCGCGGTGCTAAACGCAATCTGCTATAATCGTGATTCAGCCATAATTCAAAGGAGATACAACAATGGGTTTGAATACTGTTTATAAAGCAAAGACCTTTGACCTCAGCGACCTGACCGGCATTTCGAACGAAACGCTGGCCATGCATTTCAAGCTTTACGAAGGCTATGTGACCAACACTAATGTGCTCAATGAAAAGATCGCCGAACTGATCGGCGGCGGAGAACTTGACGCTACCAAAACAGCTGCGTTCTCTGAGATGCGCCGCCGTTATGGCTTCGAGTACAACGGCATGGTGCTCCACGAATATTACTTTGAGAATATGGTGAAGCAGGGCACGGGTGATCCGGCTAAGGATTCGGCCTTCGCAAAGGCGGCTGCGGAGAGCTTTGGCAGCTACGATATCTGGAAGGCCGATTTCATGGCCACGGGCAAAATGCGAGGCGTGGGCTGGGCCGCAACTTATCAGGATCCGTCAAATGGTGCGCTCTCGAACCACTGGATCAATCTGCATGAGACCGGCAACGTCGCAGGCTACAAGCCGATCCTGATCATGGACGTTTGGGAACACGCGTTCATCAAAGATTATGCTCCGGCTGATCGGCCAAAGTACATCGAAGCGTTCTTTGCGAACATAAATTGGGAGACCGTCAACTCGCGTCTTTCGGCGGCCGGCGGCGCGAGTGCGTAAAAGCCGGGCTCAGGTGATAGAATCACAGGATAGGAAGACAGTCGGGAGGCACGAGGCAATCCCGGCTCCGGCCTGTCCTGTTTTGTATTTATGATCGAGGAAAAAAAACTGGTTCAGAGTTTTTTGAACCGGAAACAGCGCGAACGCGTCAAGAAACCAGATTGGCTTAAGATCAAGCTTGGCGACCCGCGGAACCAGAATCAGGTGCTGAGCCTGATCGACGGGCTGAATCTACACACGGTATGCCAGGAAGCGAAATGCCCGAACATCTTCGAGTGCTGGACCGATAAAACAGCGACTTTCATGCTCGGGGGCGACACCTGTACGCGACACTGCGGTTTCTGCGCTGTCAACAAAGGCGAACCGATGGACCTCGATCCGATGGAACCGACACACGTCGCCGAAGCCGTCAAACATCTCGACCTTAAACACGCCGTCATCACTTCGGTCAATCGCGACGACCTCGCCGACGGCGGCTCGATGCACTGGGCCGAGACTATTCTGAAAGTCCGCGAAATGAATCCGGCGTGCAAGGTCGAAGTGCTGATACCGGATTTTAATGGCGACGAGGACGCGCTGAACAATGTCCTGACCGCGCGTCCCGACGTTCTCAACCACAATACCGAAACGATAGCGAGACTCTATCGACGTGTCCGGCCGGATGCGAAATATGAGCAGACCCTTGAACTGCTTGAACGTTCCGCTCATTACCGCGACACCCATTTTCCTTCGATGAAAACTAAGAGCGGCATCATGGCCGGACTTGGCGAAACGTTTGAAGAGGTCGTAGACCTAATGAAAGACCTCCGATCGGTCTCGTGCGACATCATGACCATCGGCCAATACCTCCAGCCATACGAAAAACGCCTTCCGGTCGAGCGATACGTCACACCGGAAGAGTTCGCGGAATGGAAGAGGATCGGGATGGGTTTGGGCTTTAAACACGTGGAATCATCGCCACTCACCCGCTCGTCGTACCACGCCCGAGAACAGGCTGAGACACCTGCTTAATTAACATTCGTATGAAGAAGCTGTCGATTGCCGGATTCGCTGTTGTTCTTATATGCGTAAGCTTCTATTTCTATTCGTGTCGGAATAATGACCTGAGAGGCTGGTGGAAAACTTCGAACGATGGAAAGACCTATCTCGTCGTGGATGATCCCGACGGCGGATCGGCTGACGCGAAGTTTTCGCTCGACGGCCGACCTTGGCCATACCGGATTGGTGAACGCGGGGAGATAGAGCCCGGATGCCATGATCTCGACAAGGTTGGATTCTGTGTAAAGCAAGGAACCGAATATCATTTCGACTACTGGGGCCCGTAACCGTTGCGAAATTCGCACTAAATTTGACAACGGTGATACAATGATCTCATGAAGATTTCCCGTGACATCCAGAGCCTCAGTGTTTTTAAGCGAGATACGGCAAAATTCCTCAAACAGATGAAGAAAACCGGGCAGCCAATCGTTCTGACGGTAAACGGTAAGGCCGCGGCTGTGGTACTTGATCCGGACGATTATGAGTACTTGCGTGAGAAGGATCGACGAGAAACTGTTGCGGCTGTAAAGCGAGGTATTACCGATGCTGAGGCAGGACGGGTAACCGACGCCGAGACCTTCTTTAAGGAGTTTGAAAAGAAGTACGGTATCCCGAGCGAATAATGAAGCGATATCGCGTAGTATTCACCGAGGAGTCCCTGAGAGATATTGCCAATTCGTTTGAATGGGGATGCCAGGAATGGGGTGAAGCCCTCGCACGACGGTGGTACGCAACGCTCAGATCGCATACCCGCAAGACCTTGATGCGATTCCCGTTGGGCCAACCACTTGCTCCGGAAAGCGACGAAGCCGGCCGCGAGATTCGACAATTAATGTTCGGCCGATACCGCATTCTTTATGATATTAAAGAGGGTATTGTGAGAGTTTTGCACGTCCGCGGAGCATTCATCGGCTCAGATAACCAGAACCTCGGAGTAGACGAATGAACGAAACCGAAAATCAAAAGGCCATCGAGATCCTCAACCGGATCATGGAACTCGAGCTTGCCGGCGTTGTGCGTTACACGCATTATGCGCTGATGGTATTCGGATACAACCGGATCCCGATCGTGTCGTGGCTGGATGGCAATGCGAACGAGAGCCTGGCACATGCGAAAAAGGCGGGCGAGTTCGTGACTATGCTCGGCGGGCATCCGTCTCTGAAGATCGGGACGCTGCTCGAAACCCACAAACACGACATCGGCGACATTCTTCGCGAGAGCCTTGAACAGGAATCGACTACGCTTGCCGCTTATTACGACCTGCTCACACTTGTCGAAGGCAAAAGCGTCACGCTCGAAGAATATGCACGAGAGATGATCCTCCTCGAAGAAACACATCTCGACGAGGTCAACAAGATGCTGCGCAAGCCCGGCGAGATCGAACCGTTCAGTGAATAGCGTCTTAGAGCAAATCGTGGAAATCCCGTAAAATGCAGGATATAAGTTCTGCATTTTCTTTTAATGAATTACGGCCTTATTGCTGGCAACGGCCAGTTTCCATTTCTGGTGATCGAAGGTGCGAAGCGCGCGGGTGCTTCGCTTTCGGTCGTCGCAATCAACGAAGAGACCGATCCGCGTATTGATGACGTTGCCGAAAAGGTGGTCTGGGTAAGTATCGGTCAGTTAGGAAAGATGATCGGTTTCTTCAAGAGTCACGGAGTCGAAAAGGCGATAATGGCGGGCCAGGTAAAACACGTTCAGATCTTTTCCGGGTCTTTGCCCGACGTGCGAATGCTCAAGATGCTTTGGAATCTGGAGAAACGGAACACAGATTCGCTGATCGGCGGTGTCGCCAACGAAATGGCCAAAGAAGGTATCGAACTCATCGATTCGACGTTTTTCATAAAGGACCAACTAGCCTCGCTGGGCGTCCTTACGAAGCGGAAGCCCGATGACAACGAACTTGGCAATATTGAATATGGCCTTCATGTTGCGAACGAGATCGCCCGGCTTGACCTGGGGCAGACCATAGTTGTGCGGGCAAAGGCGTGCGTCGCCATCGAGGCTATGGAAGGAACCGATGCGACCATTCGGCGTGCCGGCGAACTCGCGAACGGCAAGCTTACCGTTGTAAAGGTCGCAAAGCCCGGTCAGGACATGCGTTTTGACGTACCGGTCGTTGGTGTCCCGACGATCGAGACGATGATCGCCGCGGGCGCTACGTGCTTATCGGTTACCGCCGGCAAGACCCTCATATTCGACCGTGAGGAGGTGATCCGGCTGGCGAACGACAAGAAAATAGCCGTCATTGGCTCACAAGACGAAACTTAGCCCCCTACGCAAGCGTATTAAACGCTACGATCATATCCTCGATCCAATTAACAAAATTTCCGGAGAAGAAATGAGAAAACATCTGTATCTATTGGTGCTGTTCGTCGCATTGCTCGCGCCGACGGCGTTTTCACAAACCGTGAAAATTTCAGCTGCCGAAAGAAAGATCGCCGAAACCATAACGGCCGATCAGCTCAGCAGCTATCTATATTTCATTGCGTCCGATGCAATGGCCGGACGCGATACCCCATCGCAGGGACTCGACGTCACCGCCGAATTCCTAAAAATGAACCTTAAGAAGTGGGGTTTCAAACCCGGCGGCGACAACGGCACCTTCTTTCAAAAGATCACCCTTCGAACCGAAAGCGTCGAAGCTGCAAGCAATTCTGTCCGCATCGGCGATCGGGCGTTCGCCCTTGGCAGCGATTTTTTCCGCATGGCCGGCAATGGCACTGGATCGGGATCGATGGTATTTGGAGGCAACGGCTGGATGATCAGATCGAAGAATATCGATCCATACTCCGGCATGGATGTCCGCGGCAAGATCGTAGTTCTTTATACGGCCGGTTTCCCCGACCTTCAGACGGTGACCCGTCGGCCTGCCGGAGTAACGGATGACGATCTCGCGGGTGCAAAGGGTACGGACTGGGCCGACCCGATGACCTATGCGATGCAAAAAGGAGCGGCGGGAATTATCCTCGTGGCGTCCCCGCAGCTGCAGGCAAATTGGCAGCAGGCTCGCGGGTTTCTTGGGCGTGGACGTACATCGATGGAGATGCCCGGTGATACTGCTCCCTCCGCGTCAGCGCTTCCGGTCGTCCTTGTTTCGACAGCGGTCGGAGATGCGATATTCGCGGGCGAATCGGCCGGCAAAGAGTCGGCCGCGGCATTCGCCATAAACAAGTCCGCGAACGTTTCGACGATGGCAAAGGTCGAACGCAAATCGACTCAGAATGTGGTCGCGATCTGGGAAGGACGAGATCCGGTCCTGAAAAGTGAAATGGTTGCGATCGGAGCCCATTACGATCATGTCGGAACGAACCAGAATGCCCCAGGGGACGATAAGATCTGGAACGGCGCCGATGATGACGGCTCGGGCACGGTCGGCGTTCTCGCGATAGCTGAGGCTCTCGCTAGGTCCAGCATCCGCCCAAAGCGCTCGGTGCTGTTCGTCTGGCATGCGGGCGAGGAAAAGGGGCTTTGGGGAGCTGAGTATTTCAACAAGAACCCGACGGTCGATATCAAAAAGGTCGTCGCACAGTTGAACATCGACATGATCGGCCGCAGCAAAAAACCGGGTGACACTAACGAGCGGAACAAGGATCTTTCTGGACCGAACGAGGTCTATGTGATCGGTTCTGAAATGATGAGCTCAACTTTAGGCGCGGTGGCAAAGGGCACCAATGCTGCATACCAGAAACTCGATTACAACCTGAAGTATGACGACCCGAAGGATACGAATCGTTTCTTTTTCCGGTCGGATCATTTTCATTACGCGGTCAACGGCATACCGATCGTATTCTGGTTCACGGGCGTTCACGAGGATTATCACCAGCCCGGCGACCATCCGGACAAGATCGACTATCAAAAGATGGAAAAGATCACCCGGACGATCTTCTTGACGATGTGGGAATTGACCGATCTGAAACAGCGGCCTGCAGTTGACAAGAAGTTGCCGCCGGAGCTTACGCAGCGTTGACCACTGCATCGTTACGATCAGAAGAAAATCACGTCATCAAAAAAGGAGCGGCCGCAACCGCTCCTTTTTCACGCTACTTTTCCGAACACTTATTTGGCAGCCAACTGTCGTTCCGGATCTGCCAGCACCTGCTCGCTTTGCAATACAAAAGCCGACATCAGTTCCGCGCGAAGCTCGCCATAGGTCTTTCGTTTGACCTTTGATCCGGCGCTTTCAATATCAGCGTCAGCCTCCTTCGACGGTTCGCCAGTCTCGGGAATTTCCGGCGTGTCGGTGTCGGTTTTTTCCATGACGACGGCCTCCGCATCGTCGTCGGTAATTTCCTCGCTGTCTTCGTAATAGATCCTGCCATAGCGTTCTGCAAGATCCTTTACCCTCTGGTCGTCCAGCACCAGCGCGATCTTTTCCATCAACTGCGAGTTAAGATAAGGCACATCAGGATTTGCTTTCAGCTGCTCTAGCAGAAATACAGCCAGGCGGTCATCGCCCCACCGTGCAACAAGCTCAAGAAGGATTCGGTCACCTTCGCTCATCTTTCGGAGTTTGCCCTCACCCTCGGCGCCGTCTTTGGCAGGCATCTGTTCGAGAAGCACGTTTAGCAATCGCTGCTTTTGTCCATCGGTCAATAACCGAGCATATGCCGAAGTGTCGATCTCGGTCTCATCTCCTTCACTGCCTTCTTCGGGATCGATCTCCCAGTCTTCCAGCTTTTCGCCGCGGGCCGTTTTTTCCTTAACGATCGCCGCGCGCTTTTCTTTCCATTCGAACGTCTCAAAAGCGGTGTTGAGTTCGTAAGCACCTTCCCAACGCGTGATCGGGTCTTCGGTGGTTCGTACAAGCCAGGAAACGATCTCAGCGTCGTCAACCTTTCCGGAACCAAAAATACCATTGAGTTCCTTTACCCGCTGTTCATATGCGGCCATCGCTTCCGGGTTTAGCTTCTTTACAGCATCACGGTAGTCAGTCAGCACGACGGAACCCTCGGTCTCGCCGTTCTTCACAAAGATAAGGACCTCATCGCCGGGCTCGAGTCTTGGCGGGCCAAAATATTCTTCTTCCTCGGTCTCGGTGTCAGCATCGGTTTCAGGAGTTTCGGTCTCTGCGGGCAGTTGCTCTTCCGATTCAGGTTCCTCGGGCTGTATGTCCTTGCTCCGATATTCTTGTTCCTCGACAACTACAAACTTTCGGGCTTCGCCCTTCAACGTACCGGAAACACTGAAGTGTCTACGAATATCGACGACCGAATACTCTTTTTCATCTTCGATGACCGCAAAATCTTCAACGCGATCGAATCGCGAAACATATATTCCCGTACTGTTTCGGTAAAGCGAAAGAAGCGTTTCCGGGGGCTTCTCACCGCATCGGCGTGCTTCGGCGGAGGGCGGCATGACGAACGTAGCGGCAAGCAGCAGCATGATCGCCGCAAAAGATACAAAGGACCTCAACATATAACCAAGACTCCTTAATGACTGAATTTGGAAACCGCAACTATTCAGAATCTGCGACTCATGAAAGCGTTGCTCGCCCGGCACATTTTTTCTCTTTGATTTAGACACCGGACCGCGGAAATAGTTCCCTCGCTGCCGCCTTTCGTGCTTTTACTTCCCGCTTTCGGATTGAACCGCACGATAGGCTTCAGAACGGCTAAGGCCAAACTCTCTTGCCGCTTGTTTCAACGCCGCCTTTCTTTCAAGGCCCTCGCCTTCAAGTTGGCTGATCCGCTCTTTCAAAGATTGCGTTGACCGATCTTCGGCCCGCGCATTTTCATCTGCACGGTCAATTACAAGAACGAATTCTCCGCGCGAATTTGCAGAAGAAAAATGGCGGGCAAGCGAACTGATCGAACCGCGAATGACCTCTTCATGAAGCTTCGTCAATTCGCGACCGACGGCAGCTTGCCGATCGCCGAGGATATCAAGACAATCAGACAGTGCGGCTGCTATTCGGTGAGGCGTTTCATAGAAGGTAAGTGTTGCAGGTATGTCTTTTACGGCGTCGAGGCGCTTTCGCCTCTCGCCTTTCTTTGACGGAAGGAACCCGCCAAAAAAGACGGAATCGGCAGGAAGCCCCGAGGCCACAAGAGCATTGACGAATGCGACGGCGCCCGGGATCGGGACGACCCTGACCCCGAGCTCGATCGCCGTTCTAACGAGCCGCGCACCTGGGTCGTTAATCGCCGGTGTTCCCGCGTCGGTGACGACCGCTATCGAACTTCCTTCGGACAACTGCCGTCCGAGTTCGACCGCGCGTTCAGCTTCGTTGTGTTCGTGAAAGCTGATCAGCTTTGCTGCGATCTGAAAGTGATTCAGTAGCTTTCGGGTATGCCGCGTGTCTTCACAGGCGATCAGGTCAACGTTCCTTAGTGTTTCGATCGCACGAAACGTCATGTCCTGCAGATTCCCTATCGGCGTCGCTACGAGGTAAAGTGTTCCGGGCATAGACGAATGTTAATTCGGCAACCCAAAAAACGGAAAAGGCCCGGACAAATTAATTGCCCGGGCTACCCCTTGCGTATTTCGTTCAACTAGAAAGGAAGCGGAAACGGTATGCGGTTGCGCCAATCGCCGTTGCGGTTGTTTCCGCGATTGCGGTTATTCTGGCCGCCATTGTTGTAGTTGTATCCGTAGACCTGCGAAACGACGTTCAGGTCTCGCCGGATCATGTTCCATTCGTTCTGCAGCTGCCTGTTTCCACGTGTGCTGTAGATCATCTGGTCGATCTGGCCGCCGAGGTCAAGAACGCGTCGTGCCTCGTCGCGGCTATTGTTCAGATTGCGGCCGTTGCCGTAATCGTCCAAAAGGTCATTTGTAGCCTTACGGAAGCGATCTGCAAGATCCTCGATGCGGTCGATCCCGCCATTGTATCCGCCGCCGTATCTGCCGTTTCGGTTGCCCCAACGGTCGTCGTTCCGATCCTCGATCCGGTTTGTGATCTTCTCGAAGTTGTTCGCACGGTTTTTCAGATTCTGCAGCGTGCCGCGGATGTTTCGGTTATAGCTCCCGTTACCATATCCGCCGTTGCCGTAGTAATCGTCGTCACGGTCACGCCATTGCGCGGATGCGACGGACGGCAGTGCCAAAACCAAAAGCGAAAATGCAGTGATCGCGATAATTTTGTTGATTCGATTCATTCTCTTTCTCCCCCTAACCTTTTTTGTTAACGCAATGGTTTCGGCCACTGCCGCTGATGAATAGGGCAATGAGCGTGCCAAACCGCCACAAAACACCTCGCTGAAATGCTTAGCTATTTGTTTGCAATAAGATACGGAGATGTATAGAAGCGAAATGGAACACCGTTTCCTTCGCGTAAGGAACACAATGCTCCATTTCGTAGATGGATTGAATCAGATGGTAAGCAAGCTAATTAGCAAGGGCCTTTGCTGCATTGATGCGGCCGCCCGAGACGACCTTGCCGTTAAGCTGTTCGATCTTGTCAACGGCAGCCATCACGCGTTCTTTAAGCTTTTCGACGGTGATGCTGCGATCTCTTGCAACGATCAAGGCGGCAATGCCGGCAACATGCGGCGTTGCCATGGAGGTGCCGGATGCCTCGCGATATGCCTCGTTTAGCCACGTCGAGACGATCTCTTTTCCGGGTGCGGCTACATGAACGGTCTTTGCACCGTAGTTTGAGAACGACGCCAGAGAGTCCGTGCGGTCCAGCGCCGCAACGCTGATTACATTAGGCAAATTGTAGTTCGATGGATAATGCGGACGCCGATCGTTATCTGTACTGCTGTTGCCGGCAGCCGCAATGAACAAGATCCCTTGTTCGCCGGCAGCTCGTATCGCATCCTCAAGCGCTTTCGAATACTGCGTCGATCCCCAGCTGGCGCTGATTATGCGGACGTTGACACCCTTCTGCTTGCGATCGACCGCATAATTGATCGCTTCGATCGCATCTTTGGTCGTACCAAAGCCGCCTCGACCCAGAAATTTGAGCGGCATTATCCGGGCCTTCCAATTGATCCCGGCGATCCCGAGTTCATTGTCACCTTCTGCACCTATCACGCCTGCGCAATGCGTTCCGTGCCCGTTTTCGTCCATCGGGTCGGCGGCGTTGTCGACGGCGTTGAATCCATACCTGTCATTGAATGCACCAAGTTCGCCGTCGGAATACTGGGGGACATTTTCAGGCCGGATCCACATATTCGAGATCAGGTCCGGATGTGTGTAATCGACCCCTGTATCAAGAACCGCGACGACCACCTCCGAACTGCCTTTCGTGATGTTCCAGGCTTTCAAAGCATCGATATGTGCTCCTTTGCGTCCGCCGCCCGAACCGTCATTGTTCAATGCCCACTGATCAGCAAAATGAGGATCGTTAGGCGAGGATGTGACGTCATCTTCAAACCGTTCTTCGACCGGTTTGGCGTCGGGTGTTCCCAGCTCGATGCGATAGTTAGGATGGGCATACTCGACAAGGTCGGTCATTGCGGTATATTGCGCAGCGACCGCCGCCGGATCGGCATCGTCAAGATCATCGATCGACGTCAACCCACGAACGAATTCGACGTTGTCTTCGACGCGATCGTTATTCCTCGCAACCAGCTTGGCGATCTGGGTCATGCTGACGCCCGGCTTGAACCGCACAAGCACTTCAGGCTCTGAATCTGAACGGCTTCGTTTCACCGCGTTAGGTTTGCCCGCCGATCTGGCAATATCGCGAGTTTCCGATGTCGCGGGACGCAGGCCTGCCCGCCAACGGTCGATCTGCCCAAGCACTGCTGCCAGCGTGACGAGGATCAATGCGATACCGATGTGTATCCAGATATTATTGCGATTCATACTTCAAATCTCCCGGAAACTTGCTGGCCAAAACGGCCAGACCTGATATGCCCCAAAAATGCTGGTCAATATACGATGACGTGGTTCTTCCCGCCGTAACCTTTAAGCCGAAGCTGATATTTATCGGCTCGGTAATCGTAACTTTTGCCGCCGGCTCCCAGACTTATCTGCCAGCCATAGGCGATCATCTGGGCCGCCATTTCGCCATCGGCCGGCGCACCAAGCGACATGTCAGAGAACTCTTTTGACGAGACCGAATCGACCTTTATGTCGTCCTCGTTCAATTTAAGCCGTTCGGCCAGGTCCTGCTTCGCTCGTTTTACCGCACTGTCTTTATCAAAGCTCATGTTTAGTCGTATTACTTCCGATTCTGCGACTTTTACGACCAATAGTCAATGAATGTTTCGACGCAATAGCATACGCCTTCAGGCACGCCGTGCGCGGGCGTGGGCAAAGTTCTGGGCGATCTCGACCGCGGCCGGAATGATGTAGGTCGCACACGCCGCTCCTAAGATCAACCCGGTTACAAACCTGGAGAAATGCGTGTTCTCCCAAATGCCGAAAAAGGTCAATGCGAAATCGATGCCTAGCGGAACGATAGATGCGAAAAGCCAAAGCCTCGGAAGCGGTTCGATGTTTTCGATGTTCCGCCAAAGTGGATATACGGCGAACCCGACCAGCAGTCCGAAATAGACTCCGAAACAGCGTGAACAGACCCCTAACTGCTCGCCGGCAAAATGGAATGAACGCTCAGGGATCTGGTGACACATCCAGCCAAAAAACGAAAAGACCCCGGCAGCAGCCGGGTGTGAACCCAGCGATGCAAGCACCGGCGGCGACACGATCGCGGCCAGCCATATAAACGCTATCGCGAGGCAAAAAACCAAAACGCGGTACGACCGTTTCCGCATTTCGCCCCGCGCATACACTGAGTTATAAACTCCTGATCGGTCGTCGGCTACTGTATTTCGCATTACGTATGACTGCGCATTCGAGAGCCCGGCGATCGACCTCACATCGTTAATGGCGATGGCCGGTTATTCTCGGATATTACCATGTTAACGGTCGGGTTTCGAATATCGGAACTCGGCCACCGGCCGCGCATTCAAGAGTGATCCGAAGAGACCTGACCTTCCACACTCGCCAAATTTCTTTTGATTGTGAGCTGTGCGCTATGTAATTATCAGTGCGTCGTTCTGAAAAACGATCCAACGCAGTCAGCCGGCACACGAACCGTGGAACCTAAGACCCTGCGAACCAAATGGCAGCTCGACAGCGAGGCACTTGCCCGGCTGTTGGGCAGTCTCGCGTCCGAAGGGGAGGACGGCGGTGAAGCTTACCTGGAACTCAGGCGAAACCTGGTCAGGTTTTTCGAGGTCCGTTCGGTCGCATTCGCCGATGACCATGCCGATGAGGTCTTGAACAGGCTGGCACACAAGCTCGCGACCGGCACCGCGATCGAAAATGCAAAAACCTACGCCCTCGGCATCGCCCGGATGGTAGTCCTCGAAGTACGAAAATCGCCTCAGTCGAGAACAGACTACATCCTGCCCGACATTCCGGCGACCGAAAATGCATTCGATACGGCCGTAGACGAGGCCAGGGCGTCGTGTCTCGACAAATGTCTCGACGATCTGACAGTCGAGAATCGTGAGCTGATCGTTGGATATTACTCAGGCGAAAAGAGCGAAAAGATAGGTAACCGCGTGAACATCGCCAAACGACTCGGCATTGCACAAAACGCATTGCGCAATCGCGCAGTTCGGCTCAGAAATACGCTGGAGGCATGTATAACGGACTGCCTCGGCCGATCGTGAACTTTTTCGGGCGATCGGCGACACGTTTTCGTTGATCGAACCAGTACATTGTGAGGAAGTGTTGCCGAACGGCGAATTCAAGCATCGCGGGCATACGTTGGTCCAATGGCAATCAAGAACAATTACAGCAATGCCGATTTCCGAGATTACCTTTATGGACTCTTCTCGAACGAGGCTCTCGGCGAATTTGAGGATCGTCTTTTTGTCGACCCCGATCTGGCGGCCGCTCTCGATGAATTCGAACACGACCTTGCTGACGCTTACATTCGGCGTGAGATGTCGGAGACGGATGCGCAGGCCTTCGAGAAGAACTATCTTAACAGCGACAGCCGACGGGCCAGGGTCGCAGCTTCGCGGGTGCTCCATCAAAAACTGAATATCGGCACCACCGACGTATCAGCGGTGGCGAATGATGAACCCGTATCGATCTGGGCAACCATGCAGGCCTTGTTTGCAACACGACGGCTCGTCATGACAGGTTTAGCGGTCGTGATAACGGTCCCGCTGATATTCCTCTGGTGGATGGCGTTACGCCCTGACTCGAACGAGATCGTATCAACTGTTCCAACACCCACGTCAGAGAACGTAAACACTTTGATCGACCGACCCGAACCGCGAAATGATCTGCAGGTCAATGAGAACACAAATGCAACGCAAAATTCGGTCAATGCGAGTAATGGCACCGAGATACCGAACGAAGCGAACCGTGGACCACGGCCGGAGACACGAGGTGATGGGAAAAGCGTCTTCGCCGTAACGTTGTTGCCGTCGGTAAGGAGCAGTGACCGAAAGGTGATCCAGATACCCGAATCGGCTAAGATCGTTGCATTTAGCGCGGCGTTCGAGAATGAAGCCAGGTACGCTCGCTTGCTTGCTGAAGTCAGGACCGGCGGTGGAACACTTATTAACCGCCGCGAGACTGCCGCACCAAAACGCGAAGGATCGAACCGATATTCGGTCAGCGTCGCCGCCGCCAAGCTCAAGCCTGGTGTCTACGAACTAGCGCTATTCGGAATCCTCGATGATGGTTCTCGTGAGACCATCAACTACTACGAGTTTTCCGTTGCAAAGAGGTGAGAATGAGTCGATTCAGAACAAATCGTTTGATCAGGCCGCTCTTGGTTGTTGTGATGGTCACCGCCATCTGGGTGCCTTTGTCCGCCCAGTCCTCTGACGAACGAGCCGAAGCTGAAGGCCTAATGCGGCAGGCCAATGAACTCCTTGCAAATGAAACACCACGGTCGCGTGACGACGCGTTGGCTAAATTCGCCGCTGCATTAACGATATGGCGGCGTCTGGGCGACGAAAAGCAGCAGGCCGCTGCCCTGCAAAAAATGGCTGATATTACCTACTACCGCGGTGATGTCCGGCAATCGCTCGAACATTCTTTGATGCTTTTGCCGATCACGCGGAGGTTAGGCGACCGCGATCTTGAGGGAACGGTCCTCGCAAATATCGGATGGACCTATGATGCGGTAGGTGAACCGCGAAAAGGCCTGGAATTCCTTCAGCAGGCCCATGACCTATTCGTCGGATCAGGCCAGAAGCAAAAGGTCGCTTCAGTGCTGAACGGCATCGGGACATTCAATTATTACCTGGGGAATATCGAGATCGCACTTGAGAATTTTAACCGTTCGCTGGCGATTCGCCGCGAGGTAAATGACCGGCGTGGCGAGGCCCTTGTGCTGATAAACCTCGGAAAATCTTTCGACGACGGAGGCGAAAAGCAAAAGGCGATCGAATACTACGAGTCGGCACTAGCTATCACAGAGGAACTCAAAGACACACGGAACAAAGCTACCGTCTTAAATAACCTTGGGAGTGTTCAACAAGACCTAGGAGACTTTCAAAAGGCTTTCGATCTTTACCAAACATCTTTACGGCTCCGACGAGAGATTGGGGACGGCTTTGGTGAAGCAGCCTCACTCAATAACCTCGCTTCGCTTTACCGGACGCTCGGCGATTTCGATCAGGCTCTCGCCCTGATGCAGGAGGTTCGTTTAAAACACAATAAGAGTGGTTCGAAACGGGAAGAGGCCAAGAGCCTCGGTTCTATCGGGGCTGTCTACTGGGCGATGAATGACCGCTCGTCAGCTTTGGATCACTATTCCAAGGCGCTCGAACTTCACCAAAGCATTGAAAACAATGAGGGACGAGCTGTTCTATTGCGAAACATCGGCCTCGTACATCTCGAAAGCAACGACGCAAGAACGGCAATTCCCTATTTCCAGCAATCACTGGAATTAGCTGAGACTGCGGGTGACGCGGCTTCCGTCGGCGATATTGTCCTTTTACTTGCCCGCGCGTTCGCATCGCTGAACGAGAACGAAAATGCAGTTGCTGGTTTTGCTCGTGCGGAAGAGATCCAGCGAAAGAATAACTTTCTTGCCGATCTGCCTGAAACTCTGTTCCGATCGGCACAATTCGATCTTAAGAACGGAAAGAACGCCGACTCGCTGAAAAAAATGGCGGAGGCCCATCAGATCCTCGACGACCTTCGGGTCACGATATCAGCACCCGGTCTGCGTGCGAGTTTTCTTGCCGAGCGTCATAAGTTTTTCGACAGTTACATCACGCAGCTCGTGGCTCAGCATCGGGCCGAACCCGGCAAAGGCTGGGATGCCATTGCACTAAAGGTCAGTGAAAGCGCACGTGCAAGAAGCTTGCTCGATTCGCTGGGTGAGTCGCATGCGAATATCCGCAGCGGGATCGACCCCGGCCTCCGGACAAAAGAGACGCTGCTTCGGCAGACGATAAACTCAAAAGAATCGCAACGCATTGAGGCTGTCCGTAGCGGATCCGTTGAAGGTGCCGCCGCCTTAGAACGCGAACTGACCGGGCTTTTTCGCGAGTATCGCCTCATCCAGGCCGAGATACGCCGGACGAGCCCGAATTTTGCGGCACTGACCAGTCCCGAACCGCTCGATCTGCCGTTGATCCAGGCTTCGCTCGACCCTGATTCAGTTTTATTGGAGTATTTTGTCGGCACAGAAAATTCATTCCTTTTCCTCATCACAGATAAGGAGCTCTCGATATTTCAGATCCCAAAACAGCAGATCGTCGACGATCTGGCCCGTCGAGCTCTTGGGGCCGTCAAGGCTCGCGGGACCGACGTCAAAATTGAAACGCTGAGGCAAAGAAATGAACGCATCGCGCGTGCCGACCGCGACGCTATCACGTATTTGAACCGCTTAGGCGACGTTCTGCTTAAGCCGGTCGCGGCTAGGCTTGAGAAAAAACGTCTTTTGATCGTATCGTCGGGCATTCTGCAGTATCTTCCTTTCGGGGCTTTAATGAATCCTGCCAGCGGAGCGGGTGCGTCCAGAAAACACCTTATCGAGACCAACGAAGTCGTTAGTCTCCCATCGGCTTCGATCATTCCGCTTCTCAGGCGAAAACCAGCCGAGACTTCGCCTTCCAGAAATCTGATCGCAGTTTTTGCAGATCCGGTTTTTAGCAATGACGACCCGCGGGTGAGTTCGAATGAAGATAGCAAGAAGGATGAAACGGCACTTGCGGTAATGAACGCCCCGAAGCTGATATCGCCCCGATTGCGGTCCGATTTCAGCAGGCTCAGATTCACCCGGACCGAAGCCGAAGCGATCGCGACGCTCACACCAGACAGCGATGTATTCCTGGCCATGGACTTTGCGGCAAACGTCGAAGCGGCGACCGGAGATAACCTCCGCAGATCGCGTTATATCCATCTTGCGACCCACGGCGTGGTGAATAGCGATTTTCCCGAACTATCGGGGATCGTCCTGTCGCTTTTCGATCAGAGCGGACGTCCCAGGGACGGTTTTCTGCGGCTCCATGACGTTTATAACCTGCAGATCGCCGCCGACCTCGTCGTTCTCAGTGCGTGTGAGACCGGCCTCGGAAAAGATATCAAGGGTGAGGGCATCGTTGGCCTCACGCGAGGTTTTATGTATGCCGGTGCCCCACGGGTGATGGCCAGCCTTTGGCGCGTCGAGGACCGAGCAACTGCCGATCTGATGAGGCGCTTTTATCAGCGTATGTTCCGCGAAGGCCTGGCTCCGGCCGCCGCGTTGCGTGATGCACAGGTCTCGATGCTTAAAGAGCGCTCTACACGTCAGCCATTCTTCTGGGCCGGTTTCACCCTGCAGGGTGAATGGCGCCCGATCCCAAATTAGACCCGGATCATCCTCGCAAATGTGGTGGGAAGTCATTGGTGCGATCGAAATATCGTTCGATCGTCGCGGTGTTCTCTGCGACTGTGCGCCCTGTTTTCCGCGATAATTTGACAGCTTCCGATAAGTTCTTTTTTTTGCGACACATTTTCCGATATTCGCCAGTTAATAGTGAGACCCGTTAGAAACCGTTATGGAGCGGACGGGATATCGCAGACAAACTAACTGAGGAGATAAGGAAAATGAAAGCAAAATCACTGATCAACTGTTCCGCCGTCTACCGCGCGATCCCCGCGATCGTTATCACCATGCTCGTGTGTTTTGGTTCGGCACTTGCCGACGACATCAAGCTTGATATGGAAGGCACGACCGCAACGATCCCAAAGGGCAACACCGTGACCCGAAAGATCTACGGCATCCCGGCGTTTTCGGGCTCTCTCAAGCTCAAGTATAAATGGCACGCCGTCAACATCATTCCCAACACGTTCAATAGCCTAAAGGTTGAAGTGCGCAAAGGTTCGACCGTTCTCTCGTCAAAGCCGAGCTGCTATTCCACCCATTCGAACAAGACCCCGAAATGCGACATAACGCTGAACGTTACTCAGGCTCAGGCCGAGGCAAGCGGCAATTGGACGATCGTCGTCACGAACAACAGCAATGACGAGGTGATCGCATTCAATATTGAAAAAGGCAGCGACGTCAATCCGATGGTTCCGAACTTTAAGAGTGTGTATACGCCTAATTGTCCAAACACCGTAAACCTCGATCTTGAGGGAGCCGGAACGACGACGATCACAAAAGGAAGCGTTGTCACCCGAAAGGTCTTTGGGATCGGCAAATCGGCAGGCGACCTCCTGCTGCGTGGAAAGTGGCATGCCGTCAACATCGTCCCGAATACGTTCGCACCGCTTAAGATCGAGCTGTTGAAGCCAAACGGCTCTGTAGCAAAAACCGGTACATACTATTCGTTCCATTCCAATCAGTCGCCGAAACTCAACTTTGAATATGCTATCTCGGCCGCCGACGCTGCCCTCACGGGCCAATGGTCCTTGCGGATCACGAACAACAGCAACTTCGAGGTGATCGGGTTCAACATTACCAAAGAAAGCGGTGAGATCAATCCGCTGGTTCCCTTTTTCACCAGCACATACAAAGCAAAGTGTCCGTGATCGGGACGATCGAGACGGCAGAGCTTAAGGCTTTGCCGTCTCAAGTCCCTCGACCCTGATATCGCACACGCGGTCACGACCGCAAGCGCCCGTCTCCATTTCCCGGAGTTGACCGAAATGCAGAACCAGAACGAAAAAAAGATCTTCTTTTCAGTACGGCCGATTGCTGTGTTCGTCATGTTGATCGCAGCCCTAGTTTACGTCGGATCGACCGCACAAACCGCCGGCACCGACGATATCGAGGTCACGGCAAATTTCACCGGCAAAACGATCGGCCGCACTTCCCCTATAGTTCTGACCGTCAGCCGGACGATCGAACCCGCCGACGGCCGAATCGCGGTGATGATCGATAATACGGACGTCACTGCCCTTTTCACTTCGTCGGGAAATGATCTTAGCTATAAGCCCGAACTCTTTCCGTTTCCGATCGGAGAAAGCCGCGTTACTGTCTACCACGTACTTGTCAGCGGTGAGTGGAAACAGATAAACGAACTCGCTATGAAGGTCGCGGCGGAACCCGAGATCTCCATCGCTGATGCTTCGGTCCCGACGGCACCCGAACCGCAAGCCGCAGCGTCGTCTGCAACCGATGTCGGCGGAACGAAGTTTCAGTTCACGCCGACCATTACGCTGAACGTAAAAGGCCAGAATCAAACGCTGACTTTCCCGAGAGAATCGGCACCGACACGCAACCCCTTCACCGACGTCGACGGACAAGCAGGCCTCGAATTCAAAGTGGCACGACGGGGCTGGACATTCACGAACAAGTTCGATCTCGTAGGCGTCGGCTTCAAACAAAACGCACTCAGGTTCGGCGAACTGCAGAACGAAGCACCGATGATCGATCTCTCAAGCTACCTGATCGAACTGAGCAAGGATCGGTTCAAACTGAACATGGGCCACGTCTCATTCGGTTCGAACCGTCACCTCATCAACAGCTTCTCGAGCCGTGGGATATCCGCCGTGATACCGATGGGCAAGCAAAACGAGATCACTGTCGCGGCGATGAATGGCACATCGATCGTCGGATATGACAATTTTCTGGGCATCACTCGTCGAAAACACAACGTGATCGGCCTCGGCTTTGCGCGCGAGTTCATAAAGGAGCGGCCAAATGGGCTGCGTGTGGAATTTACGGTGATGCGCGGCTCACTACTGCCTCTCGCTAACGCCAATCAGGGCACCGTTAACGATGCCGAACGCAGCTTCGGTTTCGGGTTCCGCGTAAAAGGCAACGACAAAGGCGATCGAATAAGATACGAAGCCGGGATCACCCGAAACCGGTTCACGAATCCCGCCGATCCCCAACTCGAACAAGGCCAGACACTTACGGCTATCCGCGAAACATGGCGAACGGCAAGGTTCGCCGAAATAAGCTTCGATTTTCTGCGAGGGCTAAAGCTCTGGCGAGAAAAGAAGCTGAAGCTCACCGGCACCTACCGGCACGAAGAGATCCAGCCGCTTTACAGAAGCATCGGGGCATCAACGCAAGCCGATCGGCATCAGAATCAGTTCGAATTCACCGGTAATTTTGGTGAACTGACCTTCGCCTTCGGCAACTTGCGCGACCGCGACAATCTTGGGAGAGTAGCCTCGATACTGAAGACATTGAACCGCAGAAGCAACATCATCATCGGTCTGCCGATAGCTCCGTTCGTGATGACAAAGAAGCCTCTCAAGTGGCTCCCTACGATCTCGTACACATTCGATCAGTTGCATCAATTCGGTGAATCCCTGCCGTCGAACGGAGAGTTCAGGGACCCGTCACAGGTGCCGGACCAAAAGAGCTTTGCACAAGCGTTCAGCAGTCAGTGGACGTTATCCGAGGCCCTTTCGTTCTCGTATCGATACTCGCGGGCCTTTCAGGACAATCGTCAGCCTGGGCGCGAACGCGCGGATTTTCGGTCAACGGTAAATGCTTTCTCGATCGGGACGAAGCCGACAAAAGATCTGGATCTTGACGTCGAGATCGCTGATGAAATGCAGAATAATCTTGAGCAGCCCCGAAAAGATAGGACCCTTCGGCTAGGCACACGGGCGACCTGGCGCACCGCATTTTTGAAGAATTCGGTCTTCACGAGTGGTATCTCATTCAGCCTTGCAGGTGATACCGGTAACCAGAATGACGCCAGAAATGCCGAGTTTGACCTGCAGTGGTCGTACCGATTCGCTTTCGGCAAGAAGAAATTCAAAAAGCTCGACACGCAGTTCTTCATCCGCTATTCGAACCGATACGGCAACACGATCGACCGGATCCAGACCGTCAATAGCTACAACAAGACGCAGGCCTTCAATTTCGGGCTTAGCTTTAACATCCTCTGAACGGAGACATAACGATGAATATCACAATTGGTCCCATCCTGATGCTCGTGATGCTGGCGGTCTGTATCGATGCGCAAACGATAGTCGTGAACCCTACGGGCGTGAACGTTAACTCGCAGAACCCGACGACCGTCTTTCTGACATTTGGCCAGATACCTGCGGGCTACGTCGCCGCCGAGGCTATCTGGTGCGGCGAACTCGAACCTGCCGTGCCGCCCGCGGTGGGTTTGCAGTGTCGGCCTGACACGATATTCGGATCTCTTCCGCTTCGCTACGACCGTTCCACAGCCAGCGGAAACAGCGGCTTTACCGACATAATGGCGATCCCGCCGTCGGTCGTGAGGCGTGCATATCAAGCTGCGGTCGCAGGTGAAAATTCGGGCTTCTTTTATGTGCGCCGATTTGTATCGACCTCCGGCGGTCCTGATCAGTTCGTCAACGTCACATGCCGAATGACGGGCGGTGGAGCTCGCGTGCCTTTTGCTTTGACCGACGTGAAGATCAAGACGCCTGGAGGTGAACCGGTCCTCTTCGTTCGTTCCGGCGAAGCTTTTCCCGAGATCGCCGCCGAGATCCAGTACAACGGTACCGGACGCTTGAAGGGCCGTTGGGAGATAGTTCAACCAGGTGAGGAATTGCCGGCCGACCGTGATCTGTTGACCGAAGCAACGCTTCCGATCGAACTGCGTGGGACTCAAAGACGCTATACACAGGTCGCGCGTTTTAACCACTTTTTGCTGCCGACCGGAAAGTTCACCCTAAAGCTCGATCCCGCCGTCCGTATGCCGACGATCGCCGCAGGCCAGTACCTTCTCCTGTTGCGGGTCGAGGCGGTCGACGACAAAGAGTCGGATTCAAATCTCGGTGCCGTTGGCGTCGGAAACGGCATTGTGCACAGCGGCGCGGTGGCCTCCTTTCCTATGCCGGCTCTTCGCTTCTTTGTCACTGCAGAGTCGCCGTCTGCAGCATGGGTGACAAACGGTGCGGTCTATCCTGCCAACAATGCGACTGCCGATCGCGATGCCGGACTGGTCTTCACCTGGCGTGATCTTGAGAACGCATCAGCATACCGGCTTGTTCTGCGTGACGAAAAAGGAACGGACGTGTTGAAGGCGCTCCTCGTCCCGCCAATGACCATGTATCGGGCGCCGAGTTGGATCTTTGAACGATTTGCGGATCAGAAGCTCACATGGTCAGTAACTGTCATCGACACGAGCGGTACAGAGATCAACACGACACAATCGCGTTCGTTCGTGATCGGGAAGAACGCTGATAAAGCTCCGCAACCACAATAGCGAACCCGGTCGGGCGCGACACATTTTATCTACTTTTACCAGTCATCGATAGGAGTAAGAAAAATTATGAGTTCACAATATCAATTAAACGGCTTTTCGCGACGCGACGCGATCGGGTTGCTTGGCAAGGGCATTCTGACCGGAGCGATCGGGATGGCGTTTACCGGAAGAGTGTCGGCCCAGACACTGTCGCTTTCGTTCGTGGTGAGAGATTACAGACTTTATATTCAGCCAAATCCGCAATATTCGTGGTCGGCGCGGTTGATCGTAAGGAACGCGCCCTATCAATGCAGCTTGATCTTCATCAGGCCCGATCTGGCAATACCGCAAAATTCGGTCGCAAGCAACGGCCTCTCTGGAAACTTTTACCTGCCGGAATCGATGCTTGAACCTGTGATGGGACTGATCCGATCGCAATCGCCGCTCCGGGTAACGATCAGCTCTTCGCTGATCGGGACAATAGCAAACGACGAGGACGAGGCACCCGGACAGCCGTGAATGCGGCGGCAATTTCGATCGGTGGCCGGGCCGGGATAGCCTCGATCAACCGCTTGCAGCCATGTCGAGAGTCTTCTCGGTCTCGAGAATGTGGTTTGTCGTCTGGATCACCGTATCGGGATTCAGCGAGATCGAGTTGATCCCTCGTCGAACGAGGAATTCGGCAAACTCGGGGTAGTCTGAAGGGGCTTGGCCGCAAATACCGATCTTTTTACCGCTTCTTTTTGCGGCGTCGATCGCCATCGCAACCATTTTCTCGACGGCTCCGTTCCGCTCGTCAAACAAATGCGCGACCATTTCCGAATCCCGGTCGAGCCCGAGAGCGAGTTGGGTGAGGTCGTTGGAGCCGATCGAATAGCCGTCGAACACCTTTAGAAATTCATCGGCGAACACGACATTCGCGGGCAACTCGCACATGGCGTATATCTCAAGGTCGTGTTCACCCTGGACGAGTCCGTATTCGGCCATCAAAGCAATTACTTTCTCACCTTCTTCGACCGTCCGGCAGAATGGGATCATCGGTTTGATGTTCGTCAGGCCCATGTCTTCGCGTGCCCGCAGAAGGGCGAGGCACTCGAGCTTAAAGCCGGCCTTGTATCGGTCATCGTAGTAACGCGACGCACCGCGGAATCCGATCATCGGGTTCTCTTCGACCGGCTCGAACTCCTTTCCGCCGATCAGCATCGCGTACTCGTTCGATTTGAAGTCTGACATTCGCACGATGACCGGCTTCGGATAAAACGCTGCGGCGATGCGGCCGATGCCCTCGGCAAGCGAGCGGACAAAGAATTCTTTCGGGTCTTCCTCAAGGATCCGATTTGCGATGGTTTCGATGTCCTCGCGTTTCTTGAGGTTCGGATAATTCACAAGCGCCATCGGGTGGATACCGATGTGGTTGTTGATAATGAACTCAAGTCGCGCGAGTCCGACACCATCGTTCGGCAGACGCGATACCGAAAATGCGTGGTCCGGGTCGCCAACGTTCATCATGACCTGCGTTCGGGGCCGTTCGGTACTGGTGATCTTGTGTTTTTTGACCTTGAAATCGACCTTGCCGTAATAGATATTGCCAACATCGCCTTCGGCACAACTGACAGTTATATCGGTGCCGTTTCTGACTTTTTCCGTAGCGTCGCCGGTACCGACGATACACGGAATGCCAAGTTCGCGGCTGATGATTGCGCTGTGGCACGTACGGCCGCCTCGCTCGGTGACGATCGCAGCGGCCCGTTTCATTATCGGTTCCCATGCCGGGTCGGTCATGGTGGTAACAAGGATCTCGCCTTCCTTGAACGTGTTCAGTTTTGCGGAATCGAGCATGACATGTGCGGTCCCGCTTCCGATCTTTTCACCGACCGCTACGCCCGAGGTCAGCGGAGCGCCATGTATCCCTGTGAGTTCGTATGTTTCGATGTAGTTTTCAGCCTTCTGAGCATGAACGGTCTCGGGCCTTGCCTGCAGGATGAATAGCTCGCCGGTGATGCCGTCCTTTGCCCATTCGATATCCATCGGCTGCGGCTTGCCGGCCAATTTAGAGTAATGATCTTCGATCGCGCATGCCCAATGCGCCAACTGAAGAACCTCAAACCCGGCAAGACAAAGTCGATTCCGTTGTGTTTCGACAACGTCTCGCACCTGGGTCCCGGTGCCGTCGTCGGCGAAGACCATCTTGACCTCTTTGACGCCAAGTTTTCGGGTAATGATCGGACGAAATCCGAGCTTGAGTGTCGGTTTGAACACGATCCATTCGTCCGGCGTCGCCATTCCCTGCACGACGGCTTCCCCGAGTCCCCAAGCGCCGTTAATGACAACTGCCTCGCGAAAACCCGATTCAGTATCAAGCGTGAACATCACGCCTGAACATGCGATGTCTGACCGCACCATAGGCTGAATGCCGATCGAAAGCGCGACGTCAAAATGATCAAATCCTTTGGCCGTTCGATACGAGATGGCGCGATCTGTCCAAAGCGACGCGTAACATTCGCGGCATGCTTCGATCAGACGCTGTTCGCCGCGGACGTTCAGGATCGTGTCCTGCTGGCCGGCAAACGAAGCATCAGGCAGGTCTTCGGCCGTTGCCGAAGACCGAACGGCAACCTCGAATGCTTTTTTGCCGATCCGGTCGCCGAGCCGAACGTACGCGTCCAATATCGCGGCCTCGACCTCGGCCGGAAACGGCGTTTCCATCATCATCTTGCGCGCTTCGCCGCCGACCCGGGCCAGTTCGTCAAGATCGTTCACATCGAGATTCTTGAGCAGTTTCTTGAGCCGGTTCCTGAGTCCCTCGGTGTCAAGAAGCGTGTGATAGGCATGGCTCGTCGTAGAAAAGCCGTCGACGGCCCGGACGCCCTGCATCGTCAGTTCACGAAACAATTCGCCGAGGCTCGCACACTTTCCGCCAACTATCGCGACGTCGCCTGCACCGACCTGACTGAAATCAAGAACGAACGCTCTGTTCTCACTCATTATTCACTGCCTCTCGGGGACCTGGTAAAAATGCCAAGAAAAACCACCGTGTTTGCGCGATTTGCACACTAAAAACGCGGATTTAACGCTGAATTCCTAGAAACGGATCACGGCATCAGGGCCGCCCTCGACATGAACCGTATCGACGAACCGAATACTTTTCGAATCGGTCGTCATGACCACCGAATGTGTCCTTTTCCCTTCGCCAAAGAAGCGGACGCCTCTGAGCAGCGAGCCGTCGGTGACGCCCGTCGCAGCGAAAATTATCCTCTTTCCGGGTGCCAGGTCATTCGTATCGTAGATCTTATCGGTATCGGTTATCCCCATCTCATGGATACGTTCGAGCAGCTGCTCGAGCGGCGGGACCTTTGTGCGGTCAACCCCGAGCCGGTCGTGGTCAAATACGAGTTTGGCCTGTATCTCGCCGTTAAGGCATTTCATGGCCGCCGCGGTTATCACCCCTTCGGGGGCGCCTCCGATGCCCATCAGTGCATGAATATTGGTACCCGCAACGGCCGCCGATATTCCAGCCGAAAGATCGCCGTCCGAGATCAGGCGGATCCGGGCACCCGAATCGCGAACGTCCTGGACAAGCTTCTTGTGACGAGGACGGTCGAGACAGATCACGGTCAGATCTTCGACGTCACGGCCAAGCCTGCGGGCGATGTTCTTCAGGTTTTCGGCAACTGGGGCATCGATGTCAACGGCCCCGCGGCACGATGGCCCGACGACGATCTTGTCCATGTACATATCCGGCGCGTTCAGGAGTCCGCCGCGTTCTGCTGCCGCTAATACGGCGATCGCGTTATTTGCTCCGAGAGCGCACAGGTTCGTTCCCTCCAGCGGATCGACGGCAATATCGACCTCGGGAAACTCGGCCCGCGCTTCGTCCGAGAATACTCCGCCGCCCAACTCCTCGCCAATATAGAGCATCGGAGCTTCGTCGCGTTCACCCTCGCCGATCACGATCCGGCCGCGCATCGGGACCGTATCCATCACTTCCCGCATTGCCTCGACCGCTACATGGTCTGAGTGTTTGCGGTCGCCTTGTCCCATCGTCTTGGCCGATTCGATCGCAGCCGCCTCTGTAACGCGTAAGAATTCAAGCGCCAGATCGCGCTCAGCTCTGATATTTTTCATCCGATTCTCCGTGCCGAAATTTTACTTGATTGTCCTATGAAATGCCGCATTTTACCATTTGTTTAGGCTGATTTGACAAGTTTCGCTCTGGATATTACGGTTTTACTTTGGTCTTGCACCCATAGAGAGGAGACTTATTGCCAGATGACCTATATTGTTGCCGAACCGTGTGTTGAATGTAAGTATACCGACTGTGCCGCCGTATGCCCCGTGGAGGCGTTTCACGAGCTGCCCGATAAGCTACTGATCAACCCGGACACATGTATCGACTGCGACGCTTGCCTCCCGGAATGTCCGGTCGAGGCCATATTTTCTGATATGTCGATACCGGAGGAATATTTGCCGTGGCTCGAGATCAATAAAGAGGCTGAGAACTATCCGATCATCAGCACCAAGCAGCCTGCATTGTTCGGTTCGGGATGCAAGGGCCAGCCTGAATAGCGGCGGGAAAAGATCATTTTCGATCGGCGGGCGAGTCCCGCCTTTTTTTATTTCCAGCGAACCCCGATCCGTAGATTGAGCGGCGAACTTATCGTTCTGACGGGCGTTCGGCCAACGGAATAGCGCGAATTGAAAATGTTTTCGACCGCGGCATAAACGCTTATGCTCTTTTTGATCCGACGGCTGACGAACAGATCGGCCTGAAGATACGGTTCGAGCCGGAATAAGTTGAGGTCGTCGTCAAACTGTTGACCCGCGGCGCGGCCTTGAACCGATATCGACCATTTTTCGACAGTATATCTGAATTGGACCGTGAATTGATGGCGCGGCACCTGAGGTATCTTCCGTCCGACCAATTGCGGGGTTGCTGAAAATGCGGTGACGCGCGAATCGGCGAACATGTACCCGGCGTTGACGACAAGATCCGCAAACCGCTTTTCCGCATCGACCTCAAAACCGGCCGCCCTTGTCTTCCCGGCGTTTTGCCTTTGCCGTGTGATCAGGTCAGGCGTCGATCCGATAGTCACGTTCGCGACCGCCCGATCGACATCGGTCAGAAACGCGGTCGCTCTGAGATAGATTCCCCGAATGACCACGCTTGATCCGGCCTCGATGCTCGAGGCTCTCTCGGCCTGCAGAGCGGCATTGGCGACCGTGACGACATTGCCGACCCGAAAACCGCGGTAGAGTTCGTTGAGCGTCGGGGCTCGAAAGTTCCTCGAGGCCGAAGCATGAAATGACACCGCCTCGTTTACCCTTATCAAGGCCGACAGTCGTGGACTGAAAGCAGACTCTTGACGATCCGGAAATTCTGTAACGGTGATGTTTCCGGACGCAAGATTGCGCAAGACCGAGAGTCCGCGTTCGTTGCTCCAGCGGTCGAAACGAACACTTCCCGATATGACCGCACGCTCGCCGAGCGCGAGTATATCCTGCACGAAGGCGCCGAATGAATGTTCTCGCCCACCAGATCCGACCAACGATGAAGCAGTGTTGTTTACAAAGACCACTTCGTCGCTCGATCCGCGAACCGAGCGTCCTTCAAACCCGCCGATGATCGTGTTTTTTCTAAATACAGTACCGACCTGAACCGAGAAGCCCGAATACCGTGCCGGCGAACGCTGCAGGCGTGTCAAATTCTCGGAGGAACGACCGGCATTCACCGCTGAAAACGTCTGATCGTACACCTGAGACCCGCCGTAGAGCCGCCACTCCACATCGAAATCGGAGGTATCAAGGGCAGGCCGAGAGAATCGTGACCACGTGCCCCCAACGATGAGACTTCGGGAGTGTGTCTGATTGGTTTGCAGCGGAGTTCCATTCGTTCTGTTTTCAGTGAAATACGACGGGCGTACGAATAATTTGAGCTGCGCACCGAATTCGCGGCCTAGACGTCCGCTGGCGGTGGTCGATGAGACCCCGGCGGCCGAATCGACTTCCCCGCGCTCCGCCTCGTCGACCGTAATAAAGCCGCTTGTCTTGAACTGGCCGACAGCGATGTCGCCTGCCCAATTGCCGAATTTACCGCCCGCAAAACCCGACGCAGAGATCGTCCGTTGAGTCCCGCCGAAAAGATCACCGGCAAGCGAAAGCGGTTCGGCGGCCGACCGTGGAATGATGTCGATCGTCCCGCTGAGAGATCCGCTCCCGTAAAGGCTTGAGGCTCCGCCGCGAACGACCTCTACCTGCTCGACGGCGATCGGGGCCATCCGGTTCCATTGGACCCAACCGCCGAATACGTCGTTTAGCGGCACGCCGTCGAACAATACCAATGACCGGCTGGCTCCGCTTGCTCCTACGCCGCGAAGCGAAACGCCTTGCGTCGTCGGATTCGAATTTCGGCTGCTCGAGCGCCGAAAGATCGAGAACCCTGGAACCTGTCGCAGAGCATCGTCGAGTGTCGGCGCGGCGGCCGAAGCAAGAGTTTCGCGTCCTATGATCGAGACGCTCACCGGTGTATCGCCAAGACGCGTTTCAACACGGTTTGCCGATACGACGACCTGTTCCCGGATCCCGGCCGGCCGCAGTTGCACTTCAACCTCAACGCGCTCTGCTTCATCTGCCGGTATCGGCACCGAGCCGTCTTCAAATCCCCTGGCCGAGACGACCACCTTAACGTCACCTTCGCGGATCGAGCATTGAGATCTTCCGGAGACGGTAGAACACAGGCGTGTGCTGTTGGCTGCGTCAACGATCACCGCACTCGTCGGCATTACCGGCTGGCCGAACGAATCACGCGCCGTGACCGATAACACACGATCTTGAGCCGCGACCGAGCCCGTGACGACAATGGCTGCCATCAATGAAAGGCATCTCGCTGTTATCCGTGGACTTATAATTGATCCAAACACTATTCAGCTTTACCAAAGATTGGCGGCGGGTGGACTGGTAATGAGGTAAGCCCGATCTGATCTCGAAAAGTTTTGCTGTTCAAATAACGAGCTTCGGCGATACGAAGATCCTCAGGCGTATTGACATTCATGAAAGGGTCTTTCGAATTCGCGATCAACTCGAAGCTTGAAAATGGTACCGGACGGACGCGGATCCGTTCCAGAAGGGCATGCAGACTTCGATCCTCTCCACGAATCAGTTCGTCGGCTGCCGCTAGACAAGTCGCTCTTCTGTAAAGAGCACAGATCGGTTGGGCACGACCATTTGCCTGCATCGGGACAACCGCATCAAACCCAACGCGGTCTACCGATGCCAGATAGGCGATCAGGTCCGCTGAGACAAAAGGCATATCGCACGCCAGTACGAAGGCCCACGCTGAACTGCAATCCGACAATGCGGAATAGATCCCGACGAGCGGGCCGCGGGCACCGCAAGTGACAACGTCGGGGATCGTCGCCCATTTATCCGATTCGCGGATCACCCCGCCAACGATCTTGATATCTTCAGAGACAGCCCCGAGAGCACGAGCGGCAATTTCAACAAAACTGTATCCGCCGATCTTAAGTCGTGCTTTTGGCGTTCCCATTCGGCTGCTCTGGCCGCCGGTCAATATGTAAGCTCCGATCCGTTCCAAGAATGATCCTCACGAATATGATTCAAGTCATTTTTACTGCGATCGCGTAGTTCGATAATAGCATTTGAAATATTGGATATCGGAGGATCTATGCAAACTTTGGAAGGAAAAACGGTGCGAGAGATCGCTTTGGAGCTGCCGCAGACGATTCGCGTCTTCGAGGAATTCAAGATCGATTACTGTTGCGGCGGAAGAAAACTGCTGTCGGATGCGTGCGAGAAAGCCGGTGTTGACCCCGTGAAAGTGATGGCGAGGATCGAAGCTCTGCCTGAGGCCGAGACCTCTCGGGATGACATGAAAGATAAATCGTCATTGCCCGAACTCATGGATCACATCGTTGACAAACATCATGTCTTTACCAGGGACGAGCTCGCCAACCTTACCCCATTGATGGAGAAGGTGGCCCGCGTACACGGCGATAACCACCCTGAGCTCATCGAGCTGAAGTCCGTATTCGAGGAAATGACCGACGATCTTATTCCGCATATGATGAAAGAGGAAACCGTACTATTCCCCTACATCGACCGAATGGCCCGAAACATTAAAAAGGGGCTCTTACCGCCGATCCCGCCGTTCGGAACGGTCGGCCATCCGATACAAATGATGTCAATGGAACACGAGGCCGTTGGCGATCTGCTGGCCAAAATGCGCCAACTGACCAATGATTACGTAACGCCGCCCGATGCGTGCCCGAGTTTCACGGGTTTGTATTACAGGCTTGCGGAACTGGAACGCGACCTTCATGTGCACATTCACCTCGAGAACAACGTCTTATTTCCAAACGCGGTCGAGATGGAGGCAAATGCTTCCGCTCTGGCCGTTCAGCGCTGATATTTTTCAATGCGTGAGCTTGATCACCGCCGATTTGCCCCGTTTCGGTTATTATCTACGCGTGTGATCAGATGGAGGCTGGATCGAACAGTTGTATCTATGGCCCGGTGAATTCCTGGCGGCTTGGCCGTTCCTTAGGCGTTGACGTTCTCTGCATCGATTCGATCTGTTCGTTTGCGTGTGTTTATTGTCAGCTTGGTAAGATCAACCGGCTGATCACCGAGCGGGCCGTCTTTGTTCCTACTAGCCGTATTCTGAGCGACTTGCGGGTATCCGATTGGCGCAATTCCGATATCATCACTTTTTCAGGCAGCGGCGAACCGACACTTGCCCGTAATCTCGGTGAAACAATCGAAGCGATCCGGCGTGAGACCGGTAAACCGATCGCCGTGCTTACCAATTCGACGATGCTTGGGGACAAAGCAGTTCGGGACGAGATCGGGAATGCCGACCGTATCTACTGCAAGCTCGACGCGTGGTCCGACGATGTACTTCGACGAATCGACCGCCCTGCTCCGGGGATCACACTCGAATCGATCATCGGCGGGATAAGGACCCTGCGGGCCGACTTCGACGGGTTTCTCGGGATCCAGACAATGATCCTCAGCCAGCCGGACGAAAGCGAGGTTGAGAAACTCGCTTCGATCTACCGCGATCTTGGCCCGAACGAAGTGGAACTCAACCTGCCGCTCCGCCCGGTTCCGGCGAGTTGGAACATCGAATCGCGCGGTAACGTCACCGAGACGCACAGTACTTCGCGGCTGCTGAAGACCATTACGCCCGATCAGGCTGCCGAGATGGGCCGATCGATCTCGGCAATTACCGGCATCCGTGTGATAACCCCTTTTGAACGAACTGCAAAGACGAACAAATAAATGCACGAAGTTGACATTGACCTGATCGAGATGACGCTCGACGTCATGAAATATGCGATCAACCGCATTACCGACACCAACCCGCATCTCGGTAAACCAAAAAGCGAGCTCGAGCTGAAGGCCCTGACCGGCGATACCATAACGCCGAAGGGGATCGGCGGTGAGACCGCGTTCAAACTGTTTCGCGACGTCCTTGTGAAGGCAAGTGTGCCGATCGACCATCCGCGTCACCTTGCGTTCGTTCCCGCCTCACCGACGCGTGCTGCGATCATGTTCGATCTCGTCACCTCTGCCACCAGCGTTCACGGTGCGTTTTGGATGGAGGGCGGCGGCTGTATTTTTGCCGAGAATGAAGCGATGCGATGGCTCGTTTCGTTGACCGGACTCCCCAAAGGTGCATTCGGAGTATTCACTAGCGGCGGGACCGAAGCGAACCTTTCTGCAATGGTCGCCGCCCGCGAGGCCTGGCGTGAGAGCGATGCTGAGCGGGCCGTTCGCCGCGGCATCGTGATCACGTCGTCAGGTGCCCATTCGTCGGTCAGGGCGATGGCAAAGGTGATCGATGCCGACGTAATGCTCATCGATACTGAGGCCGAGCTTGAAGGCCGGATGCTCGCTGATCGGATAAACGCGCTTTCATCAGAGGAACGCGGCCGCCTCTTTGCGGTCGTCGCGACAGCCGGAACAACGAACGCCGGGATCATCGACGACCTTACAGGGATCGGCGAGTTATGCCGGGCCGAAAAGCTTTGGTTTCATGTCGATGCAGCATACGGCGGAGGTGCTCTTGCCGCGCCGTCGGTCAGGCATCTTTTCAATGGGATCGAAATGGCCGACAGTATCACGATCGATCCGCATAAATGGCTGTTTTCGCCTTACGATTGCGGCGCGGTAATCTACCGCGAGCCTGAATTTGCCCGACGCGCACATTCGCAGGGCGGGTCTTATCTGGACATCTTTTACGATGAGGGAGCACGAGGTTTTAATCCTGCCGATTACCAGATCCAGCTTACCCGGCGTGTGCGGGGCTTGCCGCTCTGGTTCTCGCTGGCTATGCACGGCACTGACCGATATGCGACCGCGATCGAACGCGGTATCGAACTTGCGTTGATCGCCGGCCGTATTATCGAAAGCGCCGACCACGTTGAACTCGTCCGCGAGCCGAGCCTGTCATACGTGCTTTATCGACGAAAAGGTTGGAAAGCCGAGGATTACAATCGTTGGACCTATAAGAATCACAGCGACGGATTTGCGCTCGTCGCCCCGACGAAATGGCGTACCAATGGACTTCACGAGACGGTCTCTCGCTTCTGTTTCATCAACCCGGATACGACCGAAAAGGACATCTCCGATATCATCGAATCGATGCGGTGACACCGATCATCAGCTCCGAAAAACGCGTGATACGGCAGCATCAGACATCCTCGAATCGCAGAATGGTGTTCTTTCCGTCGAACGAAGTTACATCGATCCCGTCTTCCTCGCCCGATTGGCTGAAATGTATGGTGATCGACCTTACGTTCACAACGCGATGGGTGAATGAACCGAGAATGATCTCGACCTCAGGTTCGTCCGAATGAGTGTCGATATCGATTCCGGTTAATGGCAGACCTGACTCCAGCCAGTAATCGTTACCATCCTCGAAAACGCCGATCCGCGTCTTCCTGCCTTGATACTGTTGACTGAAAAACTTCAAGAATGTCGACCAGCTGTGTCGTTTTCCTGTTTGTGTCATTTTCTTATACCTCTTGTTACACCGGCGTTTCGGTGCGTCCTGGTGTGCAATTCTACTCAATTCATGCGTGATATTTCGCGCATTTCAACCCGCCGTAAACGCGTTCTTCAGGTTCGGTTCGGGGGCAGTTTTTGATAGGTCCGCCCCTCTCTTCGGCGACCCGCGAAATAGATCTTTCTCTATCGATATCGTGAGTTCGACACCGTCGGGGAGGTGAATCGAGCCGCTGATCCCGACCTGTTCCGTATCGATCCAGTGCCCGGCTAGTTCTTGTGGGACATCGATGATGATTCGATTTGAGTGATACGACGCGTGGAAACGGTCGCCGACCTCGGTCGCTTTCAGCTCAAAGCTCAGGACCGAATCGTCCGTCGTGCCGAACCTGATCGAGTCCTCGATCATTCCGTGCTCCGCAAATCTCTTGATATCTTCGGGGGCTAGCCGAAGCCGAACTGAATTGCCCTGTATCCTGAGTTTCATATGTCATAAGTACACTCAATCACCGTGCCGAGGATATGGCAGTCGGATTGCATCATGATCGATAGAACGCCTATTTGTTCAACGATCGAGCGGGCTTGCTTTCCGGAAGATTTATGCAGAGTATATCGGAACACACGCCACTTCAGCTGATAGAAATGACGAATATCGCATTAACCGATCTGAAGCCGGATGCCGTATTTCAGGTTCGCGGCCTTTCAAAGATCTACAGGATGGGCGAGGTCGAGGTCAGGGCTCTGCAGTCGGTCGATCTTGACCTTTACCGAGGTGAGTTCGCCGTTTTGCTTGGGGCATCGGGAAGCGGCAAATCTACGCTGCTCAACATCATCGGCGGCCTCGATGTCGCTTCCGAAGGCACCGTGATCTATCGCGACCACAACCTGACATCGGCAACCGATGCCGAACTGACAAGGTTTCGGCGTGAGCACGTCGGCTTCGTTTTTCAATTCTACAATCTGATCCCGAGCCTGACAGCACTCGAAAACGTACAGTTGATCACCGAAATTGCCGAGAATCCCTTGCCTGCCGAAGAGGCTCTCAAAATGGTCGGGCTTGTTGAACGGCTGAACCACTTTCCCGCTCAGCTTTCGGGCGGCGAACAGCAGCGAGTGGCGATCGCCCGGGCGATCGCGAAACAGCCCGACGTCCTGCTTTGCGATGAACCGACCGGTGCACTCGATGTAAGGACCGGCAAGATCGTCCTCGAGGTCATCGGTCGTGTTAACCGCGAACTCGGAACTACCACGGCGGTGATAACTCACAACGCCGCGATCGCAGCTATGGCCGATCGCGTCATCCACATTGGCAGCGGCAGGATCACCTCGATCGAAAGTAATGAACACAAGGCTAGTCCGGATGAACTTGTTTGGTAACAAATGAAGCCGATCGACCGAAAACTCGTTCGCGACCTTTGGCATCTCCGCGGCCAGGTAATAGCGACGGCGCTTGTTGTGGCCTGCGGAGTAGCTTCGTTCGTTGCGATGCGCAGCTGCTATGAATCGCTCGTCCAAAGCCGCGACATCTATTACACGCTATACCGCTTCGGCGATGTATTTGCCGGACTGAAGCAGGCTCCCGATTCGGTCGCAGCACAGATCGCTGCAATACCAGGCGTTGCCGCCGTCCAGACCCGCGTCGTAACAAAGGTCACGATCGACCTGCCAGACCTCCCCGAACCTGCTCAGGGACGGCTCGTCTCCGTCACAGATCCGGGCGGCGGCCTCAATGGCCTTTTTCTGCTTCGAGGGCGCGTGCTTGAAAGGACCGGCATCGATGAAGTGATGATCAGCGGTGCGTTTGCCGACGCGAATCGCCTGAACCCCGGGGACACCATCGATGCGGTGATGAACGGCCGTCTGCGTAAGCTCAGCATTGTTGGCGTCGCACTTTCGCCCGAGTATATTTACGAGATAAGGCCGGGCGATATTTTCCCTGACAACCGCCGATTCGGAATTCTGTGGATGAACGCCCGAACCGTTGCATCGGTCTTTCAGATGGAAGATTCGTTCAATGATGTCGCGCTGACGCTCGCTCCCGGGTCAAGCGAAAGCGATGTCATCGAACATCTCGATCGGACGTTGGAGCAATACGGAGGGTTTGGGGCCTACGGCCGTGCCGACCAGAATTCGCATCGGTTCGTCTCGAACGAGCTTGCCGAGCTCGAGGTCTTCGGAACGTTCATTCCGGCTATCTTTCTCGGAGTAACGGCATTTCTCCTGCATTTGATCCTTTCTCGCTTAGTCAATGTCGAACGCGAGCAGATCGGACTGCTGAAAGCTTTCGGATATACGAACAGCGAGGTCGGCATTCATTATTTCAAGCTCGCCATTATCGCAATATTTGGCGGTATCGTTGCCGGTATCGGACTGGGCGCATGGTTCGGGACCGGCATGAACGCCCTGTACGGTGAGTTCTTTCACTTTCCCGTGTTGGAATATTCGATCTCCCCGCTCGTGATCGGTTGGTCATTGGTCATAAGTCTCGCGGCTGCGGCCGTCGGTGCTGCGGGGGCAGTTCGAAATGCAGTTGCTCTTCCGCCAGCCGAGGCGATGCGGCCCGAACCGCCGGCCAATTTTCACGCGGGATTCGTCGAAAACGCCGGCATAAGGCGATGGCTTTCGATGGAGTGGCGGATCGTTGTGCGAAACATCGTGAGGCAGCCGTTCAAATCGCTTCTTTCAGCCTTCGGCATTTCGCTTTCGATCGCATTGCTCTTTGTCGGCTTCTATTTTTTTGACGCCATCTTTCGAATAGTGACCGTCCAGTTCGATCAGGTTCAGCGCGAGGACGTCGAGGTCACGTTCAACGAACCGCGGCCCGGCCGCACGGTTTATGAACTTGCCTCGATGCCCGGTGTGACCCGGGTCGAACCGTACAGGATCGTCCCGGCAAAACTGCGGTTTGAGAACCGGACGCGCCGCGTCGGGCTCACAGGTCTGCAAGGTCGCGGTGAACTGCGGCGCATTGCTGACAGGAACCTGAACGTGATAAACCTTCCGGCCGAAGGCATCATCCTAGGACGAACTCTAGCGGATTCATTGGGAATAACAAAGGACGATCTCGTCACGGTCGAGGTGACCGAGGGTGCTCGGCCCGTCCGTCAAGTTGCGATCGCAGATGTCGCTGACGAACTACTCGGCCTCGGCGCTTACATGGAAATTCGTTCGCTGAATCGATTGATGCGTGAAGAAAATACCATCTCCGGCGCATTTCTTTCGGTCGACGCCGACCATCTGGATGAGCTGAACGCCAGGCTGAAACGTACGCCTGCGGTCGCCGGGGTCGGCCTGCCCGATGCCGCTCTCGATAGTTTTAATGACACGATGGCCAAGACGATAGGTACATCGACCAGTTTCTTGATCGGCTTTGCCTGTGCGATCGCTTTCGGTGTAGTTTATAACGGCGCTCGGATAGCTTTGGCCGAGCGGGGCCGTGAGCTTGCCTCTCTTCGGGTGCTCGGATTTACCCAACAAGAGATCGGCAAGATGCTGCTCGGCGAACAGGCGGTGTTGACGGCGGCAGCCGTTCCGATCGGCTACATCATCGGTATTGCGACCTGTTACCTGATAACGCGGGTGATCGATGCCGAGATCGTTCGGCTGCCGCTGGTGTTTTCATTTCGAACGTTTTTTCTATCTGGGCTGATCGTCGTGGTTGCTGCGATCGTCTCGGGTTTGCTGGTGACAGGCCGGATCAAACGAATGGATCTGATCGCAGTACTGAAGACACGGGAATAGGACGATGAAATTTCCGAACCGAAAATACCTTTATTACGCCGGCGGCGTTTTGTCGCTGCTCGTTTTGGTTTACTTTGCGATTTTCAGGTCGGATGCGGTGGCCGTCGAAGCGGGGACGGTATCACGCGGCGAGCTTCAGTCGACGATAGACGCCGAGGGAAAAACGCGCTACCACGAGCGGTTTACGATCACGGCGCCGGTTTCCGGCAAGATGTTCCGCATTCAGCTTCACGAGGGCGATCGCGTTCCAAAGGGCTATGTTCTGACGCGGGTTGACCCGGCACCGCCGCGGCCGCTCGATCCGAGCCGCGTTCCCGATAGCGGTGTTTATCCCTACGCCTACAACGTCTACGTTCCGGTTGACGGCGTTCTCACAAGGATCTTTGTCACAAGCGAAGGGATCGTCCAGGCCGGCGCTCCGATCGCCGAGGTGAGCAAGCCATCGCAGCTCGAGATCGTGACCGATGTGCTGTCGGCAGACGCAACGAAGATAAAGCCTCATATGGCAGTGTCGATCGAGAATTGGGGCGGCGAGGGATCGCTTAAGGCTCGTGTTCGCGCCATCGAACCTCAGGCGTTCACAAAGGTCTCTACGCTCGGTGTCGAAGAGCAAAGGGTCAACGTGATCGCCGACTTTGAATCCGTCCCGGATCGCCTCGGCGACAATTATCGCGTCGATGTCAAGATCGTGCTTTGGGATGGCAAGGACGTATTGCGGGTGCCTGCGAGTGCTCTCTTTCGGCAGGGCGATCACTGGAGCGTTTTCGTCATTGATGGCTCAAGAGCACGACTGCGAAATATCGAGATCGGGCACCGTTCGCCGGCGTTCGTCGAGGTGTCGAGCGGCCTGGCCGAAGGCGAAAGAGTGATATTGCATCCGCCGAACAGCGTTGCCGACGGCACACGGCTCTCGGTCAACTAGATATCGATGAGATTCACGTATCAAGGAGCATATTGGCAATTTTGTTGAAATCACCCTAAACTGATTAGATAGTCAATTCGATTCAGACAAACAAAATGATCACCGCCATTGATCCTAAGACCATCGAGAAACCAGCCGTCCGCTGCGGTACGTGCGACCGCGAAATGACTCATTACAACACGTTCCTTTCGCCGACCAACGAACGATCGAATGTTTGCTGGCAATGCCTTGCACGCGATGAAAAGGGTTTCAATGCAAAACGGGATTTTCGCCGAGGAGCCCGTTCGGGAACGATTCCCAGATAGATCAAGAGCGAGTTTCGATGAGCCAAAGCTTTTAATTCATCTCATTAAGGTAAATTACTGCGTTCTCTCTTATGGCGGTCCGAAAGATCACCGAATACCCCGAAAAGGTCCTTGGCGAGGTTGGTAAGCCGGTCGAAAAGTTCGATCGGGAACTGGCCGAACTATGCTCCGATATGTTCGAGACGATGTATGACGCTGAGGGCGTCGGGCTTGCCGCACCTCAGATCGGGCTGAACCTGCGGCTGTTTGTGATGGACTGCGACGGCATCAAACTTATCGCCGCTAACCCTGAGATAATTCACACGGAAGGCGAACAATCTGGCCAGGAAGGCTGCCTGTCGGTAGGCAAGGTTCCGGCCGTCGTCGTCCGCCCCCTTAAAGCCCGGCTCCGTGCCCAGAATGAAAAAGGCGAATGGTTCGAACGCGACGCCGAAGGCTACGCCGCGCGTGCTTTCATGCACGAAACCGATCACTGCGACGGGAAGCTATTCATCGATCACCTGCCGAAGCTCCGGCGTGACATGCTGGTAAAGCGCTTTAAAAAAGAGAAGAACTGGAAATAGCTTCACAGCCGGGTCCAGGATGCCCGGTAGACAGCGAGCGACTTGTCTTCCACGGCCTTTTCGCGTTCGGTCTTCACAGGAAACGGGTTATGGTCGATCGGCGATTCCAAGAACCGGCCGTCGGCTCGAAATAGCGCAAACATCTCTTCTGCAAGCGATTCGATATCGGTCTGAATGAAAACGCCGCCGCCGCAAGAAAGATGGCGTGCAATGGTCGCGACCATTTCATTGTTCACCATCCGGCGTTTGGCGTGTTTCTTTTTGAACCACGGATCGGGAAACTGGATCGTGACGGCTTGCAGGCTGCCATCGGGGATTCCCTCGAGAAGCCGTCCGAGCCAGAGCATCGCATTGCAGAACGAATAATGCAGATTCTCAAGGCCGGCTTCCTCTGCCAGACGGTTCGCCTCGTCGACGAGCGGATGTCGGATCTCGACGCCGAGGTGGTTCCATTCCGGTTCAGCCTCGGCCATTCGCAGCAAAAACCTGCCGCGTGCGCATCCGATATCGAGCAGCAGCGGCAGGTCCGGATCGGCAAATGCCGTCTCGATGTCGATCGGCGTGGGCTCGCGCCGATAGAACGGTGAGAGCGGATTTACATGTTGATGAACGCGTACGCGAGGCATGGTCAGGCGACGTCCGTTATTCGCAGGATCGCAAACACCGCTTCGGCGATGTAGATCCCGATCGCGACCGTTCCGGCGACGTCGAGTGCCGTGCTGCTTCGCCGAGGATCCGCAGTAAGATCTTTGGGGACCTGGATGAAAGCATATACCGCCCCGACCAGAAATCCCCCGACGTGGGCAAAATTATCGACAAGCTGGTAAGCGATCAGGCCAAAGGCAGCGATGAACCCGACGTTGACAAGCATACTCCTGAGAAAATCGGGCGGGAGTTGCTCCTTTCTCCGATAGGCGTAAATAGCGAGGTAACCGATCAATCCCATGATCCCGCCGGAGGCTCCGACCGAAGTGCCATCGGGCATGAATACGTAGCTAAGCAGCCCGCCGCCGACAACGGCGAGCAAAAACACGATAGCAAGATGCGCACGGTTCGAAAGGTATTCCATCAACCCGCCGAATCCGAAAAGCGCCTGCGAATTGAAATAAATATGAAGCAGTCCGCCATGAAGTGCTCCGCCGGTAAGCACACGCCAATATTCGCCTTTCTCGGCGAAATCGGGCTTTACGAACCCGGCAGCAGCGACCGATTGCTCTAGACCGGCAACGGTCTGAGCAATGAAAACGGCCAGAATGCAGCCGATCAGAATGATCGTGTAATAAGCCGTCGACGTTTCGGAACGGCGAGCAAACTCGATCGCCTCCTCGGAAGGGATGATATCAGCAAGAGAAAGGCTGCGGGCGTAATACAGGCCGTACAAACCGGCGATCGTGGCAAAAAGCCCGAGTATGAAAAACACGCTTCGCAAAAGGACCGAAAAGTCAGGTTCCATGCCGGCCATCGAAAAAAGCAGGAGCCATCCGAGGTGTACGATGACAACTAGCCCGCCGATCCCCAGAGCCCAATACGCTTTTTTCCGGATCGATCGTTTTTGTTCCGCGAGGTATTCCTCCGGTGTGACCGGTGAGACCTCAGGCTCATTTTCGGGGGGTTGAAATTCGTATGACATTTACATCGCCAATCCGCCGTCGGGCTGGATCACCTGGCCGGTCAAGTAGCGGGCCGACGGGGAAAGCATGAAACAAGCGATCTCAGCGACTTCGCTGACGTTACCGAGCCGGCCGAGCGGTATTTGAGAAAGTATCTTCTCGCGATATTCGGCGTTCATTTCAGATGCCATTTCGGTCTCGATCAAGCCGAGAGCGAGTGCGTTGACCGTTATCTTGCGGCTTGCCACTTCTTTCGCGAGCGATTTGGTGAGGCCGATCATTCCGGCCTTTGAGGCCGAATAGTTCGACTGGCCCAGCATGCCGACTACGCCCGAGATCGATGATATGTTAAGGATCGAACCGCCTTCCTCGTTCTTCATCATCGGACGAAGAACGGCTTTTGAAAAATTCCAAGCTCCTTTGAGGTTAGTATCGATCACGGCATCCCAATCTTCTTCTTTCATTCGCAGAATAAGCTGATCGCGCGTGATGCCGGCGTTATTGACCAAAAAATCGACCTTGCCGAATTCGGCGTGAACTTGCTTCACAAAATCGGCAGCCGCCTCGGTATTTGCAACATCGCATTGAGCCGAAAACGCTTTCACGCCCAAAAGCTGGATCTCGGCCGCGAGCCTCTCGGCTTCGTCCGAACTCTTCGAAAAATTGAAAGCTACGTGAGCCCCGCGCGCGGCGAGTTCCAATACGATGGCTTTCCCGATGCCGCGCGTTCCGCCGGTGATGATCGCCGCTTTGCCTTCAAACTGTTTCTCGCTCAAATGTTGAAATCTCCATAGTTAGTATGACCTCATTCTATGTTCGCGAGGGCAGAAGGTCAAAAGCCGTCCGATATGGCGGTGGACTCATTCGGCTTTATTGAATATGATTCACTAGAATATGAACTCAACCTTTGCCTCATTCTTCACTATTGTTCTTGTCATGATCGCGGCCATCGCGGCACCTGCCCAGGTCGGCCCGATACTCATTCAAAACGTCACGATAATCGACGGCAGCGGACGGGCGGCCATCATCGGGGACGTTCGTATTTCGGGAGAAAGGATCGTCGGCGTCGGCCGACTGAAGCCAAACAAGAGCGATCGGGTCATCGATGGCAGCGGGCTTGCGGTTGCGCCGGGATTCATTGATATCCACAACCATTCCGAATCGGGCCTTTTGCGCGAGGGCACCGCGGCCAATCAGGTCTCGCAGGGGATCACGACATTGATGGTCGGACCTGACGGCGGTTCGCCCGACAGGATCGGCGATTATTTGAAAAGCATAGAAGGCAAAGTTGCGGTGAATGTCGGGGCGTTCATGGGTCACGGTACACTACGCACGCTTGTCATGAAAAGCGGCCTGAGGCGTGAGGCGACTCAGGTCGAAACGGCTGCAATGATCGAACTCCTTGATTCCGCAATGCGCGAGGGGGCATTCGGACTCTCGAGCGGGTTGGAATACGATGCAGGTTTTTCAGCGAACATCGACGAACTGATCGCCCTTTCTAAGGTTGCGGCAAAGTATGGCGGCATCTACATGACCCATATGCGCGACGAAGAGGAAGGTGTCCTTCGGGCCATAGCCGAGGCACTGCGGATCGGGCGCGAGGCGAAGTTACCGGTGCAGATCTCTCATCTGAAAATGGGCAATGGCAGCGTTTGGGGCAAGTCGGCCGATGCGATCGCCTTGGTCAATGCAGCACGAAAGGCCGGACAGGACGTCACCGCTGACGCCTATCCGTATACTGCCTGGGCTTCGACGATCACGGTACTTGTGCCGAGCCGTAAACACGAAGACCGGGCCGAGGTCCAGAAAGGGATCGACGCGATCGGCGGGCCTGACAAAGTGTTGATAACAAGCTGCCGGGCGTTTCCGGCATACGAGGGCAAGAACCTCGCTGAGATCGCCGCGATGACAAATAAAACGCCGGTCGACGTGTATATCGAGATCGTTAAGCAAGGTGGTGCCGGCGTCGTCGGCCACGGGATGACGGAATCTGATGTAAAGGCGTTTTACCAAACGCCATGGGTGATGGTCTCGAGCGACGGCGGCATCGGAAGCCGGCACCCGCGCGGCACCGGGACGTTCACACGCGTACTTGGCCGATTTGTGAGAGAGAACAAATGGCTGCAGCTCGAAGAGGCCGTCCGTAAAATGACCTCAATGCCCGCCGCAAGGTTGGGCCTGAAGGACCGCGGTTTGATACGAAAAGGAATGATCGCAGATCTTGTTCTCTTCGATCCAAAAACTGTGATCGACCGTGCATCATTTACCGAGCCCCAGCTGATCTCCGAGGGCATCCGGACGGTCTTCGTCGGCGGATCGCCGGTTTGGGAGAACGGCAAGATAACAGGCTCGCTTCCGGGAAAGATGCTTCGTCATAAATGAACGGTCAGCCCGCAAGCACGCTGCGTTGGATCTCGAACAGCTTATTTATCCCGATCTCTGCAAGTATCAACATCTCGTCCATCTGCTCTCGCGAGAATGGTTCGCGTTCAGCAGTTCCCTGCAGTTCGATGAACTTGCCTGATCCGGTGCAAACGACGTTCATGTCGACATCGGCTTCCGAATCTTCGGTGTAGGCAAGATCGAGTATCGACGTGCCTTCGATTATCCCGACGCTTACTGCCGCAACCTCGCTAAGGATCGGCGATGTCTTAATGACACCTTGTTTTAGCAATCGGCGGCAGGCGAGAGCAAGAGCCACGTATGCACCCGTTATCGAGGCGCATCTGGTACCGCCATCGGCCTGGATCACATCACAATCGATGTAGATCTGCCTTTCGCCCAGTAGCTTGGTGTCTACGATCGCCCTCAAACTTCGGCCGATCAATCGTTGTATCTCCTGAGTCCTGCCCGACGGGCCACGTTGCGTTTCACGCTGGGTTCGGGTATTCGTCGCCCGCGGAAGCATTGCGTATTCAGCCGTGACCCAGCCCAGGCCCTTGTTGCGAAGGAACATCGGAACGCGGTCTTCGACCGATGCGGTGCAGATCACCTTGGTACCGCCAACCTCGATGAGCGCCGAACCCTCGGCATATGGTGAAATGTTCGGCGTGATCTTTGTGTTTCTGATCTGGTCGTAGGTGCGTTTATCTGTGCGTTCGTAGGTCATTAAGTTTATAGAATGCTGTGGTCTCCAAGATTTTCCGGTTCGAGCTGCACGGCAGCGTACGAATTTACTTACCGATCGCGGATAGCTCGATCGCCTCGAGTATTGAGGGCCTTATTCCCAAGAACCGCTCAGCCACCCGGCCAAAACGTTGCGCAGCATCGGTAACAAAAAAATGGTCGATGTCGTCGCATAATCTCCGGCTGCCGGTCACACTGTTCGGGTTCGCGAGGTCTTTTTCACGCAAGAGCGTCACCACCTCGTCCGCGGTCGCCTCGCCTGAATCAATAAGCGTAACATTTTCGCCGACCGTTCGTTGGATCACGTCGCGCAAGATCGGATAATGCGTGCATCCCAACACAAGGGCATCCGGCTTGAGGTCGCGCATTGCCGCAAGGTACCGTTCGGCGATCGAGAAGGTCTCCGGTTCGTTCGTCCAACCCTCTTCTGCAAGCGGGACGAATAGCGGGCATGGCGTCTGGAACACCTCGGCTTCCGGACAAGCACGGTGGATGGCCTCGGCGTACGCACCACTCGCTACGGTCGCCTCGGTTGCTACCACACCGATCCGCGGGCTGTCACACATGGTCACTTCGACCGCCTTTCGCCCGCCCGGGCCGATAACGCCGACCACATCGAGCCCGATCTGCGACCTTATCGACGGCAATGCGAGTGCGGATGCCGTGTTGCAGGCAACGACCAGCATCTTGATCCCTCGTTTTGCCAGAAACTGTGCGTTTTCAAGCGCATATCGTTCGACGGTAGCCAGGGATTTCGTCCCGTAAGGAACACGTGCCGTGTCACCGAGATAAACGAAGTGTTCGTTAGGCAACCGGTCGTGAAGCGCCCGGTAGACCGTCAAGCCGCCCACGCCTGAGTCGAAAATACCGATCGGCAGGCTCTTTATCTCGTTCGGCTTGTCCATTCTGAATCACATCCGGCAGAAAGCAATGAGAATAGAGACCGCGCGGCCGAAAGTCAATTTGGTCGCTCGGAACGATCAGCTTGGCCTGTGACCGGCATCCGGTGCTTGATCCAACTTGAGTGTTAAACACTGTTCAATTTTCGTATTGCCAAACATTTGCGGATTCGATAAAATATTCCTGCCCTTTGCAGGGAGCGACCTTGATCGATCCCCCGCCCGATTACCCGTCGCGGAACCTCAAGCCTTCCGCGCCATCATCTAAAGAAATCCGGAGAAATCTTGATGCGAAAAGCCGTCATCTTCACGACCGTTTCCTTGCTCTCTTTGTGTATCTGCCTTTTGTCGGACTTCGGCCGCTCGTCCGCACAGCGGCTTGGCGACACTGCGATGAATGAAAAGCCGTCGCGTACCGATGACCGGCAGCTCGGCGCTTTGATCCGTTCGCTTACCAACCGCACCACCGACGGGCTCCAAGAATTTGTCACCCCCGGCGACGGCACCGCACTAAACCTCGACGGCCGTTTTCAGAACGTGGTGATCGGTAAAATAAATGCGAAAGGCGATCCGGTTGCCGCATGTGTGACAAGCATCGACGAGGCGAATCAGTTTTTCGGGCGGGACCTTGATACCGGACGCCCGATCGCAACTCCGTTTCCAGAAGAAGACATCGAATCGATCGCGACGCGGCATGGAATGAGCGTCGATGAATTTCTTTTCTACAGCCGAATGGTAAGCGAAGCTGTATTGAACGAGGTCGTTGCCTCCCCCTCCAGTGCGACAATAACCATCGTCAACAATGACGGCGCGAATGAGGGATTTAATGACACCCTCCCGGCCTTTGTTGTCGGTGAGGGCGGGAACAGCGGAACAACCCGCGGTCAGCAGCGGCTTAACGTATTCAATTTTGCCGGTGCTATATGGGGGGCGTTTCTTGATTCCAATGTGCCGATCCTTGTGGGCGCCCAAATGAACCCCCAGACCTGCTCGACGAGCGGTGCGGTACTTGGGTCCGCCGGCACAACCTATCTGATACGTGATTTTGGCGGTGCCGAACTTACCGGCACCTGGTACCATGCCGCCCTTGCAAACAAACAGGCGGGTTTTGATCTCTCGTCGGCAAATCCGGACATCAATACGATATTCAATTCTCAGATCGATACCGGATGCCTTGCTGCAGGCAGCCGATGGTATTACGGCCTCGATAACTCGACGCCATCGCTGAGAATAAACCTGCTTGTCGTCGTCTTGCACGAAATGGGTCACGGGCTTGGATTCTCGACCTTTGCAAACGGCAGCACCGGTACGCTGAACGGAGGCTTACCCGATGTTTGGTCGAGGTTCATGTACGATAATGTGACCGGCCTGCATTGGAATGCAATGACCGACGCTCAGCGGCAAGCGTCTGCGGTAAGCAACGGCGCTCTGCGTTGGGATGGCCCGAATGTGGTGATCTCGTCCGACTTCCTTACGGCGGGCCGCGACACGGCCGGAAGGGTTCATCTTCACGCTCCAACGACCTTTGCCTCGGGGTCTTCGGTCTCTCATTTCAGTACCCTGGCAACACCTAACCTTTTGATGGAACCGTCGATAAATCCCGGTTTGCCGATCGACCTTGATCTATCTAGACAATTGATGCGCGACATCGGCTGGTATCGCGATACGACGACCGACAATGTGCCGGATACGATCACAAATGTGACGCCGAATAGCGGATTTGTGCTCGTCGGCAACAATGTGAATATCACCTGGAACAATACGGGCGGCTTCAACCGAAACGTCACAATAGAACTCTCAACGAACGGCGGGACAACCTATTCGGCGATCGCCACAAATGTCGCCAATTCCGGATCGTTTGCCTGGACGGTACCGGGAACGACGACCACTCAGGCAAGAATTCGCGTCCGCGAAGCTGGATTTGTCGCGCCGGCGGGTGTCTCGTCTGCAAATTTCTCGATCTCGTTGGTACCCAGCTCAGGACGGGTGAGTGTTTCCGGACGTGTTTACGAAAGCAGCGGACGCTCTATCGCCAGTGCCACGGTCCGACTTGTCGGTGAAAATGGTGAGACGTTTTCAGCGATCACGAATGCCTTCGGATACTACACGATCGGCGGACTGCGTGGCGGCTCGAGCTATACTGCGACCGTTGCTCACAAGGGTTATGCGTTCGAAACACGTTTCATTACGCTGGAGAACGATCTGACCGGGCTAGATTTTGAACCATCACAAAGCGTCTCGAGAAAGAGTAAATAAACGCTATCGTTTGAAACGATCTCGTTTCATCAGCCAAACCGCGATCGCCACTGCCAGGATGGCCAAGGCCGCGATGATCATCACGGCTCGGTTGGTCAATGTGCCGCTTGCCGTGTCAGTTTGCGGCTGCTCAGGCCCCGCCGGAGTGACCGCCAGGCTTGCTTTCAGCTGATCTCGCGACCTTTCCAAAATCTGCTTTACGCGTTCTTTGCCCTGCTGTTCTGCAACCGAGCGTGCAATTCCGCCAAGCAGGCCGCCTAAAGCATCCGAGCGCGTCCGATCTGCAAAAACGAGGTACGCCTCCGACTTACCGTCGTCTGCAAATCGAAACAAGAAGGAAAGGGTCAGAGACGAATCGATATAGCGGCTGGCATATATTTGCCGAGTTGCGATCGCGAATCGCTCTCCGCCGCCGCTTTTTTCTGCATCGGCGGCAACGTGCGAGATCGCGATCATCGGTTTCAGGCCGAATTCGACCGTCGACCAATACAAGGCGTTCTCGACATCGTCGTCACCCTTCGGGAAATTCTGAAGAAACGAATACAACTTTGGCGCTGCGTCGCGCAGGAACAGCGATCTGCTCAGAAGCGATCGGTGGTCTTCCCCGATCGGTACCGGTTTCCGCCGGTTCACGAGCGGTTCAAGCGACGCTGCCCCACGCGCTTCGTATGCCGCCGCGATCTCGGCCAAAAGCGTCCGATAGGCTTCGCTCATTTTCTGGCTGCGATCCACCGCCGATCCATCGACCGACGCGTTGATCCGAACGATCATCTTCTCGGTCATGTTCAGATCGCAGTTGCCGACGAAGCATCTCTCTAATTCCTCGATGTCCTTTTCTTCAAGTTCGAGTGATCGCAGGTCATCGTTGATCGGCGGCGAGCTGAATTTCGCTCCGGGACCGATCTCGTCGCTGCGTTTCTGTGAAAAACTCGCTCTGAATCGATCTAATGTGACACTCCCGTCAAGTGTGGTTCTTACAACGCCGACCACTGCGGTCTCTTGTTTATCGCCGGTCTTGATGGTCTTGACGACGGTCTGTCCCGCCTCGAGAGCGGCTAGGTCTTCGGGCGCGAACGCCGCTTTCTCTCTCAGGTGTTTCAGAAAATAGCTGCGATCGAACTGCGCAGCTGCGTCCGTAACCGCCGTGGCGATCGCAAGCACGGTCACCACAAGTCCGATCGAGCCGGCTATCGGCAGCTGACGCATGACGCCCATAGGCGTCGATTATAGCCGAACAACCGAGTTTTGACGGAATTTGAAAAGCTGTGGATACGAAATGGTGGAGGCGGCGGGAATCGAACCCGCAGGCAAAATAGTGGCGTTGAACCACTTAACATTAGCTGCCAGGAGACGGATCGAGCAGCCGCCCGAGGTCGAACCGCGCCCCGCCAAGCGAGACGACAAAGCCGTACGCAACTATAGCTAACGTGACCAACAAGCCTGCGATCGACGCTTCGAAGTAGATGCTCTCGGGATTGAAAATAAATGGCCTGTTCGCAAGCGTAAAATAGAAAAGCTGGTAAACCAAAAGGCCGACGATCCCAAACCGCATCAGGGCGGCGATCATAATCCCCACCATTAAAAGAAGGACGAATAGCTCAACCCCTAACGGAAGATCGCCCCAGCGGCCAAAGCCACCGCCGCCGCCGAGACCGAAAACGCACGCGAAGACCACAATTGCGATCCATTTTCGACGAGTTATGAACAGAAAGATAAAGATAACGAAAGTAATAATGAGTGTCGACAAAAGTGCCGCAGGGAGCCACGAGAAAGAGTCCGCAACACCGGGCAAAAAGCCATCCCACCTAAAATAGTGCGACGCGGTTGGAGTCGGCTCTCCCATCAGCCAGTGCGGGAGAAACGCATGCAGCGTTCCAATGGCATACACGACAGTTCCGAGCAACGCGCCCATCAGAATATCGCGCCCGATCATCGGGTCACGCACATCGCCGGCCACGAGACGGCTCCAGGAGATAAGCAATTCGGGCCACATCCGCCTGATCTGTGGTTCAAGAGCGCTGTACATTAACCCAACAAGAACCGAGAGAAAAACGCTGTTTCTCAGAATGACGAGTAGTATCCACATCTCGCCGACCAGGCTTATTGAATGATCGGCCAGAAAGAGTCCGGAGAAAAAGCTGACAATAAAGAAACACACCATCACCCGCACGCTGCCGCCGATATCACCTCTGCCCGATCGGAAGTTATGCCAGGAGAGCACGATTATCCCGATGCCTATTAGGAACGAAAAGACCAAAACTAATATTTGGATCGCGATCGGCGGTACCATCCTCTGCTGATCGGTTTGGCCGTCCCCCGAAGCCCAGGGCATTATGATCTGAAACCATACCGGCTTGCCGTCATAGGCTGCAGCTTCGATCTGTACACTCATTGATGGATCGGAAATGAATGGACCTTTCCATTTCGCTTTCTCTTCGGCAAAAACCGGCGGCAGATGGTCTGGATCTAGTTGTTCGTACTTTGTAATGTCGAGTCCGGCTTCTGTAAATAGCTGCTGCCAATTCGTCGGCGTCGTCTCGCCTGCAGGCCCTGATCGCTTTTTCGGGATGGCCTTGAACTCGAGCAGCCTTCCGACCGGGTCGGTCAACACTCTTAACTCGCCGGGAACCTCCATCACCGGGTCTTGGGCAGTGACTTCTGCGCTTGCCGAGGGAACTATGGGTTGAGGCGATTCGCGGTAACGAAACATTCGCAATCCGGGCTGGCCGGTCTTCATTAGTTCCCAAGCATTCTTGAGACTTTCGTTTTTAGCGAAACCCTGCTCAGCGAACACCGCATCGAGAGCAAAACCATACTTTACGTCCGCAGGTTTCTCGGGATACCCGAGATTTGCCGCGATAGTTCGCGATCGGGCAACTAAAAGCTCTCCTGATTTTTCTTCGGTTGGAATGACCCAATACTTATATTCAAAAAACGCATTGAATGTAAGGGCGAGAAGGATAGCTGCCAGAACAAGTCCGGCCGTTCTCAAACTTAGAGTCCCCTTCTTCGGAGCCGCGGCAACCATCGCCGGCGACGGTGTTTCACCCGCTGCGATCGCTGCCTCGAGCGGATTCCCGCCCGGCAGCATCAGGGCGACTTGCAGTGCGTTCTTTGGCCTTTCCTCCGGATCTTTTTCGAGGCACTGGAGAATGGTCTTCTCGACCAGCGGATCGATGTCTTTAAGGATCTCGGACGGATTCGTGGGTGTCGTGGTCTGATGCTTAACGAGCAGTTCCGGCAAAGAATCAAACTGAAAAGCTTGTTTGCCGGTGAAGATCTCGTAGAGAAGAAGCCCGAGAGAATAAATGTCGCTCTTCGGCGTAACACCCTTGCCGTCGAGTTGTTCCGGCGACATATAGGCCGGTGTGCCTGAGCGGAAGTCGTCGCGCGTAAGATCGCTCTCGACACCCGCAATCCCAAAATCGGTTATCCGAGCCTTGCCCTTTGAATCGATGATGATGTTCGCCGGTTTCAGATCGCGATGCAGGATGCCGGCTTCGTGGATCGCGTGAAGTCCGAGGCACAGTTGGCGGGATGTCTCGATCGCCTTATCCGACGGCAGCCGCCCGATCCGCCTCAGGAGCATCGAAAGGTCGTCGCCCTCGATAAACTCCATGGTGATGAAGTAAACGCCGTCGGCCTCGGCGATGTCGAACACGCGGCAGACGTTCGGGTGAGCCACCTGACGTGCCGTCCTGACCTCGCTGCGAAACCGTTTGAGCGCGGTTTCGTCCTTCGCGATCGCCGCCGGCAGGAACTTGAGTGCGACGGTCTGGCCGAGCTCGAGGTCGTCGGCCTTATAGACCTCGCCCATGCCGCCTTTTCCGATCGGCATGATCAACCGGTATCGCCCCGCAAGCACGGTGCCGGGAGAGAAACCGCCCTCGTGACCCGTCGCGAAGGCGGATGACATCAACTCGGTCCGTTCGCGGCTCCGATCGTCAGAAAGCTGCGTCGCTTCGAACTCGCTCGATAGATCAACTCCACATGCTGAACATGTTGGCGAAGATCCAACGATCCTCGTATTGCACTTGGGGCAGCTTTTCATATCGATCTTTTTCGCGTGGCTTTGAGGTATCAGTCCAGCGTAAGAGACTTTTTCGGAAATGGTACTACATAGTAGAGTTCCCAAAAAGCGGTTTTGGCAACGGTCGGCGTTCCAAAACAAAAAGCGGATTCCGGGAAATTCCGAAAACCGCTTTTAAAAATGATGGTGGAGGCGGCGGGAATCGAA
>ERZ761609.224-NODE-224-length-74998-cov-16.560479_pt1 | contig 74998 bp, 60 predicted proteins | sample MGYA00511163_ERZ761609 | MGnify/ENA primary metagenome ERZ761609 (study PRJEB28899, sample SAMN02445070) | bioreactor sludge metagenome | biome: EBPR sludge | place: Australia: Brisbane, Thorneside Wastewater Treatment Plant | collected 2011-12-16 ...
CTACCAAGCTTGGTCCAGCACGCCGAAAGCGCGAGCGCTGATCTTCCCGTCGCTGATCAATCGGCCCTATGTGTTGGATCTCGGGCGAGGCCGAAGTCTCATCCGCGCGCTTTTGGGCTGGGGCTATGAGGTGCAACTTTTTGATTGGGGTCGACCCGGGGAATTCGATGCCGACTTGGGACTTGAGCACTTTTTAGAAGATCGCCTGCTCCCCGCTTGGCAAATCGCCGATGCGGAAAGCCGCTATCTTCATTTGCATCCGGATGCCCCACCGCACCTCATTGGCCACTGCCTGGGTGGCGTGTTGGCCTTACTTGCCGCTGGTCGCCGAGCGCCGCACGCGCGCCTCACGCTGATCACCACACCCGTTGACCCGATGGCCGAAAACTCAGATCAAGATACTTTACTGCAAGCTTGGGCCAAGCACCCGAGCTTTGACTTTCGCCAACTCGGCCGGCAGTTGGCCACAATTCCGTGGCCGATTTTGCAAGCCAGCTTTCAGCTTCTCCGACCTGTAGCGCAGTTGCAGCGCTGGCGACATGGACTTCAAACTTGGTCAGACCCCGCGCAGCGCGATGCTTGGCTACAGATGGAAGTCTGGGCCAATGACGCCGTCAGCGTGCCCGGCGAACTGATGGCGGATCTCATCGAGAATGTGTATCGCGATCGATCGCTCACGAAGCCTCACCCCACCGGCAGCTGGCGCGGCGTTCGGCAACTTCGCGGAGAAATTCACGCGCTCATCGCGCAAGACGATCACATTGTGCCCGAATCTTGCGCAAGCGCCGTCGAACGGCTTTTGCCGCTCGCGAACGTGCACTTGCATCGAGTTCGCGGTGGGCATCTTGGCGCGCTACTTTCAAGACGATCAAGAAGTGAAGTCTGGCCCAGGATCTGGGCCACGGAACTTTGAATCCGACATTAGCCGCTTCGGCGACGACGAATCGCGGCCGCGGGCACTGAGTTCTTGAGCCAAAACGTGCGATCATACCGCTCAAGCGCTTCGCGCCAGTCTTTTTCGGAAATACTCTGCGAGAGCCGACGCAATTTCATTTCGCTGGGAAGCTCGCGATCAGCAAGCACCTTCAAGAAGGTCGGATGCTCATCGAAATTCGGCGCGAGCTCAAACATCAGCGCTGAGAATCCCGCCAGATCTGACACGGTTTGAAAGCCGTAGCGGCGCGCTTTGTGGATCGCGACTTGGATTCTTCGCTCCAGCACATCGCGATCGATGTGCTGCACGACTTTGGCGTGATGATTTCGCAGATGCCAGTGCAACACATGCACCAAGTCTCGCTCGATGGCCTGGCTGCAAGTCTCAAGTTGCTCGCGCGAAAGATCAAGCAAGCAAGCCTCAGGTTCAGGCAGCTTGCGCTGCCTCGGCCCCATGGGTGACTCGACCAATTTCACTTCGACTTTGGAAAGATCGGTTAAGCCAAACGCATCGCAAGGTCCAAAGAACTTGGCTCGATCCGCCGCACTCCAAGTGGCGAGCAACACACCCAACACCGAAGCGTCATGAAATCGTAAGAAATAGGGACTGCCATCGGGGCCACGCGCAATCACAAAGCGCGAAAAGTGCGAGGCCAACTCTTTGAGATCAAAGCGCGAGACGACAAACACACCCCAGCGCTCCGTGCTCAATCCATCAAGGAGCGTGGAGAGCCCTTCGGGCGGCACGCGCACCAAGCGAGGCGGCTCGTAGGTGACTCTCTCCCAAGCGATCATCTCGAAAAATTGCGGATCCGTGTCGCGCAAATCCAATTTGACCGAAGGCTCAAAAGCAAAGGAGTCAAAGAAGGGATCCAGCAGCGCATAGAGCTGGCTTTGACCGGCTCGCGCGGGAGCCGACCAGCCCGCCAAGCGCTCACGCACTTGCTCGGAGCTGAGCTGCTCCATGGTTTCGCCTGTCGCTTCTTTCCGCTTCATCGTAGGTGCGCCCATATGCCTCTACCTATCGGCTAAATCTGCGGCGCGGCTTGAGCCACAATGTCTGCGATTGACCTGAAATCCACTCCCCCACAGCTGGCCCAACTCGGCTCACGCCTCAGGCTGAGACGTCTCAAGCTGAGGCGCGTGGAATGTGACTTCTGTAGGCTTTGAACATTGTGGCGTTTGACTTCTGGTGTGACCAAACTTCCAATATCGACTTAGAGGTCACAACACGATGTCCGACATTTCCCTTCGCCCGCCTCGCCGCCAACGACTGCGCACCAAGCGTCGGATGATCGACAAGGTCAATCTTCAGAAGCTGCATCAACCCGCTGGCACACCCATTCACTCGGGTGTTGCACAAGAGTTCGACGCCTTCGCGACAGCCTTGATTTTCAATTCACAAAATCTCATCGAGTGGCTGCATTTAGATCCCGAACAACTGCAATTGATTAAAGGCTCGCCGGGCGACACGCTTTGGCTCGATGTCGAAGGCGTGCACGATACGGAATTGGTGGCGCAAATCGCCGCAAGCCTGGATCTGCATCCCCTCACCGCCGAGGACGTCGTCAACTGCGGACTCAGACCGCAGTTTGAATCCTATCCGGGCTACTTCTTCTTTGCGGTGAAGATGATTTATCTCTCTCACGAGGCCAGCCTCGATGGACTGGACCACGAACCCCACCTCGTGAGCGAACACGTGAGCTTGATCCTCAAGGGCCAAACCTTGCTCACCTTTCAAGAGCGACCCGGCGACGCCTTTTCACGCATTCGCGATCGCTTGCGCTCGCAAACCGGCAAACTTCGCCACCGTGGCGCCGATTATCTGCTCTACACTTTGCTTGATGCCATCGTCGACGGCTACTTGCAGGTCGTCGATCACCTGGGTGATCGCATTGAAAAGCTCGAAGATGAATTGCGCCGAGGCCCTCGCGCCGATCACCTCAATCGCATCTATGCCCTAAAGCGCGAGATTCTCTGGCTGCGCAAATCGATTTTTCCCGTGCGCGATTTGCTCAACAAGGTGCAGGTCGAGCAAAGCGTGTTTCAAGACAACACCAAGCTCTTCTTAAAGGATCTCTCCGATCATGTGGCGCAAGTCGTGGACTCACTTTCACTCTCCATGGAAATGGTGGCCGTGCTGTTTGACACCTGGCACTCACTCAACAATCAAAAAATGAATGCCATCATGAAGATTCTCACCATGATCTCGACGGTGTTTCTGCCGCTCAACTTCATTGCCGGCATCTACGGAATGAATTTCGAACACATGCCCGAGCTCAAAGTGCCTTGGGCCTATCACGCCACACTCGGCGCGATGGGATTTGTCGCGCTTTTTAGTCTCGGGTTTTTCGCGTGGAAAGGCTGGCTCTGGGAGCGCTCAAACCGTGAGCATGTCCAGGCTTCTCCACCTGCGTCCAAAACTTGACGCTGCCGTTTCTGCAGGCAGTTTTTTGACAGATCGATGACAGATTTCCGACCCCGATACAGAGTGTCGATCGCCAAAAAAACCAGCATGAAACCCTGCAAAATTACAAGAATTCGTGGAATTTGGCAGAGCTAAGGGCTTGAGGGCTGTGCTTGAAAATCGACGTTTCGGTTTTCAAAAAATTCGCGAGCTTGAAGTTCTGAAATCCTCTTTGACAGAAAAAAAAGCCGCCAATAGCGTCGACCTTGAAAGCGCATGAAAGTGCGCTCTCGGCGACTTCAAAATTGTGGACCCCTCAAGGAACTTCCTAAAGGAACTTTTAGAAGGAACCCTTAAAAGGAACCTCTAGGAGAAACTTTCAGAGGTCACAATTCGGAAGAAGCATTTCGGAGGGAACTGAACAATCGCATTGCTCCTTCGGATCGCGATCTCGAGATCGCAAGTTCCGCAGTGCAAAGCCGAAGCTCAGTCGAAATGCATCTTCCTGATTTTGAATCACCGAGAAGGCAGCGAGGGGATCTAGGCCAGATTGAGATTCGGCGAAACGCCGCGAGACTCTGAATTCCAACAGGCAATCCAAGTCGGACTGTTGGGATCCTGAGTGTCGCTTCGGCGCATCAGCACATTGTGCTGGGCCCGTTGGGTTGGCCGGATCCGCGAGCGAACAAAATTTTGGGAATGAACTCGTTCACAATGACTGTGAACGACAAAGCTTAAAGAGACTTCGTCAGTCAGAATTATTCAGTCAGGAGACACGCGTGAACATCGAGACGGAAACCAGCGAAAGCCTCAGCAGCAACTCTCAGCGCCCGACCGCGACGGCCAACACCATGGTCGCCCCTTCGATGCGCGTGAAAAAGCGCGACGGACGCCTGGAGCCTGTGAACGTGCTGAAGATCGTCGATCGCGTGACACGACTTTGCGGCGGCCTCACTGAAGTGGATCCCCATCGTGTTGCGATTCGTGCGATCTCCGGTCTCTACGACGGCGCCACGACCAAAGAACTCGATGATCTTTGCGTGCAGACAGCCTCGCTCTTGATTGGCGAAGAGCCCCAGTACTCGCTTCTCGCGGGTCGCTTGCTCTCGACCTACATCGACGAAGAAGTCGTGCAATTGGGCGTGCGAAACTTCATGGAGTCCATCGAGTTTGGCCACAAACACGGTTTGATCGCCGAACCGACGCTCAACTTCGTTCGCAAAAACCGCGAAAAGCTGGAAGCCTCGATCAATCCCTTGCGCACGCAGCTGTTTGAATACTTCGGCCTGCGCACCATCTATGATCGCTATTTGCTCAAAGACCCGAAGAGCCGCGCCGTCTTTGAAACACCTCAATATTTCTTTATGCGTGTCGCCTGCGGCCTTGCCCACAGTGCGGAAGAAGCGATCGAGCTTTACGAACTCAATTCGCGACTCGATTACATGCCGTCCACTCCCACGCTTTTCAACTCCGGAACTTTGCGCCCCCAGATGTCGAGCTGCTATTTGCTCGACTCGCCTGAAGATGATCTGGCCTCGATCTATCAAAAGTACACCGACATTGCCCTGCTCTCGAAATTCGCCGGCGGCATCGGTGTCGCTTACCATCGCGTGCGATCGCGCGGCTCGCTGATCAAAGGCACCAACGGCCATTCCAACGGCATTGTGCCTTGGCTGAAGACACTGGATTCGTCCGTGGCCGCCGTGAACCAAGGCGGTAAGCGCAAGGGTGCTTGCTGCGTGTACCTGGAGACTTGGCACTCGGACATCGAAGAGTTCCTTGAGCTGCGCGACAACACTGGCGATGAGGCCAAGCGCACGCACAACTTGAACCTCGCCAACTGGGTTCCTGACTTGTTCATGAAGCGCGTGGAGTCGGATCAGATGTGGTCGCTCTTTGACCCGAAATCCGTTCCCCACTTCACCGACATTTATGGCGAAGAATTCGAGAAGGCTTATCTTGAGGCCGAGGCCAAAGGCCTCGCCATGCGCCAGGTGAAAGCCCGCGATTTGTACGCGCGCATGATGAAAACACTCGCGCAAACCGGCAACGGCTGGATGACTTTCAAAGACGCCTCCAACATGAAGGCGAATCAGACGAAGCTCCCGGGCAACGTCATTCACCTCTCGAATCTCTGCACTGAGATTTTGGAAGTGACTTCGAACAAGGAAACAGCAGTTTGCAACTTGGGCTCGATCAACTTGGGTCGCCACGTGATCGAGACCGCCAACGGCATGGAGTTCGATTACGAAAAGCTCGCCAAGACCGTGAAGACGGCGGTGAAGTTCTTGGATCGCGTGGTGGACATCAACTTCTACCCGATCGATCAAGCGGCAAAGTCGAACGCGCGCTGGCGTCCCGTGGGCCTTGGCGTGATGGGACTTCAGGATTTGTTCTTCAAACTGCGTTTGCCCTTTGACTCTGCCAAAGCTCAAGAAGTTTCCCGTCGCGTGGCCGAAGAGATCTACTTCCACGCTCTGGAAACCAGCTGCGAATTGGCTGAGCAAAACGGTCCGCACCCCGCGTTCCAAGAAACGCGCGCGGCCGATGGCGTATTGCAGTTTGATTTGTGGGGTGTAAAGCCCACGGATGAGACTCGCTGGAACAACTTGAAGGCTCGGATCAAAGCCAAAGGTCTTCGCAACTCACTGCTGATCGCGATTGCACCGACAGCGACCATCGCTTCGATCGTCGGCGCCTACGAGTCGATCGAGCCCATGGTGTCGAACCTGTTTAAGCGCGAAACGCTCTCGGGCGAGTTCCTGCAGGTGAACAAGTATTTGATCGGCGAACTCAAAGCGCTGAATCTCTGGAACGATCGCATCCGCAACGAAATCAAAAAGGCGGAAGGCTCGATCCAAGGTATCAGCGAAATTCCTGAAGACGTGCGCATGATCTATCGCACAGCTTGGGAATTGCCGATGAAGGCCTTGATCGACATGAGCGCGGATCGCGGTGCTTACATCGACCAAAGCGCTTCGCTGAACCTCTTCATGGAAAGCCCGACCATCGGTAAGGTGTCGAGCATGTACATGTACGCCTGGAAGCGCGGTGTGAAGACGACGTATTACCTGCGCTCGCGCCCTGCGACCTCGATCAACAAGGTGACCGTGTCGCAAACCGGTGCGGCCGAGCCCACGGCGACAACACCCGCGATCGAAGCCAGCGCCACAGCGACAGCCGCGGCGGCAGCTCCGGCGAAGACGTACACGGACTCTGAGGCCATTGCTTGCTCTTTGGAAAATCCAGAGGCCTGCGAGGCTTGTCAGTGATTCGGCCAAGTCATTGGCCATTCGCTCGGAAAATCTGAGTGGCGGTAGATTCGGCTCAAGTGAATTGCAAAGTAAGAACGAGGGAGCGACATGCTCCCTTTAACGAGGACCAAAGGACAACAAGATGAACAACATGAAGTTGCTCGACCCCGGATTCAACCTGACACTTCGCCCGATGCGCTATCCGACCTTCTACGAAATGTATAAGGACGCGATCAAAAACACCTGGACGGTGGATGAGGTTGATTTCTCTCGGGACGTGACTCACCTGCAAACCAAACTCACTCCCGCCGAACGTCACTTGATCAACCGCTTGGTCGCGTTTTTCGCGACGGGCGATTCGATCGTCGGCAACAACTTGGTGCTCAACCTCTACAAGCACATCAACGCCCCAGAAGCGCGCTTGTATCTTTCGCGCCAGCTCTACGAAGAGGCGCTGCACGTGCAGTTTTACCTGACACTGCTCGATACTTACATTCCGGATCACGACGAGCGCGCGCGCGCATTCGCGGCTGTAGAGAACATTCCGTCGATCAAGAAAAAGGCCGACTTCTGCTTTAAGTGGATGGATTCGATCAACGAGCTCGACAAACTCGAGACGATTCAAGATCGCCGCCGCTTTGTGATGAACCTCATCTGCTTTGCGACCTGCGTGGAAGGCTTGTTCTTCTTTGCGGCCTTCGCCTACGTCTACTTCCTGCGCTCCAAAGGCCTGCTCGACGGCTTGGCCGCTGGAACCAACTGGGTGTTCCGCGACGAATCTTGCCACATGAACTTCGCCTTCAAAGTGATCGAGACGGTTCGCAAGGAAGAGCCCGAGCTCTTCGACGAACGTATGAACCAACTCGTCACCGAGATGCTCAAAGAGGCCGTGGACTGCGAAATGACTTTCGCCGAAGACATCTTGGGCGGCGGGATCGCTGGTCTCTCGCTCACCGACATGCGCGAGTACTTGCAGTTCATCGCCGATCTGCGCTTGCAGTCGCTCAACATCAAGCCGGTGTTCGGTTCGAAGAACCCCTTCTCCTTCATGGAGCTTCAGGACGTTCAAGAACTCACCAACTTCTTTGAGCGCCGCGTGTCGGCTTATCAGATGGGTGTCAGCGGCCAAGTCGCTTTCGACGAAAGCTTCTGATCCTCGCGCATTTCACAAAGCCCGACGGCGCCTCCGCGCCCCGAGCACAAATCACGGCGAGCCTACAGGGCCCGCCGTTTTTTTTACAACTCTACGCCCGAGCCCTTAGCCAAGGTCCAATGCGTGCTCCCAACGGACATGTCAGATTTAGCCCCGCCTGTCTTGAGTTGAGCGCTCCGCCGAACGCATCGGCAGCACAGGGCGAAGAAAAAACCTAATTTTTCTTAACTTTGCATCTCAGTTTGAGATTGCCCGGAATTGTTAAGCGGCCAGCCGAACTCGCGCCGAATCTCACTTGTCCTTTTCAAATAAGGTCACATCGCGTGAAACTGGGTTCAAAGGACAGGTCAACACCATGCTCGTGATCTACGGAACTTTGCCAAATGGATTGCTGCTCCCAGGAGATTTGCACTTGAAAGCCACCGCCATTCCGGTGCCGTCAGTGCTAGTTACAAATGGACTTTTCTTTGATCCGAACGCTCCTTCGGCCATCGAACAGCCGGACCATGCGCTCATTGAATTCAGCGCACGAGATGAAAGTCATTATGGCCATCACCACTTTAAGAATCCCCTCCAACCACCAAGGCGAAAATGGACAAACTAAACATAAATCGCGGCCAAAGATGTACTTTGATTTTCGTCAGTTTGATCGTTATCGGCTCGGCAGGTTGCCGATTGAAAGACTCTCAAACTAAAACCATTGAGTCAGATCAGTCCGCCGCTCCAGTATCAAAGCCCGAACTCTCAGCTACACCACGAGTTCGAAAGTTCGCCGCTATGATCCTCGATAAAGAAATCGATGCATCGGTCTGCCCTGATTACAAAACTCGAGCACAAACAGAATTCCACTGCAAACTCGCAGCGGTTTGCGATCCCTGCTGGGTCAATCCTAAGCAATGGGAATCTCTACTCAAACCACCGACTGGAATAGACAAGCGATATTATATACGGATCATTCCTGAAAGACTGAGACTCCCGTCTAACGTGAAGATCCGAGATTTTGTAATTGAGACGCCAATGGGAATCTACGAGAGCTTAGCTCACAACAAAGACATTCTACATTTGAGCGGACATTACGAAGTTAATGGTATTGAAGTATCTGGACTCAATTTAGAGTTTATCGATGGCGTTCCGAGAATCCAACTTACAGAACCTACAGCCTTCAAAGAGCTGATAAAAGGCAAGACTAAGTTCACCACAATGTCGAGTCCTTACTCTATAAAGAATGAGGGAAAGTTGAATCGCGTGTTTGGGTACACGGATATCTTTGTCGAATCGCCCTTCGCTTTTTGTGATCGAACGCTGCCCATTGGAAGTATCATTTGGGGATTAACTGAGGTCCCGAATCAAGACCAGCTTCTTTACGATCGCCTGGCAATTCCACGACCTGGGAAAAAAATCGTCTGGGGTGATCCTGCAACCTATCGTGAATACAAGATCGGTTACCCCAACGACTACACTCAATGTACCACTCGAGAGGTAGATCCCGGAGAGTAGTATGACGAGCACTTGGCTGTCAGAGACAAAACTGAGGAGTTCCACCGACCGACGCGATATCTTGAAAACGCTTGAACGGAACACCCAAATTCCACCTCTCTCTTTCGGAGAAGGAAAGCAGGGGCCATGTCCAGAGTGAAACTCATATTGAAGTCATCTCTGACGAAGATCGCCATTTTCATTGTTCCAATTTTCCTGACGAGAGTCTTGAGCGAAGGCAATGCTCGAGGCGTACTGTTAAGAATTCAGCTGAATGTCATTGGACGAAATGATCCTGAACTCGCGAAAACGATCCCTTTTAACGTGAATGATCTGGCCATTCCCGCTGACCTTTTCCTGACACTCATGATTGTCATTGCGCTATCGATGTCAATTTTGGTTTGGAGCCGAACGCGCGCTGAAAAGATTGTGCATGTCGTCGCTTGGCTATTGGCGTTCCTCATAATTTCTTTCAGCTAAATGCCTGAAGCTCACATAAACCCAATGAGTCAGAGGTGCGATCGCCCCCTCCCCCACCATTTCTTCACAATGCCGCAGGCGACATGTGTTGAACCCTCGCGATAGATTCAGAGGAAGATCGAATCGATTACCTCGGACTCAATCTTAGGAATCTAGCACCCATGAGTATGCTGGGTGGTTTGAAAACGGAAATAAACAGAAGTGAACGAGACCTACTGGGACATCCATGATTCTGTATTCGCTGGCGCTGTGATCGACGGCGACGAGGTGGTGCTTCGCATTGAACCGGCGATTGTCTTTCTAACCGAAGAAGACGCCAGAGAGGCGAAGGCAACACATCAACAATCAATTCTCGTTCGAATCCGCGGAATCATCGGCAAGCTCGATCTCACTCCACTCAATGAGCAAAGCATATTATGGAGCGGCAGTGTTTCACTCCATGAAAGAGTCATCGATGGTGTCATACACTTGCCAATCCACTTCAAGGGTCCATGTCGCCTGAGGCTCTTCCTCGTGGGATCAGGGACGGAAGTTGATATCAGCGGCCAAGAAATTCATATCGAGCCCACTAGCCCTCCGATCAAACTTTGAACGCCACCCCTCGTGAAAACTTCCTCCCAACAGGTCGAAGTTTCTTGGGACTCGAAATCTCAGCTCGTCTGTAAGTCGCGAACTGAACGGAGCGCCCAATGTGGACCCGTCCTCAATGCGGAAATTGGCGATCAACTGCAAGAACGTAAAGGTGATCGACTGACAAGACTCAAGCGCGCGCGATGAACTTGTTGGCGCGCGAAATGAGGCGAAGCTCACTCGGGAGCGGTAGCCCCGGCCCCGCCGAGGCCTCTGATGAACTCGGCGATGAGGCCAACTGCTGCGCCAAAGACTGAAGCTGAGCGAGCAGCTGCTGGGCCGCGCGCGGGCCTGGTGTGACCTCGAGACTGGCGAAACTCAGCTGACTCATGGCCTGATCCACCAAGGCGAGGTCCGCCACCATGCCGGTCTCTGCGTCCACGCGTCCCGTCCACACCACTTCAAGCCGCCATTGCGCCGGGCGATCCGCGATGCTCACCGAGACGATCTTCGAGCGAATCAGCTTCACCTCCGACTGCGCACCAGCCCAAGCGTTCATAGCTTTGTGCCTCCAGCAAGTGTGATGAAGTACTGTGTTTCATTGCTCGCGCCACTCACCGCCAGCGAGTTCATGATCACTTTCGCTCCGCCACCGATGTGCAGACCGCCGGTTCGAAAGCCGATGCCGCCTTCGACGATCGGCGCGGAAGTGCCCTTGGAGACAAAGCGCCAACCCGGGCCGACGAAAGCGGAAAAGCTCATCGCCTCATCCCCGACATCAAGGCCGGCCCGAAGACTTGTGTCCAAACCATAAACGTTCTCAACGCCGGTTTGAAATCGCGCAAAGCCCGAGTTTCGCCACGTGAAAAACTCCGCGAAGTGCGCGTTCACACCGACGTTCATCTCCGACACGGCGACGCCATTCACGCTTCCCGACGAAGCACCCACATCCAGGCTCAGCTCGGCCTGCGCCGAACCGCTCGCGCCCAAAACGACGATCGCCGCACCGACAAGCAAGCCTTGGAATTGAAAGCGAAGTGAACTCGACATGCGAAACCTCCTTGGGACGTTGTCAGGATCGCTTTCACATCACATCATAGGCTATGCAGGTCGTCGCCACTTTTTTAGGCTTCCAAGCGAGCTGGTGGATTCTCGTGCTCAGCGCGGATCACGCGGCGACGCATGTCTTTGCTTGTGGGCTCGCTGCGGTCTGGACGCTTGTGGCAAAAGTTCGAGGCCACAGGCGATGGCGCGAGTTGGCCGGCTTTGCCGCTGGAGGCTGGCTCGCGGAGACCCTCCTGCAAAACTTAAATCTCGTCGCCTATGTCGGCGAATTCAAACTTCATTTCGCACCTCAATTCACCTTCAGCCTGCCACCACTTTGGCTGATCGCGCTTTGGTACATTCTTGCCGTCGTCGCGCTTGAAACACCCAAGTTTTGGCTTCGCCTCAGAAGTCGCTGGTGGCTTGCGCCGATGGCCGGGGCTTTAGGCGGCCTCAGCTCCTATGCGCCCGGTCCAAGCCTGGGTGCGCTGACGTGGCCGCAAGGCCCGACACTGGGGCTCTTGGCCGTGGCCTCGGTCTGGGCGCTGGCTTGCTGGGTGCTCGTGCATCGTTTTTCATGGTCACCCCATCACGATCCGCCTCAACATTGACGAAGGCCAAGCGTCCAAGACACACTCGCGGCGAACGCGACAAGATCGCGCGCGGATTCTTCTCTGACCGAGGTTGCGAGACATGTTTGGCCGACTCAATTCCATTCTCATCAAAGGCCTGATCACGCTTTTGCCACTCACCGTGACGGTGTATTTGATCACTTGGATGGCCGGCAGCCTCGAGGGCAGCTTCGGTAGCGTCATCACCGCCTTCTTGCCGGAGGGCTACTACATCCCAGGGCTGGGAATCTTGATGGCGCTGACGACGATTTTTTTCGTTGGACTGATCGTCGAGCACTACCTCACACAGCGCGCCGTTGAAGGTCTGGAGCGACAGCTCAAGAGACTACCTGTGGTGCGCGCGATCTATTCGCCGCTTCGCGATCTCACGGATCTTTTGAGTCGCGCGCAGTCCAGCTCGCAAGGCGGTGGTTCGCAGCGCGTGGTCTTCGTTCGCTTCGCGCCGGGAATTGAATTGATGGGCTTGGTGATGCGAGATCGCTTTGATGATCTGCCGGGCCAACCGATTGAACCCGGCAAAGTCGCCGTGTTCGTGCCGTTTAGCTATGGCTTTGGCGGTACGACTTACATCGTCGACGCAAGCGCCGTGCGCGAAACTCAGCTCACCGCGGATCGCGCGCTTCAGTTGGCGATCACCGGCTGGGTGAAGGCGAACAAAACGCCGAATCAATGAATCTCGTCGGGCTTTGAGGGCGCTTCGCGGTCCAATCGTTCGCGAATTTGCTCCGCGGATTGGCCGAAGTCATCCAGCTCGTCGACTTCGTCGCGAACCTCCAGCCAAACTTCAGCGGCGCGAAATTTTTTGCGAAACACCAGAAACCAGATCGTGCCGAGCGCCAGTCCCGAGGCCAAGCCCGCCATGTGCACGCGTTCCGCGACATGCGGTCGATACTCCTGCGGCAGAAACAGCAGCGCCATCACACCCAGCACGCGCAAAAGTCGACCGCCCATACGAAACTGCCGCTGAATGAAAAACTGCAGCGACAACCAAGTGCCGCCCATCAAGTACACCAGGCCGGAGGCGCCGATCACCTGCGCCTCGCCGGAGTAACTGGGAAGCACCAGCGCATGCGCCAGTCCCGCCACGATGAAGGCCGTCAGCGGAAACAGCCGCCAGCCAAAATATTGCGTCAGCCAGTAGCCGAACAGAATCATCAACGGAAGGTTCGAGGCCCAATGCGCGACATCCGCGTGCACCAACATCATCGACCAAAGCCGCCACCACTCGCCTTGCTCCATGACCGCATCGCGAATCATCGCCATCGAAGACAAGCGCGCGTCGCTTTGCCAGGCCCAAAGGCTCGTCGCGCTGATCAAGATCGCGAGCAAGGCCGTGCTCAGGATCGCGAGATGTGTTTCGTCCTCAAGCTTTCGACGATCTCGCGACAGCCAGGTCTCGACGAGCTTGTGATGGATGATGACGCTCTGATTTGTCGAAGTGTCGCCTTCGTCAAAGCTCAACTTGCATTCCCACTTCGATCACTTGATCGGCTGGAATGTTAAAGAACATCGTCGCACGAAAGGCGTTTCGCGCCATGAAGGCGAACACCTGCTCGCGCCAAATCGCCATGCCGGGATTCTCGCTGGCGATCAGCGTTTCGCGACCCACAAAGTAAGTCACGTCGCGAGGCTCGAAGTGAATGCCAGTTTCGCGGATGCGCTCCATGATTTCTTGAACGTCCGGCGTTTCGGTAAAACCGTAGTGCGCGACCACTCGATACACGCGATCCGCGGCCTTTTCGATTTCCAACCACTCGTTTTCCCGCACGACGGGCACTTCTTCGCTGACGATGGTGAGGATGATGATCTTGTCGTGCAACACCTTGTTGTGTTTCACATTGTGCACAAGCGCCGGCGGCGTGGTCTGACGATCACCCACCATGAACACCGCTACACCTGGCACGCGAACGGCGCAGTCGTTGCCGGTCTTTCGCGCCAAGCGTTCTTCGGCGTCTTTCCAAAAAGCATCTAAGGGCGGCTGAGCCTTGCGCATCCGATCCGCCAAGATCTTTCGACCTTCTCGCCAAGTGAGCATGAGAAACAACATGCCGAAGGCGATTCCCAGCGGCACCCAGCCGCCTTGGTGAACCTTCACAATGTTAGCGCTGAAGAACGCGACATCGATGACCAAGAAAAATCCGCACACCGCCACGGCCATCGGGAAGCTCCAACCCCATTGGCGTCGGGCGACGATGAACATCAAAAGCGTTGTCACCACCATGGCCGCCGACACGCTGATGCCGTAGGCCGCCGCCAAATTCGATGAGCTCTGGAACTGCAGCACCAACCACACTGTGCCGATCAACAATGCGCCATTCACTTGCGGCAAGAAAATCTGTCCGATCTCTCGCGACGAAGTGTGAATGATCTGCAGTCGAGGCCACAGGCCCAACTGAATCGCCTGCTTGGTGAGCGAAAACACACCGCTAATCACGGCTTGCGACGCGATCACCGTGGTCATGGTCGAAAGTGCGATCAAAGGATAGAGCGCCCAGCCGGGAGCCAACAAGTAAAACGGATTCACCGCGGTCTCGGGCCGCGTGAGCAGCAATGCACCTTGGCCGAAATAGTTGAGCACAAGTCCCGGCATGACCAGCGACCACCACGCCAGTCGAATCGGCTTTCGTCCGAAGTGTCCCATGTCCGCGTACAGCGCCTCACCGCCGGTCACCACGAGAAACACCGAACCTAGAACGAAGAAACCAGCCCAGCCATTTTCAAGAAAAAACCTCACCGCATAGATGGGATTGATAGCCGCCAAAACGCCAGGGTTTTGCAAAATTCCATAAATTCCCAGAACACCGAGAGCTGTGAACCAGCAGACGATCACTGGCCCAAACACCGCGCCAATTTTTCCTGTGCCATGCCGCTGCTGCAAAAACAGCACGACCAATATCGCCACGGTGATCGGCACCACAAAGGGCGTCAGACCACTCGTGGCCAACTTCAATCCCTCGACCGCCGACAAAACCGAGATCGCTGGCGTGATGATGCCGTCGCCGTACAAAAGTGCGGCGCCGAAAATTCCCATACCGAACAAAAACCATTTGCGATTGCGAAGCCGCGCCGGACAAGCGAGCGCCGTGAGCGCCAAGATCCCGCCTTCGCCGCGGTTGTCCGCGCGAAGAACAAAGACCATATACTTCACGCCGATGCTGAGAATCAGCACCCACAATATCAAAGACAAAATGCCCAACACATTGGCCGAGTTCACCGCGATCCGATCGCCGTGAAAGCACTCGCGAAGTGCGTAGAGCGGACTTGTGCCGATATCACCGTAAACCACTCCGAGCGCAGCCAAAGCCATTTGCCCAAGTGGTGTTGAGGCGTGACCCGCAGCGTGTGGTGCGTGAGCAGCAGCCGGAGTTGTCGAAGGTGTCGGTGAGGGCGTCGAAGTTGAATCTGCCATAAGAAGTTGTGAATCAGACTATGCCAGCAACTTTGGGCTGTCCAATTGTTGAGTATTGTTGAAGTTGAGTTCGATCTCACGACCGCCAGAATTCACCCGCGAATTACTGTCCCGCGTTGAGACCTGGACCACGGCGCCTCTTGCAGAACCGCATCAAAGTGAGAACATAAAAGAAGAGGGTGCATAAAGCTTTGCATCCCAGCCGCACGGAGGTGCCGCCTTCAATCCCAAGGCTCTCAACAAGGTTTTGAACTCGCAAAAACTCGACCTCAGCATCGACCTGAAAATGGCGCCTCAAGAAGCCGCCAAATCGACCAGCGCGCCGCCGACCCCTCAGCGCCCGCCTCGGCGCCGAAAAAAATCGCAGGCCAACTCATCCCCGCCCGTCTCGACCTCAACTTCCAAAATTATCAGTCCTGATCCGCACACCGATCACAGTTTAGCCGCAAGCACAGCTGCCGCCGAGCCCTCGGCCACCGACTTCAACTCACCTGACTCATCCCACACCAACCGACGCCTGGCGAGCCAACGCGCCTTGGTTTTGAACTCGAGCTACCAGCCCGTCAAAATGGTGAGCTGGCAACGCGCCTTGATCTTGTGGTTTCAAGGCAAAGTCGAAGTGGTTGAATATCACACTGAAGTCGCGCGCAGCGCGCGTGCGGAATTCCAAATCCCCAGCGTTTTACGACTGAAGCGCTATGTGAATCAGCGGCGCTTTGCGCGCGTGAAGTTCTGTCGCGAAAACGTTTATCGTCGTGACAACTTCACTTGCCAATACTGCGGTGAACACTTTCATCCGCGTGATCTCACCTTGGATCACGTAGTGCCGGCATCGCGATCAGGCCGCAAGGACTGGACCAACATGGTCACAGCCTGCCGCCGTTGCAATCATCGCAAAGCCAATCGCACACCTCTCGCCGCCGGCATGCCGCTGTTGAATGAACCTCGGGTTCCCGCGTGGCTCCCGCCGCTTGAAACCGCAAGTCGCTGGGAGAGTTTGCCAGAGTCTTGGAAAGTGTACTTGGGCGAAGAGCCTTCGGACTCGAGCGAAGAAGCCACCGGCTAGTCGCCCTTCAAGCTTCGATCAGGGCCTGAAGATCATGCGCTGATAATTGACCTTGATAGGCGTGCGCCAATTTTGACCAAGGCACGCGCGCACTCTTCCAAGCTTCATCGCCCGATTCTGTTTGCACGACACTCACAGCCGCACGCAATCGCGACATCAAGATCTCACGCCGCGCGCGCCAAGCCTCGGGCTTCGCCAACTCATTTTCAATCTCCGCGATCATCTCCAAAGTTTCCCAGCGCGAGGCCACAGGTCCAGCCTCGCCATGTCGCTGAGTCGCAAGCCGCACAAGAGTTTCGAGGCCCAGAAAATACGACCACGCACAGAACAACTGATAGCCGGGCCAAGCTGAAGGAATGCATTGAATGTAGCGCCACGCGGACTCGGCATCTTGGAGAGTCGATCGTAAAACACCGGGGCGCGTGGGCACGAGAAACCGACCTTCGATTTCGTCGGTTGGCTGATCTTTGAGAATGTTCACCTTCTGAAGAAACAATCCAAATCGCCACACATCTTCAGCGGACGGAGAAAAATCCTCCTGCTCGGAGCGAAACACCCGCGTGAGCATTTCACCCACAATTCCCGCGACAAAAAAACAGTAGCGATTCACATCACCCAAACTTCCCAGCTCAAGTGTTGGACTCGTCGCCGACGTCGGCGCGAGCGAATCGCGAAATCCGCGCATGCCCTTTTGCATCGAGCGCACGCAATCATCGATCGCAAGTCGAACTTCCGCAGGCTGCACCCACCAAAGTTCACGAAGCGCCTCAAAGTCGCGGAACAAAGTTCGTTCGCCCTCACGAAACTTATCCCAAGGCCAGTTGGCCGCAGGCGAAAGAAACGGTCGATTCGGATCATGTAGCGCGCTGAGGAAAAGCTCGTAAGCCGCGTCTTGCTCGAGCTTCGAATCCCAAGCCGTGTCTTCAATGGTGTCGAGCATTCGGCAAAGCAAGTAAGCTAAGCCGATTGGCTCTCTCAGCTCTGGTTCAAGTCGGGCGATGCAAAACGCAAAGGAGCGACTCACGGCCTCAAGATGCAAGGGCACGCGATCGCGAATGTCCGCTAAGGGAATTGGAGAACTCCGGGATTCTTGAACTTCGTTTTCAGCTAAAGGCTTCGCGGATAAAGTCTGCGCAGGTAAGGCTTTCGTAGGTGCGTGAGCCTGCACGGCAATTTCGGTCGGCTGCTGTCTCATAGTGCCTCAATCCAAACTTTTCGACCTGTCGGGACACTCTGACCCAATTCCGGATTTGAGATCAAGACCAGCCGCACGAAAGCTGGTGATTCATCATCGTCATATTGCGAGATGGGCTTTTGTCCCCATCGAGCCCGACGTCAGCCCAAGATCCCATCTTTAGGTTCAGTAAAATCTAACGAAGATCTCAAACAACTTCACTCTCGCGGTGGACTGCAATTGAAACTCAGTTGATAATAGTCGCACGACACATCGGAGGTCAGTATGTCGCAACGTCGCGAGTTTCTGAAAAAAGCAGGCTGGACAATCTTAGGCGCATGGGCCGCAGGTCGACTCACATTGAGCCCCGCCCCTGCACGCGCTTCAACTCCGCTTCCGCTCTTGAGCGAAACGGATCAGATGGCGAAGACTTTGGGTTACGTCGCCGACGCCAGCAAGGTGGACACAAAGAAGTGGACCAAGCGCGCAGGTGACGCGGGGAAAAAACAGTTTTGCTACAACTGTCTGCTGTATAAGGCCGCAGGTGATGTGAAGGCGTCCAAGCAAGGCAAGTGCACCCTCTTCCCGAAAAACGAAGTCATGGGTCGCGGCTGGTGCAACAGCTGGGCGCAGAACCCGGCCGTTAAAGATTGAAGCTCGCGATCTGGCTGTCTTTTTGGGCTCGACTTTCGCCCAGCGCTTCGGCGCTGGGCCGAATGCCTTCGACCTTTGGCGATTGACCCAATTGCCAAGCTGAATTGTCCTAATCATGTGAAACAAAATCGGATCATGCCTTTGCCTTTTGCCTTCGTGAGCTGGCGATCTCTCGCCATCAGTCTTTGCGCGATCGTTCTTTGCGCGATCAATCTTCACGCGACATCGGCTTGGGCCAAGCCGACGGCCGCTTCAACCAAAGCCAAAGCAACCTCGGCACAAAACGCGAAAGACCAATCCGAACCAACACACAGCGCCCTTTCGAGTCTTGATCACAATTGTCGTCACAATCTGGTGCTGTGGGTGGATCCGGCCACCAATCTCGATTATCCCCAACGAAGCTTAGTCGAAGCCGCGGAACAAATTTTCTGCGCCGATGAAGCTTCGGAGCGCGAGGCACTTCGCCAACTGCGTGCGCAAATCCGCCAGCGAAAACCAATTTCTTCGATCTCGAATTCTGGCGAAGCTCGACTCATGGTCGTGCCGGTGAAGTCGCAACGTCGAGGAGCGAAAGCACCACAAGTTTTGACGTTGGACTCGGCCGATGCCTTGGCGTTTGGAAATCGCGGCGAAGTTTTCTATCGACGTCACATCTATCGAATTGATCGCAAGCTCGTGGAACAAGCCTATCTCCCACTTCGCGATGAGGGAGACTTGCGCCAATCACAAGCCAATGAGCTACGCGAGCCCTCTCGGCGACCCGCTGCCCTTGATTCCGCGCCATAGCCCGCTGCGGCATTGGGGAAATGTTTTCAACCGCCTTTCGTGACATTGCTTCAGCCCCCTGAAGTGAGTTCAACCTGCCTCCAACATAAAGCACCTCACGCTCGGATGTGCTGAGCTGATGAGGTCACCCAGGGGGAGGGTCACTATGGGGAAGAAGTTCAACGCAAGTCTGATGGCGGTTCTTTTGATCAGCGCAGGTGGAGCTTCGGCGGCGGAATTCGCAACCGAAGAAACTTTGCGCGCGACCGACTACGGCTTTACGTCGCCGGTTGAAATGCAAGGCTACTTCGACATCAACGATGTCGAAATCCAAGAAGTGCCCGTGGCCCTTTCGGCCACACAGCTCGAGGCCGCAGGCGTACGTCTGGGTGGCGCAAGCGCTGATGAAGGCACGATCTTCGATGCGCTCACAGATGTGATCGTGAACTTTGACGATCCCAAGGCGTGGGCCACGTTGGGCAATCGCTTCTGGAAATTGATCAACAACAATCAGCCTGTGGTGAACGTGCGGACGCAAACGGTGACTGTTGTCCCACAAGCGCTCGCACAAAACTGGATGGCGATGGAAAACTGGAAGGGTCCTTACTCGCGAAGCTACACAGTTTCCGCGAAGAACCTCTACGGCATCACCGTGATCAGTCACACCTACACCGTGGCCTTCAATTATGGCGGACAAGTTAAGGGGCAAGGCGCATTCTTGGCGAACGCGACCATCATCCCCTCGGCTGTGGACGTTGCTTGGGGCTTCACCTTGAACTCTGATGTGCAGGTCGGTCAGCCGATCAACACAGGTTCTGCGGCATCGCCGACACCGGGTGTGGATCTCACCGTACAGTGGGAAATGAAATCGATCTTGAAGGTGATCCAAGGTCGCGATCAGTTCTTCGTGCGTGGCGATGGCTCCAGCCACCACACGACACTTCGCTAATTCCTCCAAAGAGTGAGCGGCGCTGGTTTGATCTTCTGGTTTGATTTTCTGGTGGCCCGCTTCAGCTCACATCGCGCCGCTTCGTCGCCCGAGTCTTGGGCGGAAGCGGCGTTGTTGTTTTGAGCCATCCCCCGCCCACCTCGGTGTTTCGCGCGCTTGAATCCTGGACCTCTGAGTCGCGACTCACGGGATAGTCGCTTGTCAAAGTTCTTTGAACTCGTGACACTTTTTGAGTTCACAGCTTCAAAATTCAAATCCGCTCCCGCGCTTTGGCGCGAGAGAAGTTCCGCCTGTCGAAAGGATTCACATGCGTCGCCTCATGTCTCGAATGCAAATTGGATTTTCAGGAGTCCGTAGCCTAGGCCTGATCTCGCTTGTGGGCTTAAGCATGGCGGCCGCTCCTCAAGCTCAAGCGTTTTGCGGATTTTACGTCGCCAAAGCCGACACGCAACTTTTCAACAAGGCCTCGAAAGTCGTCTTGGTTCGCGACGGGGATCGCACCGTATTGACGATGGTGAATGACTTTAAGGGGAACATGAAAGAGTTCGCGATGGTGATTCCCGTCCCCACTGTTCTTGAGAAAGAACAAATCAATGTGGGCGACATGAAGTATGTCGATCGCATCGACGCCTTCACAGCACCGCGATTGGTGGAATATTTCGACGACAATCCCTGCGATATGATGCTGCAAAAGCGTGAGATGATGGCCGCTCCATCCGCCGCCATGGACATGGCCGGCGCAGGACCGCGACGTAGCGCTCAGCAACTGGGCGTGACGATCGAAGCCACCTTCACCGTCGGCGAATACGACATCATGATTCTCTCGGCGAAAGAAAGTACGGGTCTACGCAAGTGGCTCTCGCAAGAGGGCTACAAAGTGACCTCGAAAGCCGACCAAGTCCTTCAATCCTACATCGCTCAGAACTTGAAGTTCTTTGTGGCCAAAGTGAATCTCAAGGAACAGAGCAAATCCGGTTACACGTATTTGCGTCCGATTCAGATCGCTTACGAATCGCCGCGCTTCATGTTGCCGATTCGCCTAGGTACGGTGAATGCGGATGGCGCCCAGGATCTTTTCATCTTTGCGCTGACCAAAACCGGACGCGTTGAATCGACCAACTACCGAACGGCGAAGATTCCCTCGGATCTGGATATTCCGCTCTACGTGAAAGACAAATTCGCCGACTTTTATAAGTCGATGTTCTCTGAAGCTGTAAAGCGCGAGAGCATGAAGGCGATGATGCTCGAGTACGCTTGGGATATGGGCTGGTGCGATCCTTGCGCCGCGGATCCGCTCACGAGCGAAGAGCTGCGAAAGCTCGGCGTGTTCTGGGTCGGCGGACAAGCCGAAGTCGCCGATTCCTCGATGCCCGCTCCCCCTCCGGGCCGACGTCGCCCGATGCCGGTGTTCGTGCCCCCAGGCGGTGGCGCACAACCCGTCTACGTGACGCGTTTGCATTTACGCTACACCGGCGAATCTCATCCTGAGGATTTGGTCTTTCAGGAAACCGGCAACAAAGAAAATTTCCAGGGCCGCTACATCATGCGCCATCCCTTCAAAGGCGAAGCGCGCTGTGAAGCCGCCAGCTCTTACTACGCCAGTCTTCCGCAGCGCTTTGACAACGAGGCCAAGAACCTTGCTCGGATCACCGGCTGGGATATCAATCAGATTCGCAAAGACATGAAGCCGCTGCAAAACGCCGACGGCATCAAAGAAGATCAGAAGAAATGGTGGAAAAAAATCTGGTGATCCGAATTTTGAGATCGCGCGCTCAACCCTGACGCGCGCGCTGATCCACCGCCAAAGCCGCCTCACGCATCACTTCGGAAAGCGTGGGGTGTCCGTGGAAGCTTCGAGCAATGTCTTCGCTCGAAGCTCCAAACTCCATCGCCACCACGGCCTCAGCAATCATATCTGAAGCTCGCGGACCAACGATGTGCACGCCTAAGACACGATCGGTTTTTTGATCCGCGATGATCTTCACCATGCCATCTGTCGAGCCGAGTGCGCGCGCTCGTCCATTGGCGATGAAGGGAAACTGGCCCACCTTGTAGGCCACGGACTCGGCTTTACATTGCTCTTCGGTCAGGCCCACACTCGCAAGCTCAGGCCAAGTGTAGATCACCGAAGGCACGGTCTCATAATTCACGTGACCCGCGCGTCCCGCCAAGATCTCGGCGACGGCCACGCCTTCTTCTTCGGCCTTGTGAGCGAGCATCGGCCCACGAATCAAATCGCCGACGGCATAAATCCCCGGTACGTTGGTTTGGAAGTGAGCGTCGACTTCCACGACTCCACGTGAGTCACGTCGCACGCCGACCTCATCCAAGCCCAAGCCTTCCGCGTAGGCCTTGCGACCGGCCGCCACCAAAACGACATCGCCTTTGAACTCAAGCTTCTTGCCTTGCGCATCTTCGGCCGCGACGGTCACGCCCGAGGCGCTGGCGTGCACAGCTGACACCTTTGTGCCGAGCGAGAACTTCATGCCTTGCTTTTGAAGAATACGATGCAGCTGTTTGGCGATCCCTTGGTCACTCGCGCCGGCAATCATGGGTGCGTACTCGATGACGGTGACCTCGGAACCCAAGCGCATCCACACGGATCCCATCTCAAGACCAATGGCGCCGCCACCGATCACCAACATGGACTTAGGAACTTTTTCGAGGGCCAAAGCTTCAGTTGATGAGATCACGCGCTGGCCATCGAATTTCGCAAACGGCAGCTCAACGGGCACGGAGCCCGCGGCGAGCACGATCTTTTTCGCCAACAGCGTTTCCTCACCGCCCGCATTGAGTTTCACACTCACTTCACCGGACTTCTTGAGCCGACCTGTGCCCTGAATCACGGTGATCTTGTTTTTCTTCATCAAGAAGGCCACGCCATCGGTGAGCCCCTTCACCACGGCGTCTTTGCGCTTCATCATTTGCGGCAAATCCAGTTCGACTTTGCTGAGCTTCAGTCCATGTGACTCAAACTCGCCATGCGAGGCCATGGCAAAGTGCTCACTCGAATCCAACAGTGCCTTGGAGGGAATGCAGCCAACATTGAGACAAGTCCCGCCCAGTGTTGGACGCTTCTCCACAATCGCGGTCTTCAAACCAAGTTGGGCGGCGCGGATCGCGCCTGTGTATCCCGCCGGACCACCACCGATAAACACAACGTCATAAGAGTTCGAATTGGGCTGACTCAAGTTGCCTCCGCTGAACAAGACCGCGGCCGACACGCACCCCAAGAGGATGCGGATCGCGTGGCCTTACAAATCGATCAAATTCCTACCAGCAAGCGCGAAGGATCTTCCATGTTTTCTTTCACGCGAACCAAGAACGTGACGGATTCCTTTCCGTCAATGATGCGATGATCGTAGCTCAAGGCCACATACATCATGGGTCGAATCTGAATCTCTTTCCCCTTCGGGGTGCTCACGACAATCGGGCGTTCTTCGATCTTGTGAAGACCCAAGATTCCCGACTGCGGCGGATTGAGGATGGGCGTCGACATCAAGGAGCCGTACACGCCACCGTTTGAAATCGTGAAGGTTCCGCCTGAAAGATCATCGACAGAGATTTTTCCGTCACGAGCCTTGCCGGCGAAGTTCTTGATCGCGAGCTCGATCTCCGCAATCGACATCTGATCCGCGTGGCGAATCACGGGAACCATCAGGCCTTTTTCCGTCCCGACGGCGATGCCGATGTTGTAGAAGTCGTTGAAGATCAAATCATGGCCATCGATTTGCCCGTTCACTTGCGGAATTTCTTTGAGCGCCTCGATCGCGGCCTTCACGAAAAATCCCATGAAACCAAGACCGGTCCCGTATTTTTCTTTGAACTTGTCTTTGTACTTTTCGCGAATCGCCATGACGGCCGACATGTCGATCTCGTTAAACGTCGTCAAAATCGCAGCCGTGCGCTGAGCCGTCACCAGTCGTTCAGCGATTTTCTTACGAATGGTTGTCATCGGCACCCGACGTGATCCACCCGTTGCAGACTTCGCCACACTAGGCAGCACCGCGGAACCAGCTGTTGTGGCCGAGGCCGGAGCCACAGTCTGAAGACCTGCTGTCGCGCCAAGCCCCCCCACACCGCCTTGGGTTTTGGCTTGCGCTGCGAGCTCTGCATCGTGCTTGGTGATGCGGCCGTCTTTCCCCGTACCGCGAATGTCTTTGGCGTTCAGTGCGTTTTCATCCACCACGCGACGAACTGCGGGACTGAGCACTTGATCCATCGGAGCTTGCGATGCCGCAGGCGCGCGAGTGGGCGTCGGCGCTGAAGTGGTGTCGGTATTTTTGGTGGGCTGCTGAATGCCAGCAGTGGCCACACCTTCAGTGTCCACCATGGCCACGGTCGCACCGATCTTCACCACGGTGCCTTGATCCACCATGGTCGTGAGCACGCCATCGCTGGGCGCCACGACTTCGACGGACGCCTTATCGGTCTCAAGCAACAAGATGATCTCATCGCGCTTTACAAACTCACCGGACTTCTTGGTCCACTCGCCGATGGTAGCTTCGGAGATCGACTCACCCACTGCGGGAACTTTGATTTCAGTTTTCATGACGTCATCTCCTCACTTCTTCTTTGCCGTGTTCATTGGCGCGCTCTTACTTTTGGCCGTCGCTTGCCGATTGAATGCCGAGTCCACCAGACCTTTTTGCTCTTCTTGATGGCGCTTCTCGGAGCCAGTCGCGGGGCTTGCTCGCTCGTCGCGACCCGCATACAGCACAGGTACATCCAGCATCTCTTGCAGGCGCGGCGCTACAAAAAACCAGGCCCCCATGTTCTTTGGCTCCTCTTGGCACCAAACGACGTCCTCAAGATTCGGATACGAATTGAAAATCGGCGTGAGGCGATGCTCAGGCCAAGGATAGAGCTGTTCCACGCGCACCAAAGCGATCTCGGCGGCGGCCTTCGAGTCGGTTTTGGCCACTTCTTCGCGTCGTGCGAGCAGATCGTAATAAACTTTTCCAGAGCAAAGGATCAATCGCTTCACGCTCTTTTGCGCGGCTGTCGACTTGGTCGACTCATCGGCGATGACTTCTTGGAAGCTGCCGTTGACGAACGCCTCGATGGGCGAGACCACGCGCGGGTGGCGCAGCAGCGACTTAGGTGACATCACAATCAAAGGCTTGCGGAAATCGCGCTTCACCTGCCGACGGAGGGCGTGGAAGATTTGTGCGGGTGTGGTCATGTTCACGACCTGCATGTTGTCTTGCGCACAAAGCTGCAAGAAACGCTCAAGCCGCGCGGATGAATGCTCGGGCCCCTGGCCCTCATAGCCGTGCGGAAGCAAGAGCACCAAGCCCGACATGCGCTGCCACTTCTGTTCAGCTGAACTGATGAACTGATCGATGATGATTTGTGCACCGTTGACGAAGTCGCCGAACTGCGCCTCCCAAATGCTGAGGAACGTTGGATCCGATGAGGAGTTGCCGTACTCAAATCCCATCACCGCGAACTCGGAAAGAAATGAATCGTAAACGCAAAACTCAACTTCCGAGGGGTTGATGGTTCTGAGCGGATCGTACTTCTCGCCGGTCTTCACGTCGTACCAAGCCGCATGTCGATGCGTGAAGGTACCGCGAATCGCATCCTGACCCGTCAATCGAACCGGAATGCCTTCATGAAGAAGTGTGCCGTAGCAAAGCATCTCGGCCATGCCCCAATCCACCGCGCCCTCGCCTTGCAACATCGCTCGCCGCGACTCCAAAAGTTTGGCGAGCTTCGGATGCGGATTGAAGCCGGCGGGTGTTGTGGTCAAGATTTCGCCGGTCTTAAGTAGCGTCTCACGCTTCACTTTGGTGTTGGTGTCCGCGCTGAAGTCTTCAGGCTTGGCGCGACGCAAGCCTTTCCACAATCCATCGAAGGCCAGAGGCGCCATCGCCGGCGGATTTTTCTTGGCGGCATCAAGGATGACCTGGAGCTTTTCAATTTTTTGCTTAAAGACCTTTTCCGGCTCTTCATCCGTGATCACGCCTTCTTTCACCAAGCGCTGAGCGTACAAATCAAATGGCGTGGGATGCTTTTTGATCTTCTCGTACATCAGCGGCTGTGTGAACGCTGGCTCATCGCCTTCGTTGTGTCCGAATCGGCGATAGCCGATCATGTTGATGACGATGTCGCGTTTGAACTCTTGGCGGTAGCGAATCGCAATGCTCATGGCGCGACAGCAAGCCTCGACGTCATCGCCGTTCACATGCAGCACGGGTGCTTGAATGATCTTGGAAATGTCCGAGGCGTAAGGCGAAGATCTGGCGTTCTCAGGCTTCGTTGTGAAGCCGACTTGGTTATCGAGCACGATGTGCATGACACCGCCGACGGTGTAGGCCGGAAGCTGTGACATCTGCAGAGTTTCAGCCACGACACCTTGGCCAGCAAATGCGGCGTCACCATGAATCAAGACCGGCACGACCTTCTTGCGCTCCAACGTATCTTGGCGTCGGCGCTGCTTGGCGCGTGTCATACCGCAGACAACGGGATTGACGGCTTCAAGATGCGACGGGTTGTACGCCATCGAAGCGTGAACCGGCTTACCGCTCTTAGACTTCTTATCCGACGAGTAGCCCATGTGATACTTCACATCGCCGTCGAAGAACTTCATGTCGGGACTTTGATAGCCTTCAAACTCCATCAAAATGGTGTCGGTGGCTTTACCCATAAAGTTCGCCAGCATATTGAGTCGCCCGCGATGGGCCATGCCGACGACAACCTCTTCCATGCCGAGATCCGCACCGACATCCACCAAGGTCTCCATCATCGGAATGAGAGAGTCCGTGCCTTCAATCGAAAAACGCTTCTTGCCGACGTAGCGCGTGTGCAAGAACTTCTCAAAGCTCTCCGTCTTGGCCAACTGGTCAAACACGCGCAGCTTGTCCTCGCGCGAGACCACAGGCAGCGCGTATCTCTGCCCGTCGCGATTCTGTTCCATCTCGTTGATGAACCACTGACGAAGCGAAGGTGTGCATTCGGAAAATTGCGCCGAGATGCTGCCGCAGTAGGAGGCGCGAAGATGCGCCAAAATTTCGCGCAGGCTTGCATCTGGCAAACCCACCACTCGTCCCACGGCGAAACGTTGATCGAGATCAGCTTCGGTGAGGCCAAAGTTATGCAGCTGCAGATCCGGATGGCTTTTCACGCTATCGGTGAGCGGATTTAATTTCGCTTCGTAGTGACCGTGATCGCGATAGGCATGGATGAGGCGAAACACATCCATCTCTTTTTCCGACAAGCCGGCTCCCGCCGTCGGCAAATTCTGACCGAACTCAACGCCCTCAAAGAACAATCGCCAATCGTCGCTGACACTTTGAGGGTCGCGCTTGAAGTTTTGGTACTGCATCTCGATGAACTCGAGATTGGGGCGAGTGGCGAAATTAAATGGGCTGCGATCGAATGCGGAAGTTGAATTGGTCGACGAGCTTGATTGGTCCACACGTCCTCACATGTCCGCGTCTTAGAGCTTCGCAAGTCGCGGGAAAAATTTGCGTCTTCGGATTCATCGAAGATCCGCAGTCTTCGGCCGGCGTGGAGCGAACTCAACGCCGAACAAGCTTCAAGTCTGCAAATCCTCTCGCTTTTTTATACTGCTTTCGCTGGCATTTGGGCAGAGCTTGGACGCTGTATTTCAAAGCTTTATGCTCTTAGGTCGAGCCTTGCTTCGACGTCGGCCACTCGAGCCGCGACTCTAGTCGCGTAAGAGTGGCGCCAAAGTGGGTTTGCGCCTGTGGCCTCGACCATCTGCAATTGGGTCACAGTTGGTGGGTCCGAGCTGTGAGGCATGGGGCGCTTGCGCAGTTTGTGATGCAATTTGCGACATGGGCTCGCTGGAAGTTTAGGCAGTCGATCCAAAGCGAGCGCGGGAAAAATGCGTTCGCATTGCTCGTTGCCTCTCAGGCCAAGCGGCGTTACGCCTAGAAGTAGAACCAGAAGCAGAACCAGAAGCAGAGCCAAAATCAGATCTGGCGCCATGACAGAACTTGATGACAGATCTTTAAAGAGTTGCGCCTGAAATTTGGCCGACTCCAGCCGACTTGATGAACTTCGGAGGCGCAATTGAACGAGCCAGCCCTTTCCGCCACCCCCGCGCAACTTCCGCTTCAGGCGGCCATTGACCAAGGTGTGATCGCACCTGAACTTCACGAAGCTTGGGTGCATCAGCTTGACCCTTTTCTGTGGCAAATTTCAGGTGAAGTGGGACTGCGTTGGTACGGACTCGCCTATTTGTTCGGCTTCATTTGCGGCTACTATTTGATGCGCCTGATGGCCCGACGCGGCAGAGGCGGTCTGCCTGAACATCTCATCGCCGATTACCTAGTCGCCGTTGTTCTCGGCACCATGATCGGTGGCCGCTTGGGTTACGCGATTTTCTATAGTCAGGATCTGCTGACCGACTTTTCGGCGAGCTTTCCGTTTTGGGGAGTCTTGCGCGTTTGGGAAGGCGGCATGGCCAGCCACGGCGGCATCATCGGCATCACCTTGGCCGGCGTATGGTTTGCGAGAAAACATAAACTCGACTGGATGAATCTGGGCGACCTTGCGACTTTGGGCGGCTCCATCGGCGTGGCCGCAGGACGCGTGGCGAACTTCATCAATGGCGAACTTTATGGTCGGCCGGTCGAGTCCGCGGTGAGTTGGGCCGTCAAGTTTCCAAGCGAACTTTTCCTTTGGCTCAAACATGACTTGGGTAAGCCATTGACCAGTCAGGATCCAGATCTTTTGCCCCGACTCTCCGAAGTCGTCACACATGTCGGTGTTTCGGCCGAGCAATGGGCGGAATGGACAGCGCGACTTCGCTCCAGCCAAGGTGCACGAATCGAAATTCAAAACGTCATCTACCGCATCATCGAGGGCTCACAAAATGGCAACGAGCCTTTGATTCAATCTCTGCAACAAGTGCTGACGGCGCGACACCCTTCGCAACTTTACGCCAGTTTGCTCGAAGGGCTTTTCACTTTCACCGTGGGGATGATGTTCTGGCGAAAGCCGCAAAAGCCCGGCGTGGTCGGCGGAATTTGGATCATCACCTATGCGATCGTGCGAATTCTCGATGAGTCTTGGCGAATGCCGGATGCGCACATCGGCTTAAGCCAACTCGGCTTGAGTCGCGGCCAAGAGATTTCGATCTTCATGCTGTTGATCGGCATCGGCGTGCTACTGTTTGCGCTGAAACGTCCAGTTGCGAAAGTGGGCGGATGGGCCAAGGGCGCCAACTGAGGAAACTCAGCTCAAGACAAGCGAACTTCCACTAGGCCTCTGTCGGCCTCGACCTCGCTCGACGGGACAGCGCCAATCGAGATTCGATAAACTCAAGTTCACTGTGTCGAATCTCACCACGCCCTCGCGACGAAGGAATCGTCGCAACGCTTGGATCGGTTGGGCCATGGCTTGGCCACTGCTTGGCCTTGGCCTTGTGTATTTCGGCGCGGCCTGGACGCTGCAAGTCTGGCATCGCTCCCTCATCAGCGAGACCACCCCAGCGCGCACCTCCATATCCCTACAAAGCCAAAGGCCTCATGCTCTCACCTGGCTTGAGGATGATCGCCGCTCGATTCACTTACTGCTTCGACAGCTCGATCAAGCCCAATCCCAAGTCGATGTGGATTGGCACATCACCGGAATTGACGAACACACGCAGCTTAAGCTCTACGCGCTCACGCAGATTGCCAAACGCGGCGTGAAAATTCGCATGCGCTTGGATTTTGCGAATGCGATCGAAGCTGAACAGGTGAGCGCTTGGCTTACCGAGCTTCAGCGCGCCGGGGTTGAGGTCCGCTCGCCGCGCTTTCCTCGTCTACAAATCGGCATTCGCCGATTCTGGACACGAACACCCGGATCCATCATGACTCTGCGGGCGCCCGAATGGCTTCAGAACAAGTGGGCCCAGGCGCTTCAGTTTCAAACCGGCCGTAGCGTGCAGTGGATCTTCGATAACAAAAGATGGCTGTTGAGTTCGCGCGCCGACAGTCGATCATCGCTGTTCATTGAAGGCGAAGTGGTGCGCGGAGCCGTCGCGGGATTCAACTCGGCTTGGGCCCATGCTTCGTATTCGCACACGCCCAATCAACAACAGCGTGCCGCTTCCGCGGTGACCATGGCATCGACCTCTCACGAGCCGCGAACAACTCGCTTCGATGTGCAGTCCGAATGGTCGCGCTGGCTTCGCCACATTCGCCAACCTCAGTTGGCTCGCGCGCTGAATGAGCAACGTCGTCTCTGCAAGGACATGCTGATGGCCATTGAGCCTGCGACGACGCCCGAAGCGCGGCGCCTGATCCCCCGCCTTCTTCACCACCAGGCGCAGCGAACTCGAGCCGAACTGCGGCTCGAGTTCCCACACTTATCCTTGCAGGATGATGCCTTGGATGTCTTTCAGAGCCTCACGCAAAGAAAGACGCCCGCACGTGTGCTGATGAATCCGCTGGCGCACGCCTCGCATCCGGCGAGTGTCGCCTTAGGCATGAGTCGTCTTCGCCATCTGTCACTCACGCAAACGGATGTGTCCTTGCAAAGCGCGAAGCCGGCAGCACCTCAGCACTATCTATGGATGAGCGACAATCAGGTGCTTGCCTATGGAAACTTCAATTTGCGTCGCCAGTCGACGCGTGCGGAACCCGAGTTGTTGGTGATCTGTCGGCAATCTTCCGCATTGGTGCAAGATGCGCAGACGCATTTTGAATCGCGCTGGAGTTCCGCGACACCTGTACTTCGCGGCGGATGGGTGGAAGATCAGACGGCATGGTGGTCCAACGCGAGCTGGTCACAGCGGGCGATGCTGTTTGGGATGTTTCCGATCGCGCATTGGATCGACTCGAGCCTTTGAGCCGAATCTTCGAGAGCGCACACAAAGTGCGCCGCTTAATTGAATCCCCGGCCCGTGAGTTTTTTGAGCGCGCGAATCGCGACTTGCACAGCTTCATCATCCACGTGCGGCGCGAACACAATGCCAAAGAAGAATCCAAACATCGCGCGAATCGCCGCGGGCTCGAACTCTGGGAACAAACGCTGCAACTTGCGGATGTAGGTCGCCTCAAGCGAGCGAATCTCCTCGCCGATTTCCGTGGGGCGATCGCGATGCGTGAGATAGAAGTTGCACAAGTTCGGCGCTTGATTGGCGACATCGCGGGAGAGCTTCACGGTCTCCGCCCAACGGCCATCTCTCCACATCGCCGTTCGCTCGGGATTGGTGGCCACGATTTCTTCGCCGATCACGGAGATCGCTTCGCGAAGAATCGAAGATTTAGAGCGACCAAAATGATAATAAATGAGCGAGCGCGTGATCCCGCTTTTTCGCGATAAATCCGACATCGTCCACTTCAAATGCCCTTTGCGAAAATCCAATTCGAGAGCGGCATTCAAGACCCGCCAAAACGTCGAGTCTCGATCTCGCATTTTTTCGCGTTTCTTGCGTCGCAGTCCCTCATGATCACCGCCGCTTTCAGAAATCGGAGCCGTTTCGGCGGCAGGTGGCGGCGAGTCCATTTGGACATCCCACGACGCGTTCGTCGACTCCGTGGTCGACGAGCTGATTGCGGAGGCCTCGAGATCTCGATCAAATGCGAATGATTTGTTCATAGGCAAATTACCTCTACACTTTGGCATCAGTTCAAGCTGAAATCATCGAGATGTCGATAGATTTCGTTCGTAAAGACCGGCCTCACTCCATCGAGAAGGTGAATGTGACAAAACTCGCAGCGGCCCTTTTACTGACCCAAGTCCTGGCTTTGAGCACTTTCACAGCGGCAGAGGCCTCCACATCCAGCGATTCCCTCACCAAGCTCAAAAGTCGTCAGAAGCGCTTTCAGTCTTGTCGCAAGGACGCGGACTGCACCACTCTCGCCTATGGCCAAATCCCATGCGGAGGACCGGCCGCGTTTTTGATTGTCAATTCCAAGGGCGCCAAGGACGCGCAGCTAAGAAAGCTCGCTGAAAAGATCACCAAGGAACAAGGCGAGGAACAAAAGCAGCAAGGTCTTGCAGGCATCTGCATGATGACGCCTGAACCGCGTGTGAAATGCATGAAACAAATTTGCCAAGAGTCCGCGCCGACTGATTAATTCGGAATCACTTAAAGCAACTGCGAATGCGAATTTCTTGCGGATAGACAAGCTCGCTGGCGCTATCCCACCAGCCGGTTCGGCCCGCAAACCGACCGACGCCTGCATCCGTCCAGCCTACAGGACATGCGGCAGGATCTAAGGATCCACCACCTGTGTTCAAGCCACTTTCCAAATATATGACGGCCTTACCGCCAGTGCCTAGGCATTGCCGTTTCAACAACACTTGCGGCCGTTGATTACCCGTCGCCAAATCATAATAGCCTTCGTAACCAGCTTGCTGAGCGATTCCGAGATCTGTCCAACCCGCAGGACAAGCCGCCGGCTGCATAGGACCCGCGCCGACATCCAAGCCGCCATAATTGATCAAGAAGGGTACACCACCACCGGCTGTGTCTTGAATCGTGCCATCTGGAAACTTGATTCCGCCGGATGTGGATTCGACAAGTCCCGCGACGGTGAGTTTTTCTGTGGGATTCGTCACGCCCACTCCGACTCTTCCCGCCATATAGAAAATGTCGTTCGGATTGCCGGGCGAAATCTGCCAAAGCCCATCTGAGCCTGAGGCAATCGCGATACATGTTGTCACTTGGTTGGTGGCGTTGACCGTGGCGAGCACTCGAACATCGCGCATGTAGACTCTCGGCCCCACCGGATCACCCAGCGGCTCAAGCTGCAAGGTGAGCTTCGCTCGACCCTTGGTGGGCTCAGTGACCGAATCCGGCGTGTAGCCGCCAATGTGAGCCGACACAAATCGCAGCATGTTGTTTTGATAAACTTGCCCGGTCACAAACGCATCGGAACCGTCGGCTTTGACGATCTTCGTAAGGTTGGTGCCGGCACCCGTCACCAGATCACCACTAAAGTTTTGTTGGCAGGTGTTGGCTTGGCTCAGCAAATTGATCACTTCGCCTTCAAACAGGCGAACCGCATCGCGAACTTCGACAGCGCGTTGGCCGCGCATAGAAAAGTTAAACATCGTCGCCATCGCCAGCGACAAAAACGCCGTGATTCCAGCCACGATGATGACTTGAACGAGCGATTGTCCCCGCACGCCGATGCGTTCCCGCCGCTGTAACATACGCCCTTAGCATGAACTGAACAGGACTGAAACTGAATGCGGCCGAGGCCTAGCGTCTCGATTCAAGACACAAGTCGAGCCTAAGTCTCCTTCGCCGGACTCACCATTGCGAACGCATCGTCCAAACAAGCCCTTCTTTCATCCGGACCACCTCACGTATTGGAACTTCGGCTTGAGTTCTCCATAATGAACAGCAAGCCCGTGCGAAATTCGCCTCAATCGTTAGCAACTTGTTGAGACGCAATTTTGAATTCGACGGCTTCATGGGGAAAGGAAGCGCGTATGTCGAGTCCTTCGTTGCCGAAAGCCTCATCAACACGGCCTGAGTTCCATTCAATGACTGAGCGCTCTCGCCAAGCTTCATCGTGGCTCAGAGTTTTCGCCATCCTCCTCCTCGCGACCGGCACAGTCTTACTCGGCCCTGAGGATCTCTCAAGTTCGTCCGTCAAGACCCCCGTCTGGGCCGCGACGGTGGCGCGCTTTAGTGGAACGGCAGAAATTTTCCGAAGCCCCAATTGGGTCGGCCTACGTGTGAATGAACGCCTCATCGTCGGCGATAGCCTTCGCACCGGCCCAAATTCCGCTTTGGTCCTACGCTTTAATGACAAATCCGTCTTGGAACTTGCGGCCAACTCGGAAGCCGTCATTGAATACTTCGAGCCCAAGACCGGAGAAGCGCTCATCGGCCTCGGTGCCGGTCGAATCCGCGCCGAGGTGATTCGCCGCCAGAACAACGAAACTCGGTTCAAGATTCGCACAGGTGCGATCGTCGCCGGAGTCCGCGGCACGCAGTTCATGCTCGCGCACCAAGAGAATCGCGACTACGGCATGGATGCGATCGCGGTGTTGAACGGCGTCGTCGAAGTGCGCGATGCTGCGACCAATCGCGTGATCACCAACATGTACCGCGATCAAGTACTCACCGTCTCCTCTCGTGACGTCGAGCGCGGCAACATTTTTCCCGCTGCCGCCATCACGCCGAGCATGTGGGATCTGCGCGTGAGCGATAACTCAGGTGTCACGCGATTTGGCGACCACAAGATTCGGGTCGCACAAGGGATTTTTCTTCCGAGCAATTCCAGAAAGTGGCGCTTTCGCATTGAAGGCGCGCGCAAGAAAAAGCTCGTGGCCGGAGCCCTGGCCACTCAGTTCACTCCGACCAAGATGAAGCAATCCAGCCTTCGCGCCGTCACAGAAATCGCTTCGGCCTTGAATGTTCCCGTCGTTCGACCCGATACGCTTCCTACGACGGCGCTCACAGCTCGCGCGGCACCCACTCCGGCGCCCAACATCGTCGCCGTTCGCGACAAATCCGTCCTCGCCGCGATCACAGCTCCATCGTCAGGCGCCTTACTTGCCAACATTCGTCTGTATGGCGGCTATGATCCGGTGTACTCGGCAGATCTGGAACGAAATCCTGATCAGACGATCACCTATTCTCCGGGCACGATGCCCATGCCCACAACCGCCGTCAGCTCGGATACTCTCAATGAAGACACGACTGAAATGCTCCATGAAGGTGGCTGGGAGTTAACAGGCGGCGGCGGCACAGTCACACCAGGGCCATTGCCACCCGTCGAGACAGCACCGGGTGCAAGCCCTCTTCCCATGATCACACCCGGAGCATCTCCCCTCCCTTATCCGAGCCCGCTTCCTTCGCCGACAATGTCGCCCATCATGGCACCCATGCCGGAGGAGATGGGCATGCCTCGCGGTGGCGGACCGATGGTGGGGCCTACACCTTGGTATGATCAGTGAAGTTCGAGTGGATCTCTTGAGACTACGACTCAAGTTGAGACAGCGACGCAACTTTTATCGAGCTTGAGTGCGCAGGACTTGGGAAAGCTTCTGTTTGAGCGCTATCCTATTAGGAGTTCGGAGCGTTGGTGTTTTTAATCTGCACGTTCATGGGGCCCTGGCCGGGTTCAGTTTCTTGCAAGCTCACTTCGCCGGCCAAGCTAATTGGAGAACATCGTCAATGAAGTCATTCTCTCATTTCGACGATTCAATTCCGCAGCAACCCCTCTCCCTTCTTGCATCCTCACTTTTGCGATCACTCTTCATCACCTGCACTTGGTTTTTGACGATGACAACCATGTTGGCATCAACTCCCGCCCTCGCCCAATCCGGCAATAACGGCGCGGGAATCCTCGGGGGCGATAGCGCCAAACCTCCGCCGCCACCACCGGCAGCGCAACCCAACATGGTATGGGCCGGAACTGTGGCTCGCATCGACGGCGCGCAAGCGCAGTTTTATGAAGCCTCAAGCTGGCGCGCTTTACGCGTGAATCAACGTCTCATGGTGGGCGACTCGATCAAAACTGGTAACTCAACTGTCGTCACAATTCGCATGAATGATCGAAGCATCGTCGAGCTTGCGGCGAATACCGAAGCCGTCATCGAATACTTTGAACCCTTGAGCGGCGAAGCGCTGATTGGACTTGCGAGTGGACGAATTCGCGCCGAAGTCATACGTCGACCCAACAGTGAAGTGCGATTCAAAATCCGATCCGGCGCTGTGGTCGCCGGGGTTCGCGGTACAGAATTCTTGGTCGTGCATCAAGAATCTCGAGATCACGCCGCATCGGGTGTGTTTGTTTCAAGCGGAATTGTGGAAGTTCGCGATGCAGCCACCGGTAAACTTGTCAGCAACGTACGAGCGGATCAGGCCGTCACAGTGAGCTCAAACACTCAGTACAAGGGAAATCAATTTCCAGTCGGCGCGATCACGCCCAGCATGTGGGATTTGCGCGTCAATGATGATGTCGCTGTGACGACCTTTGGCACACATCGTGTTCGTATCGCCAAAGGCCTCTTTCATCCCGGCAATCACCGTCAGTGGCGCTTCCGCGCTGAGGGTGCTCGGCGCCGGACACTGGCTGTTGGAGCACTGCGAGCGGAAATGCAACCCGCGCGACTCAAGCAAAGCATGAACTTCCCGCTCAATACCGTATCTGGCGCACACTCCATGCCCATCGTGAATCCTGAGAACTTGCCGACGGATCCGTTGCCGCCGCCTCCCGCGCCCACACCTCCGCTTCGCACAGGGCGAAAGAAGAAGGTCGAATCTTCGACGGTGAGTTTGGTGCGGCCACCGACGACACACTACGCGTATCTGTTTGGTGGCTATGAACCCAAGCCGGATGTGCTGGAGCCCATCGCGCCGCTGAGCTTCTCAGCGCAACCCATGCTCTCCACGGGCATGATCACCTACACGAGCTACGACGACGAGACTCTCAGCATGTATAGCGACTATGATTGGACCTATCGAACCACGCTCACCACCACCAACACCACGACGACAACCACCACCCTCCAAGAGCCCGTCGCTGGCTGCGTGCAGACGCAATGGGGCGATTGTTTGACCACCAGTTCAGGCCAAGCCGTCACCACGACAACCGGCTCTTCCAGCACGACGACCAGCAGCGGGTCGAGCAGCTCAGGAACGTCGGGAACGTCGGGAACATCAGGCACTTCTGGAACTTCTGGCACATCCGGAACTTCGGGCGGTGGCGGTTCGGGAAGCTACTGGGAATATCAGTGGCAAAGTGGCAAATAAGGACTGAAGACCCGGATCACAATTGATCCTCGATCAACTTCTTTCGCAGCTCAAAAATCCTATCACTTTGATGCCGCCAATGAATTCGATCCGAATCTTGATCTGATATCAGAAACTCTCCGACAGGCGTGACATCCAAAGTTGTGCCGATCATCATCGCCCCTCGCGCCGATCGCAAATCCTCAGGGCGTGCATTCACTTCTTTCACCACCCAGCCCAATGACTCAGCCAACTTCGCTGCGCGCGTGAGTGTGCAGCCATCAAGAATGTGTAAGGGCCGTGGGAAACACAGTGATCCCTCCGCATCCAACCACGCAAAATTCTCCGTCGCGCTCTCCGCCAAAAAACCGGACGAGTCCACGCTCACCACAAAATCCAAACCTCGATCCACGGCTTCTTTCTTCATGAGCACATTCGGAAGATAATTGCAGGACTTGATCTGCGGATAAGGTGCCGGCTTCACGGCCACACTTGAAAGTCCGACCCGACAACCGCGCTTGAGCCAGTCCTCCTTCACAGGCGAAAGTTCCGTGATCACCACATGCAATTGCGAGCCCAGCGTCGAGTACGGATTGGGGCTAAAGTCACCCGGCCCGCGCGTGACAAACAGACGAATCAACCCCTGGGACAGGCGCGAGTTCGCATCGCTGAGCACAGCTTGCACTCCATAATTCAACAACGACTTCAATTCGGCCTGACTCCACGGCAGACGCAATCCGATTCGATCCGCGCTACGCTGCAGGCGGAGGAGATGCTCATTGAGCAAATAGATTTTTCCAGCGTTGAATTTGATGGCCTCAAACACGGCATCGCCGCGATGAAAACCGTGATCATCCAAGGGTAGCAACATGAGCGCCGGATCCTTGGTCCATCCTCCCCAGAAGCTTGAATACATCCAACGCATGCCTTGTCGTGAACTTGTCATTTGTCGACGATTGGCCTCGAGCAAACCTTCGAGAGTCAGCGGCTTTAGGATCAGTTCGGCAGGCTTGGAATCGACACTCATGAATCACCTCAAGGTCGGGACTTCTGTTGAATTTCAAACCGATTCAGGATTTCATCAAGCTCGAACATCAATTTCATTGCGAGGTCAGCTCAAGTGGAGATTTGGCAGGCCATCATCTTGGCGATCATTGAAGGCCTCACCGAATATTTACCGGTGAGCTCGACCGGGCACATCATCCTAGGCTCGGCCGCCATGGGAATTCACGAGGACCCCTTTGTGAAAGACTTCACCGTCATCGTGCAATTCGGTGCAATCTTGTCCGTGGTCGTCGCCTATCGCGAGCGCTTGCAGAATGCATTGAAACTCGGAGCCACACCTTGGCTCAAGCTCGGCTTGGGATTTCTTCCTGCTGGAGTGATCGGATTTTTGCTCAAAGATCACGTCGATGCTTGGCTTGGTTCAGTGGAGGTCGTCGGTTGGTCGCTGCTGTTAGGCGGTGTGCTATTGATCTTTGTCGATCGACTTTGGGGACGCGGTCGAGCTCAAGATGCTCTCAACCTCCCCTACAGCAAAGTCGTGGCCATTGGACTGACTCAATGCTTAGCACTCGTGCCGGGTGTGAGCCGATCTGGCGCCAGCATCGTGGGCGGCATGGCCCTTGGACTTTCGCGTAGCACAGCCGCGGACTTTTCCTTTTTCTTAGCTCTCCCGACCTTAGGCGCGGCGACTCTGTACAAGTCGATTAAAATCGCGCCCAGCATCACTGAAGATCAAATACTCCCGCTGCTGATCGGCAACGTCATCAGCTTCATCGTGGGCCTTTTGGCGATTCGCGTGTTCATTCGCTTCATCGCTCAACGTGGTTTTTTCTGGTTCGGGGTTTACCGAATTCTTATTGGCTCAGCGATTTTGCTCATTCTCGCATCAGGGCATACACTGAAGATGCAATGACCAAGACCCCACAAGTCGACCGCGCGCCCGCGGACAAAGCTCCCCCAGCCTCACGCTACATCGTCTACTTCGATGGCGTCTGCGGCTTGTGCAATTGGAGCGTCGACGTCTTGCTCCGACTTGATCGCGAGCAGCGACTTCTCTTCACACCGCTGCAAGGTGAGACGGCGGCTGGGAATCTTGCCGCCTCTGATCGCGAAGATTTACAGACCCTCATCTTCAGTGAAGCTGTGGGTTCCACGACTCGCCTCTGGCGCCGATCTGACGCCGTACTGCGCGCCCTTGAGATTTGCGGAGGCCCCATTGCCGCCATGGCTTGTGGGTTGCGAGTTTTGCCGCGCTGGCCTCGCGACTTGGTTTACAATCTCATCGCGCGATTTCGCTATCGCTTGTTTGGTCAAAAATCGAGCTGCCGGATCCCTTCGCCAGCGGAGCGATCGAGGTTTTTACCCTAGCCGCAAGCCGCCCAAAAATGTTAAGCCCCAAGGCTATGATTCAAGTCGCGGGTCTGGCCAAACACTACGGCAACAAAGTTCTTTATCGAAATGGCAACTTTCAGCTCAATCCGGGCGAGAAGGCCGGACTCGTTGGCCCTAATGGTGCCGGCAAAACCACGATCTTTCGCTTGCTCATGAGCGAGGAGCGACCCGACGAGGGACAAGTCTCCAAACCTGATCGCGTCACCATGGCTTACTTTTCCCAAGACATCGAAGACATGCGCGGCAAATCCGTGTTGGACGAGGTCAAATCCGCGGTGGGTGCTGCGGGTGACATCCAAAATCGTCTGCGGCAGATCGAGGCCGAGCTCTCTGAGCCTATGGACGACGACGTCATGGCCAAGAAACTTGAAGAGTACGGCCAGCTCCAAGGCGAGTTCGAACGCTTGGGCGGATACGATTTGGATTCAAGAATCGCCGAGATTCTCACCGGCCTTGGCATTCCACCTGAAGACCATTTGCGACCGACGGAAAGCTTTTCGGGCGGTTGGAAAATGCGCATCGCCTTGGCGAAAGTTCTGGCCGTCAATCCTGATATTTTGCTGATGGATGAGCCCACCAACCACTTGGATTTGGAAAGCATCATCTGGCTTGAACAGTGGCTGATCAATTTTCCGGGCGCGCTGTTGATGACCAGCCACGATCGCGACTTCATGAATCGCATCGTCAGCCGCATCATCGAAGTGGCGCATCAAAGCATCACCGTCTATGGCGGCAACTATGATTTCTATGAGCGCGAACGCGCCATTCGACGAGAACAACTCGTCGCCGCCGCAAAACGCCAAGAAGATATGCTCGCCAAAGAAGAAGAGTTCATCGCCCGCTTTGCGGCGCGAGCTTCACACGCCGCCCAAGTGCAGTCGCGAGTCAAAAAGCTAGAAAAAATCGATCGCATTGAAGTGCCCACTGAGGAGCGCAGCATGGCCTTTGAATGGCCTGAGCCTCCTCGTGGCGGCGAAGAAGTGGTGAAGTTTGATCAGCTCGGCAAAGTTTGGAAAACGAATGAAGGCCAAGAGAAGCTCGTGTTCCGAGGCGCTTCAGCCTTGGTCAAGCGCTTGGATCGCGTCGCCGTCGTCGGTGTGAACGGCGCTGGAAAATCCACGCTGCTCAAAATCGTTGCGGGCCAAACTGAAGCGACTGAGGGCCGCTGCACTGTCGGAGCGTCCATCAAGGTCGGCTATTTCTCACAAAACTCGTTGGATGTTTTGGATCGGCAAAGCACAGTCGTCGAAGAAGTACATAGTCGCATTCCCAACCAAAACCTCGGCTATGTGCGGAACTTGCTCGGCGCCTTTCGATTTTCGGGCGACGAGGTCGAAAAGAAGATTTCGGTCTTGAGTGGCGGAGAAAAAAGTCGCGTCGTCCTGGCGACCATTCTCGCCCTTGCTCCCAACTTCTTGGTGCTGGACGAGCCGACCAACCACCTCGACATACAGTCGCGTGAAACCTTGCTTGATGCGATCAAAGGCTTTCCCGGCACAGTGATGATGGTGAGCCACGATCGACACTTTTTACGAGCCCTCGCCACACGCGTCTTCGAAGTCGATCGCCAAGAAATCCGCATCTACGACATGGGGTGGGATGACTACATCGCGTGGAAAGCCCGCGGCACCAAGTAAGATGCCCGAGGCGGCTCGCCCCGGGCATTTCTCATTCACGTCAATTTGTGGCCGTGATCAGCGCTTCGCCTCGACAAATCCAACGACGGAGTTTTTGTTTCGAATTTCCACACGCAACAGGCCTTGCTGCCAAGTGCCTGTGATCGACAACACGTTTGCGCCGGGAATCGTGCTGGGTGCGGAACTTGAGTCACGCATCGCGATCTCGCCCGTCTGTGCGTTGTAGTCGACCTTTAGATTCCACTCGCCAATCCCAGACGGAAAGTCGAGACGACGATACTGAGCTTGTAGCTCAGGCATGGAGACACCCGTCGAGCTGGGTCGCTCGACAATCACCAAAGCGATCTCGACAGGAAAGTCATTGCCAGCAGTTGCGCGCACAGTACCTGTGTACGCGCCTTCCATCGGGCGATGAATGCGAAGCCAACGCTCGCGAAGCTCTTGCTGAGCTCCCGCACCCGGAGCCATGGAATCGACCGAAGTTCGTCGCGCCCGAAACACTCCCCACACGCCGCCTTTTCGCGCCAGCTCCACCTGCATTTGCTCACCGCCGGCTTGGCCGCGAAGCGAGAGCATCACGTCAGATCCCGCGCCGCTTGAAAGCGAGGTCATCACCAAGCGACCACCGCGATCATAATCGCCAGCCAAGGTGAGTTGATCCGTCTCCGTCACCACGTCTTGCGGCAAAAAGCGCGCACGCAAAGTTGGGCGAAGTCGGGCCGAGCCATCGGGATTCGCGCCGTCTTGCAAATACACAATATACACGCTCAAACGTGCGGCCAACGGACGAAGCCCGGGGCTTTGCAGTTCGCCGTCCCATGTGCCTTGTACGGAGCTGTACAAGTCTTCGAGTGCCTTGGCATCTCGGGCCTGCTGCGCTCGAGTTTCATCACCAGGTGTGGAGCCCGGCGAACACGCTGTCGTGAGCATGGCCGTCGAAGTCATGAGCCCAAGCGCCAGCGCGCATGTTCCTAAGCCCGTCTTCGAGAAAGTCTGTCGCCAACGAAAGTTCATTTGCTACCTCACTTCGTGCTGGACGTGGGACGAATCAGTTCATCGCGAACCGCCGCCCATTGGTTCAATGCAATTTGATAATTTCCGACCGAACGCACGCGCTCCAGCTGTGCGACGAACAGATCATTGTAAGAGCGGATCAATTCCACCAACGTCGTTCGACCTTGGCGATAAGCTTGCTCCAACTCTCTGACGACTCGGCTTCGCTGATTGACGATGGTGATCGCCGCGATCGCCGCATCTCGATTGGCCGCAGCATTTCTCTCCGCCGCCGCCAATTGATCGCGTACTGAGTCGCGAGAATTCTTGAGTTCCATTTCACGCAAGGTGCGGCCCGCACTCGCTTCACCAACTTGCGCGCGAAACAGTGAAGAATCCAGCGGCCACTCCAGCTCCACGCCCACAGCGTAAGTCGGCGTCGAGCCGCCGCCCATTTTGGCGAAGCTTTGATCCGATTTCTCATCAACACCTGTCGACTTTGCCCTTGCGACCAAATCCAGTCTGGGTCGCGAAAGACTTCGCGCCGACAAATAATTTCTCTCGGCAATTTCGAAGTTCATCTGCGCCAAGCGCACAGGCCGCAGGCTCTCAAGCTCCAAACTCGCCGGCTGGGGCAACTTCGGAAGGTCTGTCACTTCCGAAGGCGAAGCTTTGAACTGAATCGGCTCTTTGGGGTCAATTTGCAAAAGTGTTCGCAGCTGATCCAGCGCCGCCAGATACGAAGCTGCCGACAACTTCACCCGCGCATCCGCCGACTCGAATTCGGCCTCCAACCTCGGTAGCTCCCCGGGCGCCGATGCGCCAAATCCCGTTTTGCGCCGAACGCTAGCGACCAATTGCGAATACTTATCGCGGGCCGCTGTGTTCTCGCGAAGCTGAGTCTCAGCCACGTAGGCATTCCAAAACGCCGTCAGTCCGGAAAGTATCGCCTCTTCGAGATTCTCTTGGCGCAATAGATCAGCTTGTGTCACCTGCGTGTCCGCAGTTGCCAGCACAGCGCGATCCGACTGACCCAAAATGTTTCGCCACAAACTTTGCCGAATCGCCAAACTCACCGCATCGAGATTCGCTTCGGGTCGGCGAAGGCTTGAGGTGAACGATGAAAGCGTCGAGCTTTGGCTGATTTTGTCGTACTGCAAAATGAGCTGCGTGCCCGTCGACATACTCTTTTGCGCCGACGTGACGATTGTCCACGTGCGATCTTCGGGGTTACCTGTTCCCGTCAACGTCAGCGCCTTGTTCACTTCGTAGGTCGGCGCAAATCGAAACACAAAGTCATACGGTGATCGCAAACGCTCCGCGAGCGCGACACTTTGTTCGGCCTGAGCCTCGATGGACTTGGCGCGCGTGCTTTGCTTCAGCACCAAGTCGACCACATTTTGCTGCGACAGCTCTAAAGCCACGGCCGGTGCGCCAGATCCGCAGAGAGCTAAGCTCAACAGCAGGGCCGCACAGGTCTGGCTTAAGCCAAACCGGGCCAAGTTCTGAGTTTTCCCACCGAGCTGATGATCATGATGTGTGAGATTAGAGTGAGCCAACAAGTCCTCCCGACCAGTTCCATTCATTGAGACTCAAGCTTCCCGCCTGAGCCGTCGTGTTGAGTCCTGAATCACGGCTTCGCAAGTCGCGGCGATAGGCCGCACCGATCACGGCCGACCAACGCGAGCTCATCGCCCACTGCAGATCTGCGCCGCCGACGACGAAGTTTTGATCGGCACTTCCAGCGATCTCGGAATAGCGCGATGTCTGCATCCAGCTCATCCGGCCCGCACCGGCCTTGAACTGCAAAGAGAGCGCGCGAAGTGTCGCGCCGCTCACCGGGCTGAATTGCGATTCATCATCCGATTGCGACGCCCAGGCTCCCCAGTTCACACCGACGCGAAGACCGGCCTCGGCGCGAAGCGCGTGGAGCTGAACATCGTCGTACAAAAATCCGATGGGCGATCGATAATTGATCTTGGACTGCGTGTAACCCACGCCAAGGTAAGCGCCCCAGTTACTGGCCTGACCTACATCATCCAAACCCAATTCGAGATTGAGTGCGGGCAGTGGCTTCAGCCGACCGTCACGGAAATCCACCTGCTGACCGTTACCGAGCTCCATGACCAGCGATGGCTGCCACACTTCGCCTCGAAGCCCAAGTGACCACGCCCAGCCTTGAGGCTCGATGGACTTGAGATCAGCTTGCGGGATCACGGTGGCCACTTCAGCCTGCGGTGCAAGCGCCGCCATTTCACTCGCCGAATTTTCGCCGACTTTCGCATCTCGGCGCGCAGAATTGGAAGTGCGACGTGGCTTCTTTGCAAACGGATCTTCCGCGTGCCCCGCACCGATCGCCAACTCGCCCTGTGCTCGATCTTCAAGACCAAGTGGCCCCGAGGCGGGCGCCGAAGCCGCGGCGTGAGCGCTGGACACAACGCAGATCGTGAAGCTTACCACGAAAGCGAATCTCAACGCTTGCAGGCCAAGCACATGCACAAGCACATGCAATCGAGGCACATGCAACCGCGCAAGAGGCTGAATCCGAAGCGCCCCGAACCGACCCACGTAGGACGATGTCGAATTTAGAACTTTCATGGTTCAACTCCGACGTGCAAATAGCGACAGCGTTCTTGCGAAAGCGGCAGCACACCCTGCGCCGTCCAGCGATAGACACGACGGCCATAGTCCGCAGGCAAGGTCGCAAACAAGGCCCGCGGCGCGACCTCGTCGTCACCTGTCACCTGCAAATCCCAAATTCCGGGACGCAGATCAAAGTTCGAAAACATCTCAAGTGCCTTCACGATGTCCTGCGGGTAAGCCAAATCTTCCACCACGCTCCACGATGCCGCCCCACGAGCGGCTGTTGTTCGCCGGAGCACACGCAGCCAAGCCTCGCGAACTTGAACTTTCGTACCCATGAGATCGCGAGTGGTAACGAAGTCTTCGCTGGCGGTCGCCGCAAAAATCTCACCGCTCTTCACGTCTTTCCACATTGCCAGTGCTGAGGACACGCGACCCGGCCATCGCCCCACGAGGGCTTCGACTTTCATCTGCGACACCTGTGTGGGCGGAACGATCACCCACTGATTCTGCGCATTCATGCCGCCCAACTCTTGACCCGCATGTTGACTGAGGAACTGCAGCGGCCGACGAAGCGAGCTCACGCTCGAACGTGAGATTTCCCTTCGCGAGGCCAGGTCCAGCTGTACGATGTGCGTACGAATTTTTCCCCCACTGCCACCGACAAGCTCCGAGAACATCATGATGCCGTCGCTCTCGCGCAGTTCAGGTGAGAAGGCGTTTGACACGGTTGCGATCCGCATCCACTCGCGCGAGTTTTGATGATCCCAAACTCGCCAAGCCTGAATGCGGCCGCCTTGGGTCGCGGGGAAAATCGCAAAGCGACCTCGATCACTTCGGCCAAACGCGCGCAATGTCGCACCTTCGATCGCGGCCCATTGACTTAAGTCACCTGACCAAATGGGTTCGTCGGCGACCTCGCGCGCTTCACCCAAGCGATACACAAGATCTGCATCGGCGATGAAAATTCCGCGCGACTTCGACAAGCTCGAGCTTGTGCCCATGCGAGTGGCCGCGAAAATGAGGCGGGCCTCGTTGGTCTTAACCCAACTCAACAGCATGGGAGCTGTGTGATCTTCCAATCCAAGTCGCGAGCGATCGATGGCGGCACCCGGTGATTGCGGAAGCCCCAACGACAAAGCCGCGCCGAAGCCCGAAGCACCTGCCAGTGAAGAGATCGCGGTCACGTAGCTGGGGTAACGATCGTCGCAAAACGCGCGGTAGCGAGGCAGCGGCGCAGGTGTAGCTGTAGGAGTAGGCGTTGGCACGTTGTCGTTGCCGGATTGATCTGAGTTTTGTGGCTGACCTCGGTCAGAGTCGGAGCCGTCTTGAGCGGGTGGCGTTTGCGGAGTCTGAAGTTGAACTTCGTTCTGCGGCGTACAAGCCGCTCCACCCACGAAAATCGCGATCAAAACCGCAAGCCACAACGATTGCCATTGGCGCATGAGGTCCCCCTCTTTGGACTGAGTCATTGCCTACCTCGCTGGGCACATATCGGCCAAGGATTTATCGAAGCTGTTCAAGTCTTTGCGCAATCAAATGCTCAGCTCTTTTCAAAGCCTTGACGCCGCATTGAACTCAAGCTCCACCTGGTCTTTAAACGCCTCCCCAGCTCGCTCAGAGCCGACCACGCCACCCTGAACCCGCATGAATGCCCAGAGCCCCACCTTGCCCGTTGACAACAAGACTCCCCTCCCGGCTCGGCGCTATGGACCTTTGCACTTTTTCAAGTCCGATTTTTTGCTTGGCTCTTGATCAGCTTTCGCTTGCCGCATTGGGTGTTGCGAATCCCCCTCCGCTTTGCGCACACTGATGCACAATCAGTATGAAGGTTCGCGAAGACTCCCCTCAGACTCATTCTTCACGTCATGCTCCCATGATCGAAGATCCTTTGCGTTTGGCTGTTGAACGCCTGCGGACTCGTACGCAAGCTGAACCGCGACTGAGCCTCAAAGATTTTGTGCTGACCTTGGGACCTGAAGGTCCGGTGATCGCGGCCTTGCTGTTGGCTCTACCGTTTCTGCAGCCCTTCCCTCTCCTCGGAATTTCAACACCGATGGGGTTCACGATTTCGCTTTCGGGTTGGGCGATGATGACGAATAGAGAAATTTGGCTGCCAAGAGTCTTGGGCGATCGCCAATGGCGAAGCTCCAGCATTCGGCGCACGCTGGATTTTTTTGACGGACTTGAACGGAGGTTCAAAGTCTTTCTGCGCACAGATCCTCGTTTTCAGCAAAGCGGCTTTCGCCGTCGAGCCGGACTTGCAATCTGCATTCATGGATTTCTACTCGGTCTGCCGCTGCCGCTTCCGTTTTCCAACACGCTTCCGGCTTGGGTCGCGGTTTGGGGTGGACTTGCAGTGCTGTTTGCGAGCCCTCGCGCCGCTTGGGCGATGCGCGCCACCGTGCTGATCAACGTCGCCTACTGGGGAGGCGTGGGGTATTTGATCGTTCGACTCGCCCACCGCATTGGCACCTGGAACCCTTGGGCTTTGGCCGAGGCCATAGGCCGGGGCTTGGCCTTTTGAACTGAAATTTCCCCGCTGAGCGCCCCGCGCCGAGGCCGGATTTCCAGATCCAGCTGCGCGAAGCTTGAATCCCCGCGTGAAGTCCAGCAGCATAAAACTCACGAAGCTCGGGCCGCCCGAACTTCGACCTAAGGACAATTTGCTCCAGGAGTTGCCGCATGTCTCAGGATTTAGTTTCGATGATTCCGGTTCCGACATCTTCACCCCACCTCGATGACGGCGAAGAACGCGGCAAAAAAACAGACAAGGACAGCAAGCTTCCCAATCCCATTGAAGTTGAACTTTTTGAGGCGCGGATCGTGATGATCTCGGCACCGATCGAGGCCAAACTCGCGCATGCCGTCAACGCCAAGCTCTATGCCTTGGAGCGCGCCAACGCCGAAAAGCCCATCTACATGTTGATCAACTCTCCCGGCGGAGAAATTCAAAGCGGCTTTTCGATCTTTGATACCATTCGCTTCATTCGCCCGCGCGTTTACACCGTGGTGACGGGTCTTGCCGCGAGCATGGGTTCCATCATTGCTTTGGCCGCGTCGCCCGAGGATCGATTCGCTTTCCCGAACTCTAAGTTTCTGGTTCACCAACCGCTGATTGCCGGAGGACTAGCTGGTTCAGCGACGGATATCGCGATTCACGCGAAAGATCTGATCGAAACGAAAAACAAAATCATCGATCTCTATGCGACCGAAACAAAGAAGTCCCGCGAAGATATCAAGAAAGCCATTGATCGCGACAACTGGCTATCGCCTGAGGCGGCGCGAGATTTTGGTTTGATTTCGAAGATCGTCAGCAAGCGAAGCGAGTTGCCGTAAACGTTCTCTGTGGATCATCGCCTTAGGCGCGATGATCCATCTCCTTGAGATCGACTTAACGAGTGATCGAGTTAACGAGTGACGTTCGGGCCCAGAGTTTGGCGCGTGCCCGCTGGCTGCGGTTGACCTTGGCCACGATCCGCATCGCGACTGGGATACCACACCGAGCCTTGGTCCTCGCCAATCATTTGCTCAAGCCCTCGTCCAACCTTGCCGAGCAAAGCTTCTTCAACCGCCAGCGCGCCCAAACCGACCGCACCTGCGACACCCATGCGTGCTGAGCGGACCATGCGTCGCAGCTGTTGAAATTGCTCGGCCGGTAGGCGCGTGACCGAGTAAACCCGTCCGCCTTCGCGCAGCTTCTCATTCAACAAAGTCTCAGCGCGAGCGCGATTGCCTTGCGCATCGCCAATGGTTTCGTCAAAGCGGTAGATCGGCACCGGTCCACCTCGTCGAGCATCGTCGGCGCGAACTCGATAGTCAGCCGCCTGTGCTTCGGATTGAGCCGCAAGCGCCAGGTTGCGCGCGTAACCCGCATGATCAATTTCCGTGACGGTGTAGGTGCGTGTCTGAGATTTGCCCTCGTGATCCGTGTAGTACTCAGTCTTCGTCACTTGCCGGGGGATCAGGGCGTTGGCCGCCGCCATTCGATACATGGCAGCGCTGCTGTCCGCGGAGCGCGCACTGGAATCCATCAATTCAATGTGATGCTGGCGATTGGCTGAATCGCTGAGTCGCCACTCCACTTTCACGCGATCGCCATCGGCAACTTCGCGAACTACAGATGATGTGCGGACTTGATCCGCCGTTGAGCCATCGGCACTTTGCAAAAGTGAGCGCGTGTGAGCTTGATCAAAGTTTCGTGCAGCTCGGTAGCGGCGAACGGTGTGAATCGTCACAGCCGTTGCCCCCGTGGCCGCACCTGCAGTGGTCGCGCAATCCACTTGATCCAAGCAATTCGAGCGACCGTCTGCCACTCGCTCCAGCAAAGACTCTTGAGCATGGGTTTGGGTCGACAAAGCGGACACCATCATGGCGCCCAAAGTTGCCCGCAAAATAAAGTTCAGGGCAGTCGCTTGGCTTTGATTCGGCTTCATACGGCCTCCTGTTCGAAGCGACGGCCTTAGGCGCCACCTCGAGGTCCAAAAAAATCTTATGAATCGTTCATCCATGAGAGGGGCAAGAGCTGTTCCATTTTGAGATGCCCAGGTCTTGCCTTATAAGCAATAGCTTCGAGCCCACAGGCCCTACCCATTTGTGGTGACGAATCAGGCAAGACATCAGCGACATTCATGGCCGAAATCGCATTCGCCGATAAGTCGATATGTTCGCGAAGGTTCGCGGCTTTCACAAACACCGACCCAATCCCGCTTTGACGATTCGTCGACGCAAAGATCTTTCCTTGCGAAGCCAGAGCGCCTTCATGGTCGCGAGCGTGATCTGCGGCTTGAGCCTGGTTTACGGTGAGCGAGCCCAAGCGCAAACTGAACCTTGTGTGACTTCGCTGTTTGAAGCTGAGATGGGGCAAATCCAAACCTTGAGCGCCATCGTTGAGCGCGATGAGACTTCACCATTTCGCGTCGCCTGTCATGATCCGCCGGGCTTACTTCGTCAGCGCCCTCCGACTGGACTCTTCAGGCGACAAGTCCCCGCGCGCGATGCCAAGGGCCGCAGCACGCGTGACTTTCTCGGACGCATTCGCGAACGCGTGCAACAAAAGATCACCGAAAATCGCAATATGCTTCGCTCGCTCGAGTCTTGTCTTTCTCGCGTGCGAGCGCCAGAAGGCTGCGAAGAGTTGCACACCTGGGCCGATCGCGAGCTCCCCGCCTTTGTGGCCGAAGCTCGTCAGCATTTGGCGCTGGCGCAAACCGAACACCAAGTGAACTCTTGGTTCTCTCGCCCCAATCGCGATCTCAACACGCGCCTGTCACCCCAAGGCACGGAGAAAATGGTGCCATGGGCTCCGCTGACGGAGGCTGAACGTGAACTCGCCCAAGAGCGCATGCGCGGTTACAATCGCGACATTCGCGCCGAGGTTGAACGGCGCATGGCCGATGGGCGCCTGCCTCGACCCCGCGCTTCGCGTGCGCGTGTGAGCGCCAGCGGCGCTTCGGGTCGATTCTCAGTTGAGGCGGATCGCTTTGCCGCGGACGCCATGCTCGCTCAGCGTTTCACTCACGCCCAGAATTATCATGCGATGATTTCTGAAATTCCACTTCTGCAGTATCTCTCTTCCGCGCAACCTTCGCGCGAAGAGATCTTGGGTGCCGTACGAAAGATGCTCGAGAATCTGCGCGACGAAGAAAAGATGGCCGCCGACGCTTGGAAGGAACTTGAGTCGGCACCTGCGGACCAAGTGCCGCCCTCAGCCCTTCACTTTCTGCGCTACCAAAGCTTTGTCGAAGAAGAACTTGTGCGCGAGCCCGCTGACTGTGGACTCATCACGAGCGTCAGTTACACGCAGCTGAATCGCGAATTGGGAACAGGGTTGGCGATTGGCCTGCCGATACTCGCCGCCTCGATCTTCGCGCCACCGCTTGCGGCGTTCGGCATTGGTGCCGTCGCAGGTTTAGGCTTCGCTTACGACTCACAACTGGAACTTGACCGCACGCGCACCATTGCGTTTTCGCAGCTCTATGCGGATCCCGCGCAGGGTGAAACCCGCGAGGTCGAGGCCGCAGGCCGCGCGCGCGACATGAACTTAGTCTTGTTGCCACTCAGCATGGGTGGAGCCGCGGCGGCCACACGCACCATCGCTGTTCGTATGGGGGCCGCACAGTTTGCGACAACCCTGGAGCAAATCACGCCATCAACCTTGGCCCAAGCTGCTGCGGAGCGCTTTCGTCGCGTCGCTCGCGAGGCGCGCTCGCGCCGCTAATTGGCAAGCTTCACGCACCCTCGAACATCCAAGCTCAAGTTTAAACCGAAATTGAACACGACGTTCATCTTGATGCCTCACGCCCAAACCGCTTTAATCCTCACATGCTGCGCGTTTGGTACTCTGACGATTTCACTTTGCCGCTTCCGGAGGGTCATCGCTTTCCGATGCGCAAGTATCGCGATCTGCGCGAAGCTCTGCTGCAAGCTCGCCTCCTCGCCGAACATGAACTCTTCGAGTCACCCGAGGCCACGCGCGAAGAGCTTCTTCTGGCTCATGATCCCCAATACGTGGATGGAATCTTGAACGGCACGATTTCCGAACGTGAGCTGAAGCCCATCGGCTTTCCTTGGTCGCCCGCCTTGGTCCGCCGCAGTCGTCGCACCGTCGGCGGTGCTGTGGCCGCCACACGCTGGGCACTTGAGCATGGCATTGCCGGGCAACTTGCCGGCGGTACGCACCACGCGCATCGCGATCGCGGCGGTGGTTATTGCGTATTCAATGATCAAGCTTGCGCCGCACTCCTGCTCCTCAGCGAATCCCGAGTTCGACGCGTGCTGATCGTCGACTTGGACGTGCATCAAGGCGACGGCACCTCCAGCATCTTGCAGGGCCACGAGCAGGTTTACATTCTCAGCCTTCATGGTGAGCGCAATTATCCATTTCGCAAAGTGGCCTCGACGGTAGATCGCGGCTTGGCGGACGGCACGGGAGATGAGGACTATCTTAAAGTCTTGGATGAAGAATTGGATCGAGCCCTTGGCTTTCGACCGGACCTGATTCTTTATCAAGCCGGAGTGGATCCGTTGGCTTCAGATCGCTTGGGAAAACTGAGCCTCACGCATGCAGGCCTCAGAGCGCGCGATCGACGTGTCATCGGCTTGGCGCGCGATCTCAACATCCCGATTTCACTTGCTATGGGCGGCGGCTATGCCGAGCCCATCTCTGATACAGTTCGCGCACACGTGGGCACCTATGAGGTGGTGCGCGAATTTTGGCCAAGATTGTCTTGAATTGATGAAATCTGTTCCAGCCCTAGGTCGCGCATGCATTCTCGCGCGCGTCTCTCTATAATGAAGGGGCCCTTGCTCACCAAGAGGTCCTATGCACGTCTCCGTGTTCATCAATGGCAAAGCCGGTCGCGCCGATGCCCAGCGCATCGAAGATGCGATTCGTCGCGCGCTCTTTCGCTGCGACACGCACTTGTTTTTGCCAGATAGCGTGAGCGAGCTCCAAGAACTCATCGTACAAGAAAGCCACAAAGCCGATGCGCTCATTGTCTGCGGCGGCGATGGAACATTGAACGTCGCCGTGCAACCTCTCATGGCCGATCCGCGTGTCACGCGCATCCCGCCAGTGCTGCCTTTGCCGATGGGCACGGCCAATGATCTGGCCAGTGAGTTGGGAGTTTCGACAGTTCGCTTGGAACGCGCGGCGCACTTGGTTTTAGAGACTGAAGCCAAAGCCATCGACGTCATTGAAGTGCGCGCTGACGAAAAATCCGTATTCATGCTCACCAATGGCGGACTTGGCATTGCCGCAGAAACCGCAGATCTTGCCAATCACGTGCGCCAGTGGTTCGCAACACGCGCACAATCCCAGGCGCTGGCGCAGCCGGTGTTCCGAGCAGGACAAGATCTTGTGCGCCAAGCTGGCTCACGCATTTACGAAATGCTACTGGCCGGACAGCTCATGAGCGGACGCACACGCGAGTGGCTGAAGGGTTGGTGTGTCACCATTGAGCTTGAAGATGGACAGCACATCGAAACCAGCGCGCCCTTCATCATGGTGAACAATCAACCCGGTCTTGGCGGCAAGTATCTGCCCGCTCCGCTGACCTCCAACACCGATGGAACTTTCAACGTGATGCTGTTGGACTCGCCCTTGCTTCACCGACAAGCGCGCGCGCTTTTGGATATTCGCCGAGGCCGCTTGCCCGACGAAAGATACTGCCCTCGCTTTGAAACTTCAGCCGCCATCTTTCGCTCCAAAGGCAAAGCTCGAGATCTCACCTTCTTCGGCGACGGCGAAATTTTGCATAAGCACGTCCGTGAGATCGAAGTGCGTTGCCGCAAACGAGCCCTGCCTGTGTTCACGCCCCAAGGTGCTCTATGAGACGTCTGCTCGTCACCGGCGGCACCGGTTTCCTTGGCCACTTTGTTCAAAAGGAACTTCACGCCCGCGGTTTGAACGCGCGCTACCTCACTCGCAAAGCCACGACGAGTGATCAACACCTTGTCGGAGATCTCTCGCGCTGGGATGCTGGGCTGGAAGTGAATGCACTCCGCGATGGTTTTGACGGCATCCTCCACATGGCAGGGCTCTATGATCTGCGCGTGGCGCGCGAAGATGCCTTCCTAGCGAATGTCGTGGGCACGCACACCGCACTTGCGATCGCGGAGAAGGCCCGCATTCCCGTCTTCGTTCATGTCTCCACGGTTGCGGCGACGATGAATCTTCCGACACAGGAAGCGCCGATTCAGCCCGGACAATTTAGTCCCGATGGCCCGTTCCCTGACCCGTATGCTGAAAGTAAAATCCACGCTGAGAAACTTGTACGCTCTTGGCCTGGCGAATTCCCCAAAGTGCGACTCATACTAAGACCTGGGATCTTAGTGGGCGACACGCGCGAAGGCCTCATCCACCGCATCGACGGCCCCTACCACGCGCTCGATGCCTTTCGACGCTTGATTCGCCTGCTTCGCGCATGGCGAGGACCACTCATTCTTCCCGGACGAGTCGAAAATCGCATTCCACTGACACCCGTTGATCGCGCCGCCTGGGCGATCGCGCAGCTCACCGAAGCCGCTCTCACGCATGGCGAACGTGGCCTGGCCTCGCTCTTCATTGCCCCGCCTCGCGGACCGACGGCGCGCGAACTTTACGCAAGCATTCTGCGCCATCTCGACTTGGACCTTGAGGTGCGACTGATTGACCAGACTTCCGCACCGAAGTCGCTGCTCAAAACCGCCAGTGAAATCATCGCTCACCTGCCTGGCGAAGAGCTGGAGTACTTGCTCGGGCTTCCGGATCTCGATGTTTCAGCCACCACCGAGCGCTTGGGTGCCGATTGGTGCCCGGACTTCGCCGACATCTCAACTCAGCTTTGGAAGGGCTACGATGCGTTCATACAAAATCGCTGAGCTGAGCTTCGGCTCTTCGCGCTGGGATCATGTCACAAGCTTCACAGCTGGCGACGGAAACTTCGAGCTGCAACGCTTTGGCGTCGAGTATTCAGTCGATACTCTGAAACGCATGATCGAACGACTGCGCGGTGAAGTCGATGCGATCTCGCTCACCAGTTTTCCTTCGGAGATTCGCTTTCGCGATCGCGTCTACACGCACCGCCAAGCTCTGGACATCATGACCACGCCGACCTCGATTCCGCTCTGTAACGGCGAGCGCGTGCGCGAGCTGACCGAAATCGACGGGTTGGTGCATCTCATTCGCGAAGGCAGCATCTTTCCGCGCGATGGCATCTTTGTTCCGCTCGCGCTGTTGCACATGGAAGCTGTGTCTTTGCTTCGCGAACGCTTCGACGCTCGCATCGGCTTTGGCGATGTGTTTGCCATTTTCAAACAACCGCTTGTCGCCGAGCCTTGGCCTTGGCTTCTGGAGCTCGCCAAACTCGGCTTGGGCTTCGCGCAACTTCGCGAGATGGGTGATCTGGCCCCCTCTCCGCGCACCGTGCGCGAACAACAGGCCCTGGAAAAACTCATCGGCGCGATGCGCGGCTATCGCTACATCTATGGCGATCCCTCTGAGATCATTCTCTTTGCGATGAATGCGGAAATCTTAGGTGGCGGAACGGACTTTGTGCGCGGCAAAGAAATCATCACCACGACCTCTGACCCGCGAATGCTGAGCGAGCTTCGGCGCTTGGGTGCCGCACAAGTTCACCGCATCTTCCCTGCAAACTTCGAAGAATGGAGCCCCCGCCTCACGCACGCCAGTGCCGATGCCGTGCTTCGCTTACTCACTGGCAAGTCCACACCCTTGAGCCTTGAAGAATGGCAAGAGGTGCTCTCCGCCCGCACGGAAATCACCCAGGAAACCAAACGCTGGGTGATGGCCGCTCGCCCCAGTGTGCAGACTCGTCTTGCGGCTCGTGCGATCGGACGAAGACGCAAGCGAGAGGTGGAGCGCGAGCCCGACTTTGCTTTTGTCGTACACTCGCTTTCCTACCGCGATCTCACGCGCGCACCTGGCCTGAAGCTGATGCGCAAACTTCCAAAGACTTTGCAGCCCAAGCTCGAACGCGCCACCTCGCGACTTCCCGGCATCGTCTACGGACGCGCGAGCGGCATCATCTCTCAGGCCACAGGTCGCGAAGTCACCGGCCTCATCTACGGACTCTTCGCCACGCCTCGCGTGATGAAGGAAGACCCGCCCGAGGTCACTTACGCCAAAATCGAAAAGCTCTGCCATCACGCCGCCGATCACGGCGCCAAGATCATTGGGCTTGGGGCTTACACCAAAATCGTCGGTGATGCCGGCGCGACCATCAATCGCATGAGCCCGATCCCCGTCACCACGGGAAATTCTCTAAGCGCCAGTGCGACACTTTGGGCCGTGCACGATGCCGTTCGCAAAATGCGCCTGCTCGAAGTCTCACCGCATAGCCGTCGGGTTCGCGGAACGGCCATGGTGATCGGTGCGACGGGATCCATTGGTAAAGTTTCAGCAAAGCTCTTGGCCATGGTGTTTGAGCGCCTCGTGCTGATTGCGCCGCGAATGGAGAGACTTGAAGAGTTGGCGCAAGAAATTCGCCAACTCGCTCCGAATTGCGACATTCGACTCTCCACGCAAGCCAATGACTTCGCCGAGGAGTCCGACGTGCTAGTCACCGCGACCAGCGCCTTTGATCAAAAGGTTGTCGACATTCAGCGCTTGAAGCCAGGTGCGGTGGTCTGCGATTGCTCGCGACCCCTAGATTTCACTTTGGAAGACGCCATCGCCCGCCCCGACGTTTTGTTCATCGAATCCGGCGAGGTGGAGCTGCCAGGCGCCGAGAAGCAATTTGATTGTGATCTGGGGCTTCCCGGAAAAGTCGTTTACGCGTGCCTTGGTGAAACCGCGCTTCTCGCACTTGAAGAACGTTACGAGGCCTTCACCTTGGGGCGCGATTTGGACTGGCAAAGGGTGAAAGAGATCTACAAGCTCGCCACTCGCCACGGAGTTCAACTTGCGGCCATTCGGGGACCAAGCGGCCTCATCTCAGATCGCGAGATTCAGCTTTGTCGTGAACTTGCACTCAGGCGTCGCCAACAGATCTAGTCCCTCTAAGCTCCGTATCAACTTCCGCATAGCTGAGCCGAAAATCTTGCGCCCAGCTCAAGTCCGGTTTGCGTCGGACTCCCAGACCAGCGAATCCCCTTTCACGCGGTTCAAATTTTTTGAGACTCAACCCGACTGAGCGGGAATTAGTTCTCGACAGGCTTCAAGTTCAGTTTTGAAATCAAGTCGATCTGAGAGTCTTGCTCCAATGCCCAGGGAGGTTTTTGCATTCCGTGGGCTCGATAAGACAAGAGAACTTCGCGATTGAAGGAGGGTGCAGTCATGATGGGAAATCAGCGTCAAAATCCGGAACTATCAACTTACCTGAAGACGACTTTGAGTGATCGACGAGGGCCGCGAACACTCTTTATCGTGAAGGCGATTCAGCTTTCAGTCTTGTCCATCATCGGCCTCTCTGCAGTTTCGGCCTCAGCCTCCACAATCGAAACTCTGCCCCATGTCGATGTGGCTCGCTACGTCGGCCGGTGGTTTCAAATTGCGCGAAACCCTCTCCCGTTTGAAGGCGAATGCGCTTGCTCACAGCAGACTCTCACACCCACGACGATTGCTGGAACAGTCGCAGTTCACAATTCGTGCAATGATAAGACTCCGCTCGGACCGCTCCGAGAGATTCGAGGCACGGCCTCGGTGATTGATGCGACGAACTCGAAGCTGAGCGTGGACTTTGGATTCCCGCGAAAAGGCGAATACTGGATCATCGCCGTGGGTACCAACTACGAGTACGCCGTCGTCACCGATTCCATGGGGAACTCCCTCTATATTTTATCCAAGACACCACAACTGGATCCGCAACTTGAAGCCGAAGCACGAGCGGCGGCCGCACGTCAGGTCGACACATCAAAACTCCTGGTCACGGATCAAAATCAATGCGTCTATCCGCCACTTTGAGCGGCGCTACGACTCGAAGCTGATGGCATCAATGCAGATGACGATAGTTGGGTGGAGATGCTTGGCACTGTTGGACTTCAAGTACTTCACCAGAAAGGCCCACCATGCGAATCACAGCAATTCAATTTTGCCTTTCGATCATGGAACTGAGGTCATGGAATTTGCGGTTCGCACTCAGTGCACTGACACTACTGCTCGCCCCCACTTCGCTCGCGCAAATGACCGCACTTCCCGGGCCACCCACAGATCCGCGACATGGCGGATCGAAAGTTTATAGCCATAGCGCCCAAACCGCGACATTCAAGTGCAGCGGCCGAGACGTGGATGTTGTGTATCCAACGCCTCGCCAAGCCCATGAGATTTTTCCGGTTGTCATATATGGCCACGGACAAGCACTCGGCTTTGCAAACTATCGAGGCACGCTGGAGCACCTCGCTCGCAAGGGCATAGTCGCCATCCATCCCATGTATGATCGAGGCTTCTTTGATCAGGACTGGGCGCGAATGGGTCGTGACTACGTATCTGTTTCAGCCTGTGCTCTCGATGAGCTGAAGAAGCTTGGCGTGCAACATGACTCTCGCGCGATTGTTTTCTCTGGCCACTCTAAAGGCGCTTTCGTGGCCAGCATGGCGGCGGGACTCTCGCATCGCGAAGGTTTGAGTCTAAAGCCTGATGCGATTCTTCTGTTTCAGACGGCGGGCGTCGATAGCAATGTGGTGAAGGACTTTCCGCCTCAAGCCCGCCTCACTTTGGTATTCAGCGATCGCGACCAAACCGTGAAGCGACAGTTGACCGACGACACTTACCGCTTCGCACCTTCGATGCAAAAACAGATCTTGGTGGTCAGAAGCTACCCGAGCCTTGAAGCCGACCATTTCTGGCCACTGACGCAAGGTTCATTTGTCGGTGGCGGCAATGAAAGTGCACTCCACTATTTTTCCGCGTGGAAGTGGTTGGTGAGCGCAGCTGAAGACCTTCAGGCGAGCCCACAAAGACCTCAGGGTCCTGGACGTCATCCGCTTCTCTACGGAGCCGATGCGATTGATAAGGGAGTCGCAGGCTTACAAGATGAGATTGCCGAGCGGAATTTTTAAGCGGAACTATTGCGCGGAATTTCTGTTCAAAACTTCGATCAAAGATTTGCTCGCAACAGCTGCGGAATCGACATTTTCACCAAGCGCCGAATTGGCATAATGCTCGCAAGCAAAGTGGTGATCGCCGGAAGCAACAGCGCTTGCGCGAAATGCGCGGGCTGAATTTCCAAGAAGATCAAGAACTGTCGCGTGATCCCCGGTCCCGGCGGCATGGGAATCCCTTGCGCCAAGAGCGTGGCATTGAGCACCACCGCAACGGCAATGCCCAGCAAGCCACCGAGAAGCCCCAAGAGAGCACTCTCCACACTGAGAATCGCAAATACGCGTCGTCGCGACTCGCCATTGGCGCGTAGCGCACCGACTTCACCGGCTCGCTCAAAGAGTCCCGTGGCGATGGTGTTAAAAATGCCGAGCGCCACGATCAAGAGCATGATGCTGCGAATGAAGGCGAACTGCGCATCTAAGAACTCCACCGCGTTTCGATAGTAGACTTTGTCCAACTCATCGAAGGGTTCCGCATCGACTTCAGGCAAAGTCTCGCGAATCGCCGCGGCCACCTTCGGCCAATCTTCGACACCACCCGTGGCCAATGAGAACAGCTCCACACGCTGTGTATCGATCAAACTTTGCGCTGTCGGAAGTTCCATTCTGAAAAAGGTGTCGTCGAACTCCTTGGAGCCCGTGTGGAAGATCCCCGTGACGGCCAACTCCACGCCATTGAGCTGCCCATTCACGGTCTGAGAAAGAATGGTGAGCGGCTCGCCGACTTTCACATTGAGTGAATCCGCAAGGCCTTTGCCGAGAATCAAGCCTGTTCGCGCATCTCCTTGCGAGCCCAGATCTCCGCCGGCGACAAAGTTCATGGCGGAAAAAAACTTCGACTCGCGCTCACTGAGCACGCCTTCGCCGCGTCCCGCAAGTGTGACGCCACCCTTCATCAAAAACGCGTAGAAGCTCACACGCGGAAACACTTCCTGAACTTCGGGAATGCGCCTTAACTTTTCTTCGATGGTGACAACACCCGGCGCGACGGAAGTCGTCGACACATCCGGCTCAGTGGCCTCGCCCGCGCCGGACGATTGCGGTGACTGCAAGGCGTTCTCAAGCCAAACCTTCCAAGGCTCTTCGAACTTTTTTTGCAAGTAACCCTTGGGGAAGACTTGGCCGTGGCCGTAACGAACGCGAATCGTATTTTCCCTATACTGATTCATGATGCCTTCGTTGAAGCCCTGATAGATCAACAGACCCGCGGCGCCAAACGCCACAGTACAAAGGCTCGCAAAAGTTCGCCGCTTGTTTCGAAACAAACTTCGCCACGCTAAATGCACCCATGTCGTGATCGTGACACCAATGTGAATCTTGTAGGCCTTCGATGCGGTGGATGAGTTGGGCTGATCCACTCAATCCTCCGCGCCGGGCGCGCGGGCGGCACCACGGCCTTCTGAAGACACCAAGCGCCCTTGATGCAACATGTGCACGCGTTGGGCATAGCTCAGTAAGTGATGATCATGAGTTGAAAAGACAAAACTCACTCCGTCCTTCTCACGAAGTTCCTGAAATGCGGAAACGATGGTGTCCGAGGTGTCACGATCGAGGTTCGCCGTCGGCTCATCGGCCAAGATCACCTTGGGTCGCTTGGCCAACGCTCGCGCGATCGCCACACGCTGACGTTGTCCGCCCGAAAGCTCTCGCGGCAATTTGTGTGCGTGATCGACCAAGCCCACACGCGCCAAAGTTTCCATGCCACGATCACGCGCTTCGCCCCGACTTAAGCCCAGTGAAGGCAAAAAGTAGGTCGTGTTCTCAATCACGGTCAGCGTCGGCAAAAGAAAAAAGGCCTGAAACACAAAGCCTAACTCACGAAGACGCAAGTCTTCCAACTCGCGCTCCGTGAGGTTTCGCACGTCACGGCCGACGAAGCTCACGCGGCCTTTTTGTGGGGGCTCCAAAAGTCCAAGAATATTCAGCAGCGTGGTCTTACCGCTGCCACTTGGCCCGACCAGACAAGTCATCACCCCAGCTTCAACCCGCAGATCAATGCCCTTAAGAACCTCGGCACGAGCCGCACCCTCGCCATAGGCAAAGTGCAGGTCTTCCGTCACGATGACCGGCTGTTGAGAAGATTGAGATGTCGGCGGGTTCGGATTTAGGCTTGTCACGATGTTGAAGTCTAGCCCATGCGTCGATGCTTATCCAATGAGATTGCATCAGCTAAGCTAAAGGGCATGGAAAAAATCCCCGCCTCCTCGCGTGCGATCCGTCGATCTCTTCTCATGGCATTGTTAGGTGCTTGCTTAGCTGGTTTGAGTTGGCTGTCTGGCCCTGAGGCGATGGCCGTATCCAAAGCGGATCGACAGCGGGCATCGAAATCTGCGCCTTCATCGTCCATCGATGCAGAGAAGCTCTTAGCTCGCGCCGATCAAGTTCGAAACCCCGCGGAAAGTTATGTGATGCGAGTGCAGGTGAAGACCGACTCGAGTGATCAAGAGTTTGAAGTGTCCCTCAAGGGCCAGGACAAGACTTTGATTGTCGCAAAAAAACCCGCCAGCGACATTGGTCGAAACATGCTGATGTTGGATCGACAGATTTTCGCTTACATTCCAAACCTCAAGCGCACCACCGCCCTGAGCCTTCAATACAAACTCTCCGGCCAAGTCGCCAATGGCGACATAGCGCGCACGCGTTGGTCGGGCGATTACACACCCACGCTGGAGTCGATGGATGGAGATCTTGCGGTGATGTTTTTAAAGGGCGCCAAGCCTAATCTGACCTATCAGAATCTCAGACTTTGGGTGAATGCGAAGAACGCCCACCCGGATCGTGCCGAGTTCTTGGGTCTTGACGGCAAGACCTTACTGAAACGAGCGCGTTACACAGATTACAAAAGCTTGGCAGGAGCCTTGCGTCCCACACGCCTCGAGATCCAAGATCCCGCCGGTAAGACATCAACGATCACCATAATCAGCATGCAAGCTCGCGAGTTTTCGGACTCGCTCTTTGCGGAATCGAATTTGGAGCGCGCAAGATGAAGTTCGCAAGGAGAGGTCTTTTGTCGCATCGCTACCTCTCCGCCTTGAGTCTTGCCGCAGGCCTGTTGCCCTCAATTTCACAAGCCCAGCTCGCGCATCGCCTCGAGTATGTGCCCCGCATTGATCAGATTCAGACGTGGAGAAGCGACACGCAAGCACCTGATGCTTACGCTCAGCGATTCTTCCTTAAGGGCGCCTGGGACACCTCAGGCGCCATCGGCCCACATCCTCTGCGATTGAGAATCGAAGGTTTCACCGAGCGTGAGACAACAGGTCGCCGTGAAACTCACGACGAAAGTGATCTTCAAGAAGCTTGGTTCGACACCGGATTCAAGAACCTGAGTCTTCGTTTGGGACGGCAACCGATTCGCTGGAGCCAATCTTGGACATTGCCGTCTGTTGATTACTTCACGGGTCGCCGCTTGCATCGGCTCTTCATTGACCCCTTGCCAGAACAACTCACACACCCCGATGCGATCCGCATCTTGTATGCCACAAGCGAAAGTGAGTTTGAGCTCGTGCGAATCTTGCGCTCAAGCCCCACCCGTCAGCCTGCGCCACTCGGGCGTGTGGATCGACGCGACGATCAACAGTGGGGCCTGCGCGCCAACGCCAAATTTGGCGCGGTGAATTTGAGTGCCATGGCCCGAACACTTGAGGTCGCGACGACCACCAATTCCGACGCCCGCCGAAACGACGCTGGCTTGCAAGCCTCATGGTCCTGGGACGACTTTGTGCTCAAGTCCGAAATGGGCGCCGGTCAAATTGAAAGCACAGATCAAAGTCAGTTCTTCATCTTCGGTGTCGACTATTTCAAAGGTGACTGGAGCTTCACACCACAAATCACGCTCTGGAAAGACCGAAGCCTGACTCAGAATCGTGACGAGCAGCAAATCTACTTTCCGATCCGATGGATGAAAGACAAATGGTCGGCCGAGGCCGAAGCCCTGCACACCATCGGCAAACGCGATCACTACATCAACCTCGCACTGACTCGTGAATTCACCAGTGGCCTGACACTGACGGCATTGTTTCAAGACTATCTCGGAGATCCGACGCGATTGCTTGGGATTTACGAGCGACAAACGCGCGGGCAACTCTTCGGGCTGCGACTGAATTACCAAGGAGGGCTAGAGCTATGAGCCAATACTTTGAGAATCTCAACTACACGCTCTCCAATGAAGACACGCGCATCGAGCATCGACTTTGTCGGGAAGGCTTAAGTCGAGTGTTTTGTATTGGCGGCAGTGGCGCTCGCGTGCTTCCCTTGCTCGCGAAGCGACCCGAGGTCTTGGACATTGTCGATCTCTCTCAAGAGCAGTTGGCACTCATTGAGCTTCGGATTGCGGCCGCTCGACAACTCAGTCGGGACGAGTTTCTATTTTTCCTTGGATATCGTGGCGGACTTCCGGGCGACGGTGCGGGCGAAGACAATCGCGCGGCACTCTTTGATCAACTGGATCTGACGCCTGCGACACGCGCCTTTTGGTCTGATCGCGAGGCCGCCTGGCGACCACGCGGCTTCATCTTACTTGGCCGCTGGGAAGGGCACTTTCAAAAGCTCGGAAAAATCTTCCGCGATGTATTAAGGATCGATAGCCGAAAGATTTTTGCTGCGCACTCTTTGGACGAACAACGCGAATTATTTCGCGAGCACTTCAAACCTCTGGTCTTCAAGGCCTTCATCAAGATCGCCGCCAGCGAATTTGTCTTCAATCGCTTTCTCTACAAAGGTCACTTCTCGGGCCGAAGCGAAGCGCGCACCGAGGCACGATCTCCCTCAACCTTCATTGAGGAAGAATTCACTCGGCTCTTTCAGCAGACCCTAGTTCGCAAAAACTACTTTCTCCAGGTCCTATTCTTAGGCGAGATCGCCTATGAAGAAGCTTTGCCGCTGGAATGTCGCGCCGACCTCCTGGAACAAGTGAAAAAGTCCAAGACTCAGATTCACTACCGAAAAGAGAACCTGCTCGACGTTATCAATAAGGACAGCTTCGAATTTTTGTCGCTCAGTGACACCATCTCATACCTTCCAGCGGAAGCCGCTCACGGCCTGCTCACCAATCTCCCCGCGGCAACCCCGCAAGGATCTCGGGCCGTCATTCGCTCGTTCTTACGTCGACCGCCGAGCTTTGAGACTCGAGGTTGGAAGCGTTTAGAGGCCGATGAAGCCTGGGCTAAGGCGCTGGACACCACCGGTGTCTATGAGTTCGATGTTTTCGAAAAGCTTTGATCAGCTTTGATCAACGGAGCCGCATTTGAAATTTTGGCGATTAAAATCAAAGTGCGTCCAGTCCATGACCGCCGCCGCCCGCTTCAAGCGGGGCTCTGCCATCATTTCAGTTCTTGCGATGAGTTTGGCGACATCGCAGCTGGCGCTTGCACAAGACTCGTCGACCCGGGTCTTCTTCCCTCACGTGAGCTACGATGCCCGCGCCTTGGGTGCTTGGAACTTCGCCCTCCAACAAACTCCAGGCACCAACCTCAACACGACCATGTGGCTCTCAAGCCTTGTCGTGGGCATTGGCGAGAGATTTGAACTGGGAACTGTACCTTTACTTTGGTTCAACCCTGATCACGATACGAACTTTTCCTTGAAAGCCGAGTTTTGGCGCGGCGAAGAGTTCACCTGGGCGCTTCTCAATTCTCTCATGCAGTTTCACTTGCGCCTATCGCCCGACGATGTGTTCGCATCGACACAACCCAAGATTCGCCTTGAGAGCACCACTTTAGTGACAACTTATCGGCCTGCTGAAGAGCCTTGGGTGGCATCGTTCTTCGGTACCGCCAGCCAAACCTATATTGACGGCGTCAATGAACTCATCCGCCTCTACACCTTGCGAACACAAGTCGAACATGGTCTGGATGTGCAGTTTCCCGTTGGCGGAAATGGCGATCGCATCACACTCGGCGTGGGACGCCTGCGCGAAGCCGGGATCACGGCCTATGAGGGGCTCGAAACTCGCGCCGGCTTCACCTACACTTGGGATCTTGGCCAGGAGGCTTGGCTACAGTATCCACAATTGGGACTGAGCCTCAATCCAGGCAATGGAAACTTGCGCTGGCTCTTCAATGCTCGTTTTTGAGCTCGTTTTTGAGCTCGTTTTTGAGCTCGGTTTTGAGCTCGGTTTTGAAATTCGCGAGACTCAAAGCGACTTAGCGAACAAGGCGTAGCGATGCTCCCAAAGTTCTTCAGCTTTCCCGGCGTAAGTCTCTGAGATGTTCCCGCGTCGCACGAGCGCGTGAATCATGCGATCCACTCCGGCGGCGAGCGCCGATTCGCATGAGTAACTCATCACCGCGTTGGAGAGACCTTGACCACGGAACTTGGCCGCTACGGCTAAGGTCTTGATCACCACATAGCCTTGATCGACAAATGCAAATGAGAAGGCCGCAGGTTCACCTTCAGCGGACTTCAAGAGGTAAGCGTGCTGCAAACTCTCGCTTCCGCCCTTGAGAGCCGAGAGGCCCGTCACATAGAGAGCCTCGAAAGCCGCGTAGGGAATCGGTGTGAACAAAAATGCCTCGTCAAAACTCTCCATCGAAAGCTCATACAAGCCGCGCATCAGTTCGCCTCGTGACTGCGGATCCGTGACGAGCGCAGAGAAAGCTTGTGGCCGATATCCTTTGGCTTCAGCTTTATCTCGCGACGCGCGAAGTTTTTTCGCAAAGCCCGCGAGGTCGCCAAGACCTTTGGTGTGATAGGTCTCAAGAACTTCGAATCCTGCTTCGCTCCAAAAACTCTCGTCACCAGGATTTTGCTGGGGCTCCCATGAAAATCGAGGAGTTTCACCGATGGCGGAATGATCTTCCTGCCACATACGAGCGCGATACGGAAACCAAGTCGTCATCATCATCGGTCCAACAATTCGCTGGGCACCTTGCTCTTTCGCCCAAGCCTCGGCCACTCGCACAAGTTCAGCGAAGGCCTTCTGACGTGCTTCACCCTGACAGCTCGAAGCGAAGAAACCTACAGCCACAGCGCGACCTTGATCCAAGCTCCGCGTAGCGCCCAAGCGTGAGTATCCGTCAGGAGTTCGCAGGGCTAAGAACACATTAGGAAAATCCAGCGCTCGGGTGAGAAAGCGCGCCTCAGGCGATGCGCCAGAAGCCGGTGCTGGATGACCGAGATAAAGAAACTCCTCAAGCCTTTGACCTTCAAGCGGCGCTGATCCAAGAATTTCCACATCTGTGTTCAATTGAATCTTGATGCTCATTCCACCACTCTCCTTGGCCACGCGTTCACGGTGACTTTTCCAGAATTCGCATCTCACCGCGAGCGCCATCAAGTCGCACGCGATCCCCCGTCTTCAGCTTCTTCATCAGACCACCAGAAATGCCAACGATGGTCGGAAGCCCCAACTCTCGCGCCACAACCGCCGAGTGCGAAAGTAGACTTCCGCGCTCAATGAGCAATCCACTGCAACTTGGATACAGCGGAACCCATCCTGGATCCGTTCGCTCGGTGACAAGAATTTCGCCATCGATACCCTCGGCGTCCTTCATGTCGCGAACCACACGCACGACTCCTTCGACAACACCGGGGCAACAAGGTGTACCGATCAATACATTGGGATCATCCGATTTAGGACGATCCTTCGCGAGCAAGTCCAGCTCCGCCAACACTTGCGCATAGGGAAGGCTCACGCCGACTGATCCCTCTAGGAGAAAGCGATCCGGAGGCGGCAAGCTTCGATCATAGGCTTGGAACTCGGCCTTTCGCATCTTGGCCAATTCACCGAGCGATGCGGTCACACTTCGGCCTTCGTTGTAGGCGATCAATTCTTCAATGGTGAGATAAAACACATCGCGCTCAGCTTCCAAAACTCCAAGCTGTTGCAAGCGAAGACCCATCGCACGAATCAGGTGGCGAGCGACGCCAAAGACTTTGGTGCGAGCAAAGCGAAGGTTTTCTCGATTCCGCACGGCGCGACGGGTTTGATGGAGAATCCAATTATAGAGTCCCAACTTCCAGCCACCCAGACGACGCCGCAACTCTTCCTCGGCCTTCGCCCGAATCTCCTTCTCCCGCTTCTCCATCGCCTCGATGTCGTAGGCCTTGGTGCGAATGTAGCTTTGCACACTGCCGACCACAAAGGCCGGATCATCGTGCAGATCGTTTTCCTCGAGCTTGAGTTCGTTGATGCATCGAAAGCCATACTTATCGAGGAAGCTTTCAAAAGCCGCCTTCACTTTCGCATCACGTCCTGCCTTGATCTCTTTCCAAACCAGATCAGGCTTGTCGGAAACAAACCACTTTTTGAACGCCTCATCTCGAGTTTTATCGATGTCGGCCGCGATTCGCATCAAGGTCTTCGTGGGTTCGGTGGACTCAAGATCACCCTGACCACAGAGCAAATCGTTTTGCAGAGCTTGCACAGCTTGCGACTGTGCGGGGTCACCGCCAGCCACCCACTTTTCGGTGAGGCTCTTCAGCAGCCCGAAAAAGATCATGCAAAGATAGTCGTTGATGATCGGCACCTGCCAACGTGAAAGAAAAGCCGTCTCGAGGTGATTGTACTCTCTGAGCAGCTGATCCAGCGGCAAGGCGCGATAGTTTTTATGTCGAGCCGTTTCATAAGTCGGCACGAAGTTCCGATTGAATTCGCTGATCATCGAGTCGATCTGCAAGAAGCGGCCGATGGTCTTCACCAGCAAGGTCAGCTTTTGTAGGGGTGAATATCGTGGAGGATGTTGAACAAACTCAAAGAGCTTGGCCACTTCCGGCTTCAAGCCTTGCTTTGTTCCCATCATGGTTTCCATAAAGGACTTGTTCGAAGCCGATCCAGGAAGCAAAAGCACAAGCTTGTACCAGTTGACGAGATTGTAATAGATCCGGCCGCGGATCAGCCCCAACATATTGCGGAAAACATCTTCGCGCTCGACGATCCATGCTGGAGGGACACCCATCACGTCGCAGAACTGAATGTAGACTTGACGGTAGGCGCGCGACGCAAAACTAAATGTCAGCGGTGTGGTGACGCCCGAGTAGCTCTCGATGATGTTCGAGTTGTCCCAGAGCGTGGGCTCTTGGCCTCGAACATCCATTTGAAAATAGACATCGGGCGGAAGACTCGTCACCGGTCGCGTCTGCACGCAGTAAAGTTTCTGCGCATCAATCGCCCACTCACAGTCTTGAGGTGAACCCAAGCGCGCTTCAAGATCCACCACGAGCTGAGCCACGCTTCGCACCTCGGCCTCAGTGAGGCTCGGAGCTTTGGCGAGATCTGCTGCGACAGCAGCTTTTACGAGCCCACCCGAATCATTGCGCCGAAAGGCCTCGGTCTTCTCCGCGAGTTCAGACTTGTACACAAGCGAAGTGGCTTTCAGTGAGTTCCGCGACACATCGAAGTTGTCGCTCTCCAGATAACCACTCACCAAACCCTCGCCGAGGCCATAGACCGACGACACCAGGACAGAATCGCGGTCCAAAGCTCGCACAGGGTTTCTCGAAAAGGCCACGCCACTCACGCGCGCCTCAACCATTTTCTGAATCACCACGCCAACGGCGATCGACTCCAGGCTGATGCCACGCTCAACCCGATAGGCCAGCGCGCGAGCCGAGAAACCCGAGGCCCAGCAGCGCTTCAAGGATTGTAGAATTTGTTCTTCGCCCTTTTGAAAGAGGTAACTTGAAAATTGTCCGGCGAAAGAATTCTCAGCTGAGTCTTCATCAAGTCCGGAGGACCGAACCGCCACCGACTGATCTTGCCAACCCAAGCGCTGCAGTTCGGATCGAATGGCTTGGATCACATCCGCGGGCACTTCGCCTTTGAGAAACTGCGACTCAATCTCCGCGGCGATGGCCTCAAAGTTCACGCTTCGCACGTCCGTCTTCAGATCAAAGGGTAACTTTAAAAGTTGATCGAGTCGGTTGTGCGTGATGAAGAGCCGAAAGCTCGAGGCCGAAACTGAAAACCACTCGGGCACGGGCACGCCCAAAAGCGTCATGCTCGCCATATTCCGAGCTTTACCTCCGGCCTCTCGAGTGAGCAGCTCCCGACGTTCAGCTTCAGACAAGTTTCGAAGTTCCTCAGGTCGGATGATCAGCATCTTCATAGTCCACCCATTTTCAGTTCGAGCCCGATGTACCGCTCAAAGTTCCAAAGATCAGGGCGTTCAAGATCGGCGCCCAAATGTGAAAGAAGAGCGACAGCGTGGCCGTGGCCTCGATCACCTTATGAGCCCGGTGTTTGAACAAAAGCAGGATGTAGGAAAGGAATGTCAGCACCGAAAACGGCACCATCCAAAACGTGAGGCCGGTATTCAGCGCGCCGCCAATGGCGATCAGCGTGAGGAACATGACGATGATCGCGCTCCCCTTGATGCCATAAGTCTGACGATAGGTCGCTAGCACCGGATGCGCGTCTGCATCTTGTTTGCGCGAAACTTCGTAGGAAAAAAAGCTTCCGAGCACGGCCACGGACCAAGCTAAAATACTGGCGGTCTTTGCACCCAAGAACTCGCGACTCACGAATGGAATCCAAGGATGTGGATCCTCGATGATCATCACGCTCGCGCGCCCAGCGTCTTGGCTAGCGGCCATTAACAAACAAAATGGGATCAGGATGATTTGATGAGTGATTGCATAAGCGAGCGGGTTCTTGCCGAGGGCTTCGCCGATGTAGAACTCTCGGTACATGAGCCAAAGCCAAACTGTCGTAACAAGCGCCAAGCCAGCAGCCCAGCCTGAGTGCAAAGCAAACGCGAAAGACCCGAGCATGCCGATCAACATCAAGTACTGAATCACTCGACCGACGTGGGTCTTGGTCAGCCAGCCTTGCGGCATGGGGCGCGTCGGATTGGCGATCACATCTTTGTCGTAGTCCTTCAATTCATCCATGAGCCGAAGAGTTCCGAACAACCAGATGGCATAGAGAAAGCTCGCCAAGGTTTTGAAGTTGATCAAGCCACCGGCGAACTCGCCCCCTCCGGCTTGAGCCGCACCGGAGAGCGCCAGTCCACCCGACAACAACAGATACACAGGGATTGGAAATCGCATCTTCACATAGGCCCACCAAGCTGCGCCTGAGTTGGCGGTCAACTGTTGACTGGTCTTTTCCATCTTGAACTCCCTTAACGGAGAAAATTTCGCGACCCTAATTTCTCAATTTCATTAAGCCAGTGAGGACTTCTTGCGCCATCCCCGACTCGACTTCATACTCTGTGCGCGATCGATTCGCGCGCGATGTCGTCGATCCCGATGAATGCGGCAGCTTCTCAATTCCACAATCTCGGCGGATTCGGCAATCTCGCGCCAAGCCCGCTGTAAAGACTCTTCGTCTCCTTCAACATAGAGCACGCCGCCATTCGCATTTCGCATCAAAAACACACGGCTATGACCGAGCTTTACAGCCAATCGCTGCTCCAAATCGAAATCGATGGCCAATTGCGAAGATCGACCCGCATACCACCAAACACCTTGCCGATCGACGATTCGATCTCCCATTTTGTGCCACACTCGCCCCTGCTCATCGCGACGCTTGTTTTGTCGGTTCTCTTCGGCGACACCCTCACCATCTCCCACATAGAGCTGGCACACATGCGGTCCCGTGACCCAAGCTGTGTCGGGCTCAAGCTTGGCTTCGATCCATGAGATCGGTCGGCCCAGCGCCAAGGTTTGCAGGTGACCCGCATCGCGCGAAGCGCGAACAGCTTCGCGCGCATCCATGAGCGCGACCGGCTCGGCCTCGCTTGACCCGTAAATGTGAACAAACTCAGTCTGCGGAAAACGCTGAAATGCCGCCTCAAAAGTTTCACAGTCCGTGAGCGCGCCGCCCACGTGCACTTCGCGCAAAGCGGAGTAGCCGTCTTGCTTCACCAGTCTTTGCAAGAACGCCGGCCCCAGCGTCGCCGTTTGCGGCGCCAATTCACCTTGCAGCTCTCCGGCCCATCGAAGGTGACGCGACTTCCAAGCCGGGGGAATCACGACGGATGCGCGTTGGCTGGCAAGATTGGCAAAGACGAAATTGGTGAAGATGGTCAGCTCTGGCCCGGCGAATTGATCGTGGTGTAAGGCCTGTGACAAAACCCGATGCTGATCGATCAAGTACTGATGCCGACGCGCAACACCTTTAGGCGCACCCGTCGTGCCGCTGGTGAACGCCAGCAATCCTCCGTGATCCGCTTCCACGTCGATCACCTCAAGACTTGTTTTGGCCGAGGCCAAAGCTCGCAATTGCGAGAGCGACTTCCAAGTGGGAATCTGCCGAATCGCTGGCACACGCAGGCCCCAAAAGCGCCCGAGCCACGAAGCCAAGAGGAGGCGTGGCCTAAGTCCACGCACCACACCTTCAATGCGACTCAATGGCATCCAAGGTTCAACCACGGCCACTTCAATTCCGAGTGCCAAAGCGGCCAACACAAAAGCATAGAGATCGGCCTGAAGACCCTCGGCGAGCAGAACTTTATCGCCCCGATTTAGTCCAAGCCGCTTGAGTGCGCTTTGATAGAGTTCAGCGCGCCGACCAAGCTCAGCAAACTCCAACACAGCTTGGCCCGGAAAGATGAGCGCGGGTCGATTCGGCACAGCTTCAAGAGCGCGCAGCACAGGCAGAACGCCATTGAGCCGAGAGCGACTGGCGCTGTTGGGCGTTTTGGAATCCGTTGCCATGCTCTCCTTAGCCTGATCAAAGTTTTGACAAGTCAGTCATTCTTATCCGACGTCGGGCACCTAGGATCAGAAGCATCGACTCATCTCAAACTAAACTTAGGAACTCGCCGCTGCGATCCACATCCAAGACAACGCGCTCCACATCAGATGATTGACGAGGAAAACACCGCGAGGCGCATTTGCGCGAGGCCTTGGAAAAATTCTCCGCGCTTCGTCCGCCGCCAACAAAAGATGATAAACTGCGTTCGCTTGCGCCGCCCATAGGGGAATACCGGGCCAAAAGATCAGCAGACTGATTCCGTTGATCGAAGTCAGTCCGCCCAAAAGCGCAAGCCGAGAGTTGATCTGCCAGCGCCCAACACGCTCTCGCAAATCAACCAAGTTCTGGCGCCACAACCAATCGGCCCAGAATGCGTGAATGACGAGGAGAAAAACTGTGCAGGCAATGATGAGTGGGCCCAAATTCTTCACCTCGAAGGCATCACAACCGTCGAGAATAGTTTCATGTTTCCTCGCGATCTTGTCACGATCCGCCTCGGCCAATTTCCCTCGCCTGCTGGCCATCTTGTTTCCGATTCTCATCGGCTCGCATGCGGTCACCGCCTTGGCGCAGGACCCCAGCTCGCCTCACTTGGGCGCCAGCGAATGGGATGAGTTACGAGCCCGCTCGAGAGGTCCAGAATGTTTTCGTCGCCATCTGCGCGAGGCGATCGAACTGAACCACACACGCGGCATTCGCTATTCGCAACTGAGCCAAGGCGAAAGTCAGGCGATCACCGACAAACTCATTGGCCTAGAACGCTTGGCGATCTTTGGCAGCTATTTGCCTTTTCTCGGATACAACTTCGATGAGCGCGCTCTGGAGTGGCAAAACTCTTCGGCACGCATCAACATCGTGTGCGATGAGTTCATCTCCATGCATGAAACTCCGCAGTTCCGTCCTCAATTCTTTGATGGACCAGCACGCGAATCCTTTTCCGTCGGCTTGCCACTGAAGTCCGACACGCTTCCGGCCTCGCTGACGCCACGTTCGATCAAACGTCGACTCGCCCAAGCGCTGCATGGTTCACGTGCGGAAAAATTCGTTGCGCATCAACACCTCGCGCACGAAGCGCATCGCTTGCTTCAGGAGCTGGAAGGACATTGGCCGTCAGCTGAAGGCTTTTATCTCGGTGGGACTCGGCATGATCAGTCGGATTTGCGAAAGTCGAACTGCATGCTTCGCCACATGCTCGAGAGCATTCGCCGAATCGCGCGACTCTCACCTCGTCACCACATGCGCGCCTTGGACTTTGGTTTGCGCTCGCCGATTTCGCTCTCCGATGATCTCATCAAGGCGCATTTGAAGTGGCTCGATGAGGCCGTGGAGTTGGACCGCATGGCAGCCCCCTTACATCGCATGGGCATTCCGATCATCTGCAATGATGTACCGACGATTCCTGACGCCAACTAAAGTGCTCAGGAGGTAAAGGCCGCGGGCCGAAGTTCTTGGGTCCGAATTTCTTTGGGCAAAGCTTTGCCGACAAAAGTCGAGTCACACCGACTTCCGCCCAGTGACAGCTTGGAGCCAAACTCGTCGGACGTCGCAATTTCGGTTCCGTTTTGGAACTTACCTCGACAACAAATCCTTCACTTTTAACGCTAGAGCATGGCTAAAAAATGCTCGTCGAATCCACCATCCCTCAACTCAAAATTCATTCTCAGAAACTTGTGGATCGTGTCCGCATGCCTGTCGATTTCTCCGAGCTGGGCGCACTCCGTAGCCGATCACTCCGACTTGTTTCCGACTCAAGCGCATTGGGTGCTGGTGGACGCAAAACTTCTTCAGCAATTGAAGCTCGAGGCCGCGGCCACTGAGCCCAACTCTCGCGTTTCCATCGCGCGCCTCAATGGCGCGGATCGCGCCCGCATCGCCGAGGCCGCTCACGAGCGCGGCGCTTGCGGCGGCCACGAACAAATTCAGGATCTCGCCCCCAGCACCTCCACGCGCGACGCTGTGAAGTGGGCCAAAGAGCATGCCTTTCCGCAACTCGCCGCCGGCCACCGTCGAAGTCTCGAGGTGACGCTTCAATCATCGCCGAGCACTCAGGCCACACCGAACACTCCATCCTTGCCACTCAATGTGGGAATTCCGCGCGCGCCCGGCGCTGCTGACGCTCGCATCGAGAGCCTCACCCGCCAAGTTTCCGAGACGAACATTGAAGATCACATTCGATTTCTTTCTGGCTTTGCCAACCGCCAACACAAAAACGCAGCGACCGAACAAGTCGTCATTCAATTTCGAGATCGCCTGACCGCGCAGCTCAAAGCGATCTCAAATGGCGTTAACCCTTGGAGCTTTGATTTGATCCGCCATCAGAGCACACCGATGTCCACGCTTCGCTTGAAGTTTGAGGGTCAAACACCCGGACAAGACGTTGTGGTCTTGGGCGGACACTTTGATTCGATCAATCAGTCGTGGATGGGTGGCCAAAAAGCTCCGGGCGCTGATGACAATGCTTCAGGCTCAGCCAATTTGGCCGAGATCGCGCGCCTCATCGCGCAAGCCCCGCGCCTGCAACGCGATGTCGAAATCTACTGGTACGCGGGCGAAGAAGGCGGGCTTTTGGGAAGTGCGGAGATTGCGAAGGCTGCACAAAGCGCAAAGAAGTCCGTTCGCGGCGTCTTGCAACTCGACATGACTTTGCAACCCGGCAGCGGCCGCTTCAAGATCGGCTCCATGACGGACTTCACCGATGCCAATCTGCGCGAGGATCTCAAGCGCATCAACACGCTCTACGTCGGCGCCGAGATCATCGACGATCAATGTGGTTATGGCTGCTCGGATCACGCAAGCTGGCACCGCCACGGCTTCCCCGCGATCATGCCCACCGAGGCCAAGAAGCGCGACATGAACAAAAACATCCACACCGAGCGCGACGTCCTCAGCGCCAGCTCTGACCTCACACACTCGGCCATGTTCGCGAAGCTTGGCCTGGCCTTCGCGTTGGACCTGAGTGGACTTGCAAGCCCTTCGAGCATCGCGCAACCCTAAGCGCCAAGGCGCACTTCGCTTCGGCAGCTCTCCCAAATTTCACAACCTAATTTTTCTTAACCAAAAATCTCACTTCGAGATTTTTTTGGCTTCCCTAATTGTCAGAAAGTTGTTTGCCCCTCGAGTCAGCTGAAATCACTCACAGAAACTCGCTAACGAATTGTTAGTAAGCTGTTGATACGTCTCTCATGCGAGAGAAAGCTCCCTCATAAATTTTTCGTGCCATGTTTCGCGCTGAGATTCTTCGCGCCGGCACTTTAGTTTTCAAAAATTTCACCCGATCTATTTTTGAGCGCTTTTGATGAAGCACGATTGCGTGAAGTGATCCCGTGATGAGCGGCACGTGTGTGGAGAAAGGATCAAGATGCTGATGCGATCTTTTGCCTTGGCAAAATTCAAGAAGTTCCTGTCTTCACTTCCGTCCATCACACCTCTATCTATTATATGCCTGTGCTCCGTACTCGCCTCTAAGGCTCACGCCCAGGGCTGACCACCGCCCCGCAATCAACCACCCATCGCCATCATCAATTATTCTTCAAGCTCAGAGAATCCCCTGCAGTTTCATTTTGATTCTTCACAAAGTTCAGACGATGTCGGCATCGTCTCTCGACGTTTTCAGATCGAGAACACTTGGGTTACGGCCGAGCAAGTGACACACACCTTCACAAGTTTCAGCAAACATCGGGTCAAACTCGAAGTCGTCGATGGCCAAAACCGCCGAGCCACGGCCGATGTGGAAATTGATCTCACGGATCTTTCACATCTCGTAGCTGATGAGGTGCTTAGGCCCTATGAAAGCTTTAGCTCAAGCCTAAGTTCGCAGACCATTCACACATTTCAGCTTCAGCTTCGCGCGGGGCCCGCTCGGATTAATTTAAAGAACGCTGACGGCGAAGCACATGCGCAGCAAAACTGTGCGCCACTTGAGGGCCTAGAGTACCTCGCTTGCGAAGCGGAGAATCTCATCGATCAAGCCTACGTGGATAATTTCCGCGTGGATTCAGCTCAAGTTTTTCTAAATGGCAAAAAGGTCCTAGGCCCCCTCACAGATCTTCAAGCCACACTCTCAGGCCCTGTGGCACTTACGGGAAATGATGTTTTGGAGATTCGCATCGAGGGACCGGTTACATCCTACTTGCAGCTTGAGATTCAAAGCCTTGAAGTGAATCTCGCCCCGCAAGCAAGCTTCATCGTGACACCACCTCCAAAAGGAGTTCCGGCCCTGGTGTTGATCGATGCCTCATCGTCCACAGATCCCAACGACCTAGTCGTCGCCTACCGAGCCGAAATCCAACCCGACAACATCGTGACCGAGTTTCAAGCTAGCCCCCACTTTGAACTGACAGTCCCCACCGCCGGTCAAAAATTTGTGAGCATTACGGTTCGCGACAAGTTCGGACTCACCGCCTCACTCACGCAAGATCTGACCTTAATCGAAAATCTCCCGCCCACAGTTCTTGCTCGCTGGGGACAGACGACCTCGCAAGCGCCTTTTCAGGTGCAGTTTCGAGCCATGGGCTCTGATCCCGATGATCCCGCAAATCAACTTCTTTATAATTTTATTTTCCCCGATCAAACTTCGA
>ERZ761609.225-NODE-225-length-74915-cov-33.199225_pt1 | contig 74915 bp, 64 predicted proteins | sample MGYA00511163_ERZ761609 | MGnify/ENA primary metagenome ERZ761609 (study PRJEB28899, sample SAMN02445070) | bioreactor sludge metagenome | biome: EBPR sludge | place: Australia: Brisbane, Thorneside Wastewater Treatment Plant | collected 2011-12-16 ...
TTTCCCTCCACGACGCTCTTCCGATCTGCTGGCCGACGCTGCCAGGCCGGTGCGCGGGCAGCCAGGCGTGGCCCTCCTCGGCCAGGGGCACGGGGTCGGGCAGGTTGACGTTGGAGACCGGGGAGGTCTCGGTCAGGCCGTAGCCCTCATAGACGCGCTTGCCGAAGCGCGCCTCAAAGGCCTCCGCCACGGTGGCGGGCAGCTTCTCCGCTCCGGTGACCACCATCTTGAGGCTGGTGAGCGACTCGCGCGGCACGCCGCGCAGCCAGCCGCGCAGAAAGGTGGGCGTGGCCAGCATGACGCTGACGCTGTGCTTCTCCACCAGTTCCGCCAGCCTCTTCGTCTCCAGCGGGCTGGGGTAAGTGACGAGGTCCACGCCGGCGATGACGGGATACCAGAGCGTGACCGTGCAGCCGAAGCTGTGAAAAAGCGGCAGGCTGCCGAGAATGGCGTCGTCCGACTTGAGGCCCAGCCGCGAGCCGAACTGGATGACGTTGGCCATGATGTTGCGGTGGGTGAGCACCACCCCCTTGGGGTTGCCGGAGCTGCCGCTGGTGAAAAGCAGCAGCGCCTCCTTGTCACCGCCATGCCTGGGCACGCCGAGCAGCGCGGCCAGGAGAGACGCGGGCAGCAGCTTGGAGAGCGCCAGCCAGAGGCCGATCTTTGTTTTCATCCGCGGCAGCAGGCGCTCCACGAGGATGAGCTGGCGCGTCGGCGGCCAGGGGAAGGTCTGCATCTTGCGCACCACGGGATCGGCGGTGACGAGGCGGTCGAGGCCGGAGGCCTTCATCGCGAACTCGATGGCAGCCCGCCCGGCGGTGAAGTTGAGGTTCACCGGGATTTTGCCCGCCAGCAGCACCGCCACGTTGGCGATGAGGCCGCCCAGTCCGGGCGGCAGCACGATGCCGACACGCTCCTTTGCGGTCTCGCTTTTGATCACCCTCGAGAGCGCGATGGCGGCGGCGAAGATCGTGTCGAAGCCCATCTCCTTGTCGTCCTTGCCGTCCACCACCACATTGTTCCGCCCGTGGCGCTTGAAGCCCTGGATCAGCGCGCAGGCCAGATGCAGAGGCAGTGCGGGGTGGGTTTCAAAAGCCTGCCGGCACAGCTCCAGCAGGCTTTCCTGGTAGGAGGCCAGGGACACATCCTCTCCAGTGAGCAGCATGCCGAAGCTCATTACCACGGCGGTCTCGTCCGGGCGCGGGCCGATGTCCAGCGCCACCTCCCGCGGGTGCAGCACATGCAGCGGCAGCACGGGGCAGCCCGCCTTGAGCAGGAACTCCAGGCGCATGCCGGGGATGGTGCACAGCGGCGCGTTCAGGCAGGCCGCCTGCGCGGGCAGGAAGATGATGACCGCGTCCTGCGCGGTCTTCCCGGTCACGGCCTTGCGCAGCGCGGCGGTGTCCGTCAGATCCGGGGAGATGACCAGCACCTGCGCGCCCTCCCGCTCCAGATGCGCGCGCAGCATGGGGTGCAGGGCCGCGCCCTGCTCGCAGAGGTAGACGATGTTCCGGCCCTCCAGCACCGCCTCCAGCCTCAGCACGTCCAGGTAATCGAGCCGGGCCGGCAGGATCAGGTATCCGCCCGCTTGCGGAATGTTTTCTTTACCCAGCAGGGTCAGGTGTTTGAGGGAGACGGGCTTTTCGTTCGGCATGGCGGCGGCGGGATGTGCGGGCACTAAGCGGCGGACTCCCCCCATTTCCAGCGGGAAAACGGCGCGGCCATCCTGGACGGTGCGTTTTTCACCGGAAAGCCAGGGCACAGGCGCGGGGTGGCGGTGGCAGCTCAATGGCAAAAAAAGCGGCATCGCGCCAGGCAAACACCTTCTCTTTGGATCTGCCATCTGCGCACTGGCGGCAATTTCTGTTTTGCGGATGCTTTCCCGCAATGAGCCGCACCCGCCGCCAGCCCTATCGAAAAAGCCGCGCGTTTGACGCCTCCTGCCGCTGCCGCGGAGCCTGTTCCTACTGCCTGGGCAACCGCATGCACCGGCACCAAAAGCCCCTTCTGGACGCCGCTCAACAGCTCAGGGATATTGACCCGGTCGCAAACTTTCGCGCCCCCGCGCGCGTCGGCGCGCACTGCGGCGGCAGATAAGCATCCGTGAATCGCACACCCTCGCCCGCCAGCCGGTCCAGATTCGGCGCGGGCACTTTTTTCGAGCCATAGCAGCCGAGCGTGGCCCAGCCTTGGTCATCCGTGAGGATGAAGAGGATGTTCGGGCGCGGCTGTGCCGCGAATGACGAAACCAGAATGAGGAATGAGGAAAGGAGGGCGGCGAGGAGAGTTTTCATGCGACGAGTGTCTGCGGGCTTCTACCTCTCAAGGTTGGCCTTTTGAAGCTGTGGCATGAACTGGTCCAAAGATTCCGGGCGACTGCGCAGCCACAAAGTAGAAGACGCCACATCCAACCACACTGCGCTGCCCGCGGGTGTGATGAGCCCCCTTGATTTGGCCCAGGTTTGCGAGCTTGCCGCGAACGGAACGAGCCTGCCTTTCGCGTCCCGCAGCCGCGCGGCAATTTTGGCCGCATTGCGAGCATCGAGTTGCTGGGATCGAACCGCCAGACGGTAGCCGTCCATCTGAACCTCTTCCTTGTCTTTGAACTGCTGGATGATGGCGCGTGCCTCCATTTCTTCAATCCACTCCGACAAGGCATCCAGTGTCACGGTTGTGTTGATGGCTACCAGCGCACGCATCTGTTCGTGATAGTCGGCATAGGCACCCCGCGGGAATGCTGCCCCGATTTGGGTCAACGCGGAGTCAGCAGAGCACCAACCTGTCTGTGCCGGCTTCAGTTTGTGCAGATCGAGAAAGCCTGCCGCCATCTCGCTCAACACCCAGACGCGGAAGCGCAGTTCATGAGGATCAAGGGAGTTGGCTCCAGCAAGAAAGTGGTCCTCTAGCAGCCTTACCCGAGCCAGTCCCAAGTTCTCAATAAATGCCAGAGTTCGTGCTGCTGTCTCGCCCTTTGCCGAATGCGTGATGGAAGGCCTGTTGATCAAGGCCGCAGGACCCAGATACACACGCACATTGATGCCGCCCTGACGGCAGGCGTCCTGCCAGGCTTGGAAGGCAACCTCAAGAGAAACATTCTCCACCTTAAACTCTGGCAAAATCAGAGTCTGAATCGCTACGGCTGGACTCGTGCCGGGAGCAGGCCGCAGCCAGCCCGGCTTTTCATGTTCGCGATCTTTGATGATGCGCTGCTGATAAGCATTCCAGTCATCAGGCGGGAAAAAGGGATCGATAGCCTTCACTCGTTGCGTTGCCACAAGAAGCGGGAGGACAAACAGCAGAGATTTCATGAAGTGATGTTCCTTGTGGAGTCTCGTCAGTTTGATTCCGCTAGAATGACACTTCAAAGCCAAATTCCGCCCGTTTAAAGCAACCTTCACGGAGCCACCAAGCCCCACGCGCCTGCACGCAGGCCTTGAGCACCGCCTTTGAAGTCGGGTGGAGTGTATTGATGCACTTGCTGCCAGGTTTTGCCGCCGTCAGTGCTGCGTTGGATGTTGGTGCGCTGTTGGTGGATGCTGATGAGCGTTCCTTGGTCGCTGGCGATGATTTTGCCTTCGGGGACGGCGGCGGGGAGGTCGCGCCAGGTTTGACCGTCGGTGCTCGCGCGGGATTTTTTGCCGCAGAGCCAGAACTCGCTGCCCACGACGCTCAAGGTGGCGCGTTGCGTGCCGGTGGCGTGCGGGCCGGTCCAGGTTTCGCCCGCGTCGGTGCTGGTCCAGGCGTTCGCGGCGTCTTTGTCGGTCATGACGAGCAGGCGGCCGTTGCTGAGCATTTCACCGCGACCGGTGGAGGCATCGAGACCCTTCGGCGCGAGCCATTTCCAGGTCTTGCCGAGGTCATCGCTGGCGAAGAGGTTGCCAAACTTCGCGGCGGAGTCGCCGCGATTGTCACCGAGCGCGAGGAAGCGCCCGCTGGCATCGCCGCAATACACCGCGCCGACGTGATGCGTGCTCAGTTTGCCTCGCGGATCGTCTTTGAACGCACCCCACATGCCGAAGGAACTGAAACTCTGCCCGAGATCGCTCGTGGCGCAGAAGGTCATGTAGCCGCTGCCGACGAAGGTGCCCTTTCCCGCCGCGATGCCCCAGGTGCCGGGCATCACACGCGCATCTCCCCTGCCCTCCGGCAGCTTCGCGGTGCCTTTGGTGAGGTGACGCCAATTCACCGCGTCATCAGAGGCCAGATAAATCGTCGGCGCGCCCCAACCGACGGGCACGACGAACACACCGCCCGTGTAAGCGACCGCCTTCGTGGCCCACGGTCCGTGATCCGCCCCCGGCGCGGCAAAGAAGGCCTGCGTCCACGTCTTGCCATCGTCCTTCGAAACGAGAATGCGCGCCCCATGCCCCACGACGACAAACGCGCCGACTTTCGGATTTGGTTTGAAGTCACCGCCAAACGGAATCGCCTCACGAAGCCTCGCATCCTCCGGGGATTCATTGGCGGCGAAAGCGGAGACGGCGAGCAGGAGAGGAAGCAGCTTTTTCATGGTGGAGGCTGGAACGAGCGGGCCAAAGCGGGTCTGACAGGGGACTGGTGGCGCAAGGACGGACTTTTGATGCTCCAGCACCTACGGCGGGCCTGCATCTCGCTGCTTGAGACGGTCCTGGCATGGACGTAGGATGCCGCATGAACACCGAACCTCCAGCCACAACCAGCCAGCCCGTCTCCGCCGAGGTGGCGGAAATGGCGCGCCAGGCGGTGCGGGACTTTCATGAGTGCTTTTGGTGGTGGAACCCCGACTTCACTCCGCAGACCGTGGAGGAGGTGCGCGAGGTGGTGCTGAATCTCCGCAAAGGGGGCCACCGTGCCTGGCAGCGGGCTCAGGAACTCAACTCATGCCTTTAACGACTCTCCAGAAACAAGTGCTGCGCGTTTTGGCGGCGAATCGCAGTGAAGAGAGCCATTTCGCCGGCGGTCTGGTGCTCAACTCGGCGGATGATTCGCCGCGCTTCAGCCATGACTTCGACATTTTTCATGAGGCGGAGTCCGAGGTGGCGCGTGCCAGCGATCTGGATGTCGCAGCTTTGCGGGCGGCTGGTTATGCGGTGGAGCACGCGGTTGGTGATTGGGCGGCCCACACGAGTTTTCGCAAAGCGCGTCTGACGCATGAGGGCGAGGCACTGGAGATCGACTGGGCGGCGGACTCAGCCTTTCGTTTCTTCCCGATTCAAAGAGATGATGTGCTCGGCTGGCGGCTGCACCTCTTTGACATGGCCGCCAACAAGGCGCTGGCGCTGGCGGCACGCTCGGTGACTCGCGACTATGTGGACATCGTGGAACTGGACCGCACCTATCCGCTGGAGGCGGTGATTTGGGCCGCCTGCGGAAAGGATGAGGGCTTCAGCCCCATGCTGCTGCTGGACATGATGCGGCGCTTTGCCCGGATCAATCCACGCCAGCTTGAAACCATCCAGGCCCGTCAGCTCGATCCCATCGTCTTGAAAAAAGCGTGGATCGCGATGTCAGACCGGGCGGAGGCGGAGATCACCCGGCTGGCGGACACGAGGCCGGAGGTTCCCATCGGGGTGGCTTTTGTGAATGCGCGGGGCGAGCCGGGTTGGATCGGCAGTGATCCCAGCCTGCGCATTCATCGGCCTTCTGTGCGCGGCTGCCTGCCGGTGGTGCAGGGTGTCGAGTGATGCCGCGGGAAGTTGCTCCGTGTCGCTGTGGCGAACTCAAGCCGATTGGATCAACCCCAGAGACACGGAGCACACAGAGATCCCCCGGTGTGTGTGCCGCTGCCGGACCCGCGTTTGGTTTGGGGATTGTAGTCGCGGATGTCGTTGCAGCAGCGCACGAGCTTCCAGCGGCCATCGCGCACGACTTCGTTGCCAAGGCGCTCCCGGAAGAGGGTTTCGTTCGCGGCGTGGTTGGGATCGAGCAAGGCGGGGAGGAAACTGCGGCTGCCAGAGGAACCACCGGGATGCCCGGCAAGCAGGGTAAAAGGAAGTGGAAAAACGAACGGCTCATGAGTGAAGCGATTGTTTCATCCATTGCAGGCCGTGGCGGTTGTTCCTCTCCTCGTCGGCGAGCACCTTATCGCTGGATTTGCCGCTCACGGCAGGCACCGGACCTTTCGGTGGATTTTCCTTCACACGGCGAAGCGCCGCGTCGAGATGCGTGGCCCTGCGACCGGGCAAGGTGGTGAAATAGGCATCCGTGCGGCAAGGGATGCGCAGCGGGTCACGCGTGGCCATTTCCAGATTGATGACGATGCCCGGATTCGCCTTCCGCAGCACGGAAACCATGCGGGGCAGATCGAGGAAGCCGCTGCCGAGCGGCACTTCGCTGAGGAGGAAGCCGTCGTCGCTCGCCTGCGCGGCCATGTCCTTCAAATGCACGCTCAGCGCATACGGCGCGAGAGCCTCCACGACCTCGTGCGGCTCCTCCAGCAGCGCGAGGTTGTTCCCCGTGTCCACCAGCACGCCGATCCACTCGCTGCTGATCGCTTTCATGAGGCCCGCCAGCTCTTCAGTCGTGTGATCCTTGTGATTTTCGATGGCGAGCCGCAAACGATGCTTTTTCAAAACCGGCTCGATCAGGGCCAGAGTGCGTTTGCACTGCTCGTGGAAGCCTTGGAAGGCCTCCAGCGTCGAAAAAGCCTCGTAGCGCCTTCCACTTGTGAAAACTGCCCGCGCCACCGTCGCGCCTGCTTCGCGGGTTTGACGCACTTCCGCCTCAAAAGCCGCCAAATCGGCCGCAGACTTCGGCAAACGCAATTCGCCCTCATAATAGCCGCCGCTCTGCTCGACCAGATCACGGATCGTTTTGGGCTCACAGCCTCGTAGCGGCGCTTGCACCCCTTCCGCACCGAGTTCGCGGGCGTAGCGATAAAACTCCACCGCATCCACCGGCTTGGAGAGCTTCCAGCGTTGATGGCACGAAAACGTGCAGATGCCCAAACGACTCCCGCCAGCACCTGCGGCACTCAGAAAGGACCGTGCGACAGCTAGAGAAGCGGCGGTGATGAAATGACGGCGATTCATCCGATCAACGCTTTCAGTTCCGCATCCCAAGGCGCGCGATACGGCCGCGTGAGCATGGCGCTGGCTTCTTTGTCGTCTCGGATGTCATTCGCGGCGGCATCCCAGACGACTTTTCGGCCCGTGCAGGCGCTGATGTTCGCCAGATGGCAGGTGGTGCTGACCCAGTGGCTGCTGGCGAGGTCGGAATGAGGTGTTTTCCGGCTCTTCACGCAGTCGAGGAAGTTTTTGGCGTGCTCGATGTATTGCTGCTTCCAGTCGCCGGACTTGTCCTCGGCCTTCTCACACCAAAAATCGCCTTCCGGCTCCGGCGCAGGCTGCGGACCGCCGACGGGATGGCCGCCGATGATGTGCGCAAAGGCATTCACGGGCTCGATCTTCTTGTCCGGGATGATTTCAAAGCCATCGCGTCCCAGCGTCATCGTGCCTTTCGTGCCCATGAAAGTGAGAGCACCCATCGCTGTCGCTCCCGCGCCTGCGGCGCACTCGCGGAACTGCACGATGGCGTTGAACTTCGGATACTCGATGATCGCATCCTGTGTGTCCGGCACCTCGCCGTTGTCTTTGAGGAAATAGCGACCGCCGCTGCTGCTGACGGCCTTTGGAGCCTCGATGTCGAAAATCCAATGCACGATGTCCAGCGAGTGATGGCCGAGATTCGTCATCTGCCCGCCGCTGTAGTCCCAAAACCAGCGGAAGTGATACAGCGCGCGGTTCGGATTGTAGCGCCGCTGCGGCGCGGGGCCGAGCAGCATGTCCCAGTCGAGGCCGGCAGGCGGATCGCCATCCGGCGGGCTGCCGATGCCCGGCATCACATTGCGGAAGAAATTGCACTGCACGCTGACCACGTCACCGATCGCGCCGCCGCGCAGCAGTTCCTTCGCCTTGTGATAATGCGCCGCGCTGCGCTGCTGCGTGCCCACTTGAACGACGCGCTTCGTCCTCGCCGCCACCTTTTGCATCCACTCACCCTCGCGAACGAAGAGATGCAGCGGCTTCTCGACAAAGACATCCTTCCCCGCATCGCAAGCCATCATCGTTTGCAGCCCGTGCCAGTGATCGCCGGTGGAAATGACCACGGCGTCCACGTCCTTGCGCTCCAGCATCCGCCTGAAGTCCGGCATCTTTGCGCATCCGCCGCCTACCAGCTCCACGCACGCATCCATGCGCGGTGCAAAACAATCCGACACCGCCACGACCTGGCAGCTGTCCTTCAGCCCATGAAAACTCCGTGTGTGAATCCGCCCGATCAACCCAAAGCCGATCATCCCCACCCGCACCCGCTCATTCGCCCCGGCGACCTGGGCATACGATTTGGCTGACAAAGCGGTGGCAGTGCCCGCGAGGGCTGACTTTTGAAGGAAGGCGCGGCGGTTCATGGTGGTGCAGTTAAGACGAACCGCAGCATCTAGGTCTGACATTCGGCCTTCCAGCTTGCAGCCCTGGGCCGGGGCAAACTGACGTTTGCCTCTACGGGGCGCCGGGACGCATGTAGAGGAAGACGTGAGTCTTCCTCTCAATGGTAGAGGAAGACGTGAGTCTTCCCGGATCGGACGCGCGGGGAGAGTCGCGAGCGCGAAGCTGGCGCTCTGGCCTCACTTCCCGCCAAGGAAGGCCAGAAGATCGCTCATCTGCTCCGGGGTGATGGCGGCTTCGAGGCCGTCGGGCATGAGGGTGCGATCCAGGCTTTTGAGGGTCTTGATGGCGCTGCGCGGGAGGGTCTCGGTGGCGCCGCCCATCATGGCGAGCACGATGGCGTCGGTGTTCTCGTTTTGGATGAGGCCGCTGAGGGTGCGGCCGTCCTTGGTTTCAACGAGGTAGGCGCTCCAGCGCGCCTCGAACATGCGGTTGGGGTCGAGGATGTCGCTGAGCAGGGCCTCGGGGGGCTTCACCTTCACATCCGAGAGCGGCGGGCCGACATCCACGCCGAGGTCGCCGTGCTTGTGGCAGGTGATGCAGACGCTGGCAAAGACGGCGCGGCCTTTTTCGGAGTCGCCCTTCAGGGTGGTGGCGGCCATGTATTTTTTCACCACGGCGGCGCGGTCGCTGCTGGCCTCGCCGAAGAGTTTTTTGGCGAGGTCGGCCATCTCGCCCTTGCCGCGCTGGTAGCGCCAGCGGGTCTCGACATCCACCCAGGCGGTGGGGAACTCGCCCTGGTCCATGCGCTTGAACAAGGCGAGCGCGGTGGTGGCGTTGCCGGTGAGGATGGGCACGAGGTCGCGCTTCAAGGCGGGGCCGGCAGTCGGCAGCAGCTCATAGATGAGCGGGGCGGTGCTGGTGGCGCTGAACTTTTTCAAAAGCGCCACCGTGGCGGTGGTCAGCTCCTGCGGCTGCGCGGTGGTGAGCAGACTCTTCACCACGGTCTGCACGGCATCCCATTTGCGCGAGGCGAGCAAAGGCAGCACGGCGAGGCGTTGATCGAGCGGGGCTTTCGAGTCGGCGATGATGGTGTCTATCTGGGACTGGAGGGAGGCGATTTCTTTGGCGATGCTCTGAAATTCAGCGAGTTCAAGATCAAGCATGCCACGACTGCTGGCTTCCAGGTCTGGTGTCGGAAGCGCCATGAACGCACTGAGTGATTTAGGCTCCACGTTGTAACCTTTGGCGAAACCATCTATCACGCCTTGCAGCAAGGGAGCTTTCCACCAAAGAAGCTCAGCTTTGTCTAGTTCGAGGCATCTGAGGCATTCAGCCACGTCAGAGGGGTCGCCCGAGACGATGGCGCCCGCCGCAAATGCCCGGATGGTGGCGGACCGGGCCGGGGAGAAGCGGCTGGTGAAATTGGGAGACTGCAAGACCGCTTTCAGCACACGGCCCTCGGTGTATTCGGAGGAAGATAAAACCGCTTTCGAAAGCCACTCGTCCTCTGGGTGATCGGCGATGCATTTGGCGCGGAAGCTGATTTCCTCCGGCTTGCTGACCTGGCCTTCATCGTGCTTCTGCAAAATGCGGAAAAGGAGCGCGCGCTCTTTGTGCTCGGCAGGCTGCTCTCCCCAGCCGGCTTCGGGGATGGCGTGGTAGCGGCCGGGGTGATGCGGGTGTCCAGCCTTTAGGCGCTCTGGAGAGCTTTTCTGAGCGGCTGAAGCCTGGACACCCGCGGGCACAATGCGCCAGATGCGGCCCTGGTGCTCGCCCTGGCGCATGTCGTTGGCTTTGACGAAGTCCTCGGGGAAGAAGCGGGCGTGGTCAATCCAGCGGCGGTAGATGTCGCAGACATAGATCGCGCCGTCGGGGCCGGTGGTGAAGTTCACGGGGCGGCTCCATTCGTCGCCGCTGCGGAAGAACTCGGTGCGCTCGCCGACGCGGGTGGCTTTGAGGGAAGCGCCGTTGGGCTCGATCTTGTAACGGGTGACGAGCTGGCCGGTGGGGTCGGGCACGAAGACGTTGTTGCGCAGCTCGGGCATGAGATCGCCACGATAGACGCCCAGGCCGGAACAAGCAGTGTTTGTGCCGGCATGGGCGTCTGCGGTGGTGTGGGTGATCTTCAGCGGGAAGACGCGTGTTTCGGCTCCGGGCGGGGCGATGTCCTCATGCACCTGGGTGATGCCGGCGTGCGGGTTGCGCCGCATGACCTCGTAGGGCATGACGGTGAACATGAGCGGGTTGCGGTTCGAGCAGTAGAAATGGTGGCCGTAATCGTCGAAGGCGCCGCCGTACTGGCCCTTGCCGCCGGTGGGTGTGATCTCGCCCGTTTTGGGGTTCCATTTGAAGTTGGCACCTTGCACGCCGACGACCTTGTCAGGCGCGTCGGCGGGGTAGATTTCCTTGGCGTCGAGGCCGTTGTTGAAATGCACGCAGCCGTCCGGCCCCCAGCGCGGGGCGCTGACCTGGAGCTGGCTGTGGCGAGGGTTGAAGCCCTTGATGAGCGGGCGGTTCACGTCGGCCTTGCCGTCGCCATCGGTGTCTTTGAGAAAGAGAATCTGGGTGCGCGTGGTGGCGATGAGACCGCCATCGTAGGGCAGCAGGCCCTGCACGTTGTCGAGTTGATCCGCAAAGACGATGCTCTTGTCCATGCGGCCGTCGCCGTTCTCATCCACGAGCTGGGAGATGCGGGACATCCACGGATCACCTGCCTTCGGGGGACCGAGCGGGTAATCGCGCATTTCAGCGACGAAAAGGCGGCCTTTATCATCCCAGGTGACTTCCACAGGATCGAGCACGAGCGGCTCGGCGGCGACGAGCTGCGCCTCATAGGGACCGTCGAGCTGGATCTGCGCGAGCGATTCCTCGGGCGTGAGGGCTTTCTCCTGCCCATGGCGCACGCTGATGTCGCTGCCGCCGCTGGCCTGGATGGCGGACCATTTTTCCGTGAAGCCGCCCAGCGGATGCAGCTCATAGCGGCGCACGATCATCTCCGCGCCTTCGGTCTGGATGCAGATGCGGCCCTCGGCGGGTTTGCAGTCGAAGGCTTCGTTCACGAGGCGGCCATTGACGAAGTATTGCAGTGTGTCGCCCTTGGCGATAACCTCCATGCGGTTCCACTCGCCCACGGGGGAGTCGGGATCGTCGGGATGGCGGATGTTGAGTTTGTCGGCCCAGTCTTCGTGGCGTTTTTCCCAGTTGATGCGGCCTTTGGTGACGACCTGACGCGGCGCGCCTTTTTTCCAGCGCTTCTCTTTGTCGCGGTCCAGCTCGATCTCGGCGGTGACGCTGGTGATGAGCTCGGTGCCGTCGGCCAGCTTGGGGGAAAGCACGAGGATGTCGCCAATGCCGCCCTCGATGATCTGCGCCTCGATGCTGGCCATCCAGGTGTTCCCGTAAGCGCCGTGCGGGCCGTAGGAATGGACGAGGATGCCGTTGTCGCGCGAGCGGTCGGCGCGCTTGCCCCAGGTCTTCGGCCCCCATTTGAAGTCCACGACGAGGTGGTAGTCCTTGTAGCTCTCCTTCGTGACCATGTAGCCGTAGCCGCGGCCGCTGATGTGCAGCTCCTCGCCCTTGAGCTGGAAGATCTCATTCGGCGGATCGGCGAAGTCCTGGTCGGGATTGATGTGGTATTCCACCCCGCCCTTTTTCATGAGGTCGAGGATGTTGATCTCCTCGGTGACCGGCGTGGCGGACCAGGCGCGGGAGAGAAGCAGGGGGACGAGCAGCAGGGTGGTCAGTCTCATGGGGGGAGGATTACGGTATGCCGCCCGATTTTTTACGCCCAAGCGCCGCCGGTTTGGCACCGGTGATGATGCTTTTGTGATGCGCCGTGTTTCAACGGCTACGCGCTGATCCCGGCGCGGGCGAGCCAGGCATGGAAGTCGCGCTCGAAGGCGGCGTGGCGCGCGGGCTGATAATGGTGGGTGTGGAAGCCGAGACGCGCGGCGGTGGCGATGTTTGGCTCGAGGTCGTCCACAAAAAAAGTCAGCGCGGGATCAAGGCCGAGCTGCGCGATGGTTTTGCGGAAGATTTCCTCGCCGGGCTTGCTGCACCGGGCGGAGTAGGAATAGACGCCGCCGCCGAAGGGCAGGAAGATGCCGAACGCGCTCAGCAGGTGCTCCTTGTGCAGGCCGCTGGTGTTGGAGAGCAGGCGCATGGGCAGGCGGCCGGCCAGCGGATCGAGAGTGCGGCGCATGGCGGTGTTTTCGGTGAAGATGTCGCACCAAATCTCTGCGAACTCAGCCTCGCTGCCCTGAAACTGTAGCGCGGCGACGGCCTCGCGGAGGAAGGTGGCATCGTCCATGTCGCCATTTTCGAAAGGGCCTTTGATGTGGTCGAGCCGCGCGGAGAGCGCCACCTCCGGGAAGGGGCTGCGCCCGGCCACGCGCCTGGCGGCAATGCCGAAGTCAAAGAAGGCGAGGACGTTGCCTATGTCGCTGAGAAGGACTGGCTGGGGAGCGGTGGAGGATTGCAAACTGGAGAGTTGAATCAGGGTTCCGTGTTCCAACGCCGGCCAGGTGCCGCTTAACGACCCACGCAGAAGAGTTTGTCCTGGGTGCGGATGTAAAGCGCGCCATTCGCCGCGGCGATGCTGCTGCGAACGCTGCTGGCGTCGCCGTTGGGCTTGCTGCCATCCCCCATTTCATTAACGGCGAGCAGCTCGAATTTGTCCCCGCCGGCTTTGGCGACATAGACCTGGCCCCAGAAGTTGGTCATATAGACCTTGCCATCGGCGACAGTGGGGCTGCCTTCGAACTTGGCCTTGCTGCCGAGGTCTCCCTGCCAGATGAGCCTGCCGGTTTTGGCCTCCAGACAGGAAAGACTGCGGCGGTCGCTGTCGAGGATGTAAAACTTGCCGTCATGGAAGGCGGGCGTGGAGACATCGCTGCTGGCCTCTTTGGGATCAGAGGTCCAGGCAAGTTCGGCGGTCCCTTTGCCTCCAAGTTTAACGGCATAAACGGGGTTCTTTTTCGGCGCGCAGGCCAGGGCGATGCCGTCTCCGGCGACGACGCTGGGGACAAGGCGCCAGTGGCCGATTTTCTCGGTGTTCCAAGTGCCCCAGCGCCAGAGTTCGGCGCCAGTGGCGGCGTCGTGGCCGGTGATGCAGTCGCCGCCGACGATGAGGAGCTGGCGCTGGCCGTTGACATCGTGGCAGACGGGCGAGGAAAAGCCTTCCAGGCTCTCGGCGACGGCTTCGGAGGGACGCACGACTTTCCAGAGATCTTTACCGGTGGCGGGATCGAGGGCGAGGACGTATGAGGACATGTCCTTGCCAGGCGTGCCTTTTTGGAAACCCTGGAAGTCGAAAACTTCATCGCGCTGGAGCACCTGGATGTAGAGGCGTCCGCTGTCGAGCAGGGGGCTGCTGCCATAGGTCCACTGGGTGGCGAAGGCGCCGTGGCTTTGTGTGAAGTCGCGCCGCCATTGCAGGTTGCCGGAGAGGTCATAGGAGGCGGCGACGGCGTCGGCAAAGAGGAAGATGACGCGCTCGCCATCGGTGACGGGCGAGGGTGAGGCGAGGTTGCTCTTGTTGTCCCACTGGAGGCCGCCCTCGGAGATGGCGCGGCGCCAGAGTTCCTTGCCGGTTTTGGCATCGTAGCAGAGGCCGACGAGTTTTTTTTCTTCAGCGATGGGAGCCGTGAGGAAGACTTTATCCGCCCAAACGACAGGGACTGAGGCTGAGATGCCGGGCACATCAGCGGCCCACTTGACGCCTTCGGTGCGGCTGAATTTTTCCGGCAGACCGGTCTCGGGGCTGGTGCCATTCTGGGCGGGACCACGCCAGTTGGGCCAGTTTTCGGCGCGGGCGGCGGTGAGGGAGAGGGCGAGCAGGACGAGGAGGCGGGTGGCTTTCATGCGGGAAGATGCGGCGAGTGAAGGGGAAACGGGCGGGCTTGTCGAGAGATTTCAAAACGGGGGCGCCCCCGCGGCGGTCGCTGCCCCGCGCGAACGGACGCGCCGCGCGCAAGGGATGCGGCACTTTCCCGCTTGAAGCAGGCGGCGCGGGCCGTTTATGGGTTCGACCCCGCCAATGATTTTCGCCACCCTACCCGAACCGAGCCGCCTTGGAGACGTGCTCATGGCCTTCCTGAGCATTCTGTTCGAAGGCGCGCCCTACATCATGATCGGCACGCTGTTGTCGGGTGTGATTGACGCCTTTCTGCCCTCGAAGCTGCTGGACCGCCTGCTGCCGCGCAACAAGGTGGTCTCCACTTTCATGGCGGGTTTTCTCGGCCTCATCTTTCCCGTATGCGAGTGCGCGGTGGTGCCGGTGATCCGCCGGCTGGTGCAGAAGGGACTGCCGCTTTCCTGCGCGCTGACCTACATGCTCTCCGCGCCGATCATGAATCCAATCGTGGCGGTCAGCACCTTGACGGCGTTCAAAGAATTCCAGGCGGTGACCGGATGGATGGAGTTGGGGAATGCGACAATGACGATCGCGCGCCTCTCGCTCGGCTACACGGTGGCGGTGATCGTGGGACTCATCGTGCTGCGCTTCCGCCCCGGCCAGGTGCTGAACGCGAACATCGTGGGGGGCATCGAGAGCGCCAGGGCCGGCGGGCACGCGCCAAAGACGACCTTCAACGGCAAACTGGTCCACGCCATGCGCACGGCCATGCGCGACTTCCTCGACACGGGGATGTACTTCACCATCGGCGTCATCATCACCTCAGTCTTCAACACTCAGGTGAACCAGGCCATCCTCGACAGCGTGGCGGGCAATGAATGGCTGGCCATCCCCTCGATCATGGCGCTGGCCTATGTGCTGTCGCTCTGCAGCACGTCGGATGCCTTCATCGCCGCGCCGATGGCCGTCTTCTCCCAGGCGGCGAAGCTGGCCTTCCTGGTCTTCGGGCCGATGATGGACATCAAGCTCATGTTCATGTACGCGGTCGTCTTCCGCCGCCGCGTGGTCGTGCTCATGCTGCTGGGCACCTTCCTTCTCATCGCATTCCTTTCCAACCCCTGGATATCACTGGTCGAACTCCTGCAAACCTCCTCAAAACCATGAGCGCCACCCGCATTTCCATCCATCTCATCAGCGTCGCCCTGCTGCTCCTGTGGAGCGCCGTGCTGCTCTACTTTTACGCCACGGGGCGCATCGCGCAGTATCTGCCGGGCGATGGCATCTTCCGGCCCATGGTGCTGGTCTCCGGCATCGGGCTGGCCGTGCTGGCGCTGTTCAATCTGCTGACGGCGGGAGCCGAGGACGCGGGCTGCGAAGGGCACGACCATGGCGGCCATGACCACAATCACGGCCATGATGACTGCTGTCATGGTCATTCCCACGCCAAAACCAGCCCCTGCGGTCACAACCACCCGCATCATGCGCACGAAGGCCCGTGCGATCACGAGCACCCGCATCACGCGCATGAAGGCCCGTGCGATCACGAGCACCATCACGAGCATGAAGATCACGCGCCAGGCTGCCACGGGCATGACCACGCGGAGAAGCCTGCCTCATGCGGCCACGAGCATCACGCTCACGAAGGATGCGGTCACGAGCATCATCACGCCGGCGGGCATTCCCACGGCCACGGCCTGCTGGAGGAAAGCTCATGGCCCGGGCGCGTCACCGCCATCCTCATCCTCGCCGCGCCCATCACCTGGGCAGCCTTTCAGACGCCGGACAATTACAGCGCCAATGCCGTCATCAACAAGGGCCTCTACAACCCCAACTACAACAGCACCGCCAACGCGGACAAATTCTCCCTGCGCACCGACACGACAAGCGCGGCCGCCAAGCCTGCGACAGCGGAGGCACCAACACCCGCAGCCACCGCCTCCGCCCCGCAAACAGCCGCCGCCGCGGATGGGAAACAGCCGCAGAGCTACGGCAGCTTCACTCTGGAAGACCTCAAACAGCAGGTGCCGCAAAGCAAGGAGGGCAACTTCATGCTCGACGTGCCCGAGATCTACTACACCGGCGGCGACATCGAGGTGCAGACCGTGCTGACCGGGCAGCCGGTGGAAACCATTGCCCAGGTGCTGCCGGAAAAGGTGAAAAACGACGATGGCCGCCGCCTGCGCATCTTCCGAATGCTGGTGCAGTGCTGCGCGGCGGACGCGCGGCCGTATTCCGTGCCGGTGGAGTTCGAGCAAAAAGCCCCCGACTTCAAAGACATGACCTGGGTTAAAGTCACCGGCATCGTAAGCTATGAAAAGGACGGTTCGCAGACCGTTCCCGTGCTCAAGGCCACCAGCATCGAGGAGACAACCGCGCCGGAGAACACCATGATCTATTGAGCCGGTAAAGCCGGTCGGAAAAAAAGCGCAAAAGGCGGCTTGGCCTCCTCTTGCCAAAGATCATTTTCCCGCGAAGGAAACTTCCCTTGACCCTCCAAAACCCCGCCCTTAACTTCATGTTCGTCAAGAATTCTCTGACCGGTGCGGGCTCTCCGCGAGATTCCTATCCGGAAAACCGCCACCGGGACGGCGTTCGTCCGCGATTTTTTCCCAATTTCCCACCTTTTAACACACCCACATGCTCGGCAAACTTTTCGGTTTTGTCGCTCAGGACATCGGTATTGACCTGGGCACCGCCAACACCCTCGTTTACATCAAAGATCATGGCATCGTCCTTCGTGAACCCTCCGTTGTGGCCGTCAAAACCGGCACCAACGAGGTCGTCGCGGTGGGGGATGACGCCAAGCGCATGCTTGGCCGCACTCCGGGCGGCATCACCGCCATTCGCCCGCTGAAAGACGGCGTCATCGCCGACTTCCGCGTCACCGAGGCGATGCTCCGCCACTTCATCCGCAAGGTCCACAACAACCGCCGCGCCATGCGCGGGCCGCGCGTCGTCATCGCCGTGCCCTCCGGCATCACCGAAGTGGAGAAGCGCGCGGTGAAGGAAAGCGCGGAGCAGGCGGGCGCGCGCGAGGTTTACCTCATCGAGGAGCCGATGGCTGCCGCCATCGGCGTCGGCCTGCCGGTGCAGGAGGCCGCGGGCAACATGATCGTGGACATCGGCGGCGGCACCACCGAAGTGGCCATCATCTCGCTCAGCGGCATCGTTTACAGCCGCAGCGTGCGCGTGGCCGGTGACGAACTGGACGAGGCCATCATCAACTACATGAAGCGCGCCTACAATCTCATGATCGGCGAGCGCACGGCGGAGGAGATCAAGCTGCGCATCGGCAGCGCCTTCCCGCTGGGCAAGGAGACCACCATGGAGGTCAAGGGACGCGACATGGTGGCCGGCCTGCCGAAAACCATCACCATCACCAGCCAGGAGGTGCGCGAGGCGATGCTCGAACCTCTCAACGCCATCATTGACGCCGTGCGCACCACGCTGGAGCGCTGCCCGCCCGAGCTCTCCGCCGACTTGGTGGACCGCGGCATCATGCTGGCCGGCGGCGGCGCGCTGCTGCGCGGGCTGGACAAGCTGCTGCAGGAGGAGACGGCCCTGCCCGTGCATGTGGCCGAGGACCCCCTCAGCGCCGTGGGCGAGGGCACCGGACGCGTGCTCAGCGAGCTGGAGCTGATGCGCAAGGTCAGCAGCACCGAAGTCTGAGCCGGGGGGCGGGAAAACGGCCAACCAAAACGCCGGCCGCCCATGGCGGACATAACAAGGCATTCTCATGAACAAACTGAACATTCTGGCGCTGGGCATCTTCCTCGCGGGAGTCGTCTCTGTGTTCACACTGGACACGCCCGTGACGCGGGACATCCAGGGCCGCGTGATGGCCGCGCTGTCCCCCTTCATCCACTCCAGCGCGGCCATCGAAAGCGGCGTCGCCGAGGCCGCCGCTCCCGCGCTTGACCCGCGCCAGCTCAAGATCGAAAACGAGCGCCTGCAGATCGAGGTCGAAAGGCTGCGCATCGTCTCCCAGCAGTTCGCGCAGACCCAGGAGGAGAACAACAAGCTGCGCGAGCTCATCGAGTTCAAGCAGGCCAGCCCCTTCAAGCTCGCGGGGGCGCGGGTGGTCAAGCGCGTGTCCAGCACCTGGTGGAACAGCATGATCATTGACAAGGGTTCCCTCGACGGCCTTGCCACGGACAGCCCAGTCATCAGCGCGTCGGGGCTTGTCGGCAAAACAGGCAAGCTGGCTCCGCGCATGGCCGAAGTCATCCTGCTCACTGACGAGATGTGCCGCGTGTCCGCGAAGGTGGAGGGCACGCTGGAGCAGGGCATCCTGGCCGGGGAGCGGGGCGGGCTGGACATGCGCCCGGATTTGCGCCTCCAGTTCCTCGGCAAAGGCGCGCAAATCAATCCCGGCGCCAATGTCATTTCCACCGGCGAAGGCGGCGTCTTCCCCCCCGGCCTGCTCATCGGGCGGGTGAAGCGTTTTGAAATCAAGGATCTCTACGGAGTGGCCGTCGTCGAGCCCGCGGCGGACTTCGCCACCCTGGAGCATGTGTTCGTGGTGGAAATGCAGTCAGACACCGAACCGTAATCCGGCCATGGTTTTTTATCCGGTCACCTTCCTCCTGCTGCTGCTCACCTTCGTGGTGCAGGAGTTCATACCCGGCATTCCCATGGCCCAGTTTGCCACGCTGTTTCTGCCGCCGGTGTTTTTCTTCGCGGCGTCCGTGGCCGTCCCCTTCCCCATGATGCTCGTGCTCGCCTTTGTGACGGGCGGGCTGTGGGACGCGCGCCACATGCCGGTGGCAGCCTCGGTGGCCAGCACCACCTCCGGGGCGATGATGACAGGAGCGTCATCCGAGGCGGCGGCTCCAGGAGCCTTTGGATTCGGCATCTCCATCCTGTTGTTCGGCCTGCTCGGCAGCTTCCTTCAAGGCGTGCGCCCGCTCTTCAAGCGCGGCCGGCTGGAGCTTCCCGTGCTGCTGGTGGGCTTCACCACCTTTGCCTGGCTGCTCACCGAATACCTGGTGATGACCTTCCTGCGCGGCTCGCTCTTTTTCCCGCCCGGTGTGTGGGTGAAAATGGTGACCGCCAGCCTGCTGGCGATGCTCGCCTCGCCGCTCATCTTCCTGCTGCTTTACTCCCTGGCCGGCCTTTCCCGTTACGAGATCAAGTACGAGGGCCTCACCTTCTCCTTCGATGGTCGTTAAATACCGCCTCCGTCTCCACCTGCTCACACTCGCCATGCTGTGCGGGTTCGGGCTGCTTGTGTACAGGCTGTGGTCGCTGCAAATAGACCGCCATGAGGAATTCGTGAACAAAGTGCCGGAGGCGCGCCAGCAGCGCGCGCGCATCCCCGGAGTGCGCGGCGAGATCAAGGACCGCAACGGCATCGTGCTGGCCACCAACAAGGCCGGTTTCGAAGTGCAGGTGAACCTGCGCGATGTGTATGACGAGTACGTCCGCCAGTGCAAAATCAAGAAAATGGACATTCCGACGGTGGACTTCGAATTCCTCGACCGCGGACTGCCGCGCAAACGCAAGGAGGCGGACATCGTCACCATGTTCCAGGAACTGATCGTCAGCCGGCTCAACGAGATGGGGCTCGCCGCCGAATTCAACGCCGAGCAGGACTTGCGCGTGCATTACCGCAGCTTCGGAGGCGCCATCCCGTGGGTTTACCGGGACAACCTCACCTTCGCCGAGCTCAGCCATTTCGCCGAGCACAACCTGGCCCTGCCGGGCGTCACGGTGGCGGCGCGCGGATCGCGGGTATATCCCCTCGGCTCGCTGGCCTGCCACCTCATGGGCTATGTGCGCATGCCGGACGACCAGCGCGTCTCCCCCGAGGAGCGCAAGGGCTGGGACTATTATGTTCCGGACGAGTACGGCGGCGCCGGCGTGGAAAAAAGTTTCGACTCGCACCTCCGCGGCAAGCCCGGTGTGCGTGTCATGCAGCTCAACGAGCGCGGGCGCCCTGTCGGCGAGGTCAGCTATGAGGAGCCCCGCAAAGGGGACGACGTCTATCTGACCCTGGACGCGCGCATCCAGTATATCGCAGAGCGCGCGCTGATAGACGGCAAAATCGGCCGCGGCTCCGTTGTCGTCGTCTCACCGCAAAACGGCGAGGTCCTGGCCATGGCCTCCGTCCCGAACTATGACCCCAACCGTTTCATCCCCAGCATCAAGCAGGCTGACTGGAACGAACTGCTGGGAAACCACACCGTGCCCCTGCTCAACCGCTCCATCCGCAGCTTCGTCCCCGGCTCCACCTACAAGGTGCCGATCGCCCTGGCGGGCTGCCTGGCCAAAATCCAGGGGCACCACTTCAACTGCTCCGGCAGTGTCACCTACGGCACCAAGGCCATGCAGTGCTGGATCCAGCGCCAGAGCGGAGGCTCTCACGGCTCCCTCGGCTTGAGTGACGCGCTCATGCGCTCCTGCAACTGCTTCTTCTACCAATACGGCAACACTGCGGGCATAGACAACATCACACGCGTCGGCAAAATGCTCGGCCTCGGCGAGCGCACCGGCATTGAACTTGAGGAGGACGACGGCGGCATCCTCCCCAATCCCGACTGGCTGCGCCAGGCCAGCCCGCGCGAGCGCTGGAGCAACGGCCACACCGCCAACGTCTCCATCGGCCAGGGCAGCGTGCTCGCATCCCCGCTGCAGATGGCCTGCGTCACCGCCGCCGTCGCCTCCGGCAAGTCCTGGAAGCCGCATTTGCTGAAAAAAGTCATGGAGGGAGATCATCCCGTCTTCGAAAAGCAGCCCGAAATGCGCGCCGACCTTGCCCAGCACTTCCCAGCCAAAGACCTCGAAACCGTCCGCAACGGCATGTGGAAGGTCGTCAACGCCCAGGGCGGCACCGCCCGCGCCGCACGCATCGAAGGCGTCGAGGTGGCCGGCAAGACCGGCACCGCCCAAAACTGGAGGCGCGACGAGCGCAATGTCCGTGTCGAGGACAACCACACCCTTTTCATCAGCTTCGCCCCCTATGTGAACGCCAAATACGCCGTCTGCATCCTCGTCCAGGGCGGCAAGTCCGGCGGCGGTTGCGCGGCCCCGGTGGCGCAGCGCGTGCTCGAACAATCCCTCGCCCTCGACAATGGATATGAGATCAAGCCCGAGCCGGTCGAGGAAGTGAAGGGGAACTTCAACAAGATTGACATGGTTTCCTACGGCGACACTCCGAACCTGCTCGCCGCGCTCGCCGCCCAGGAGGACGGCGACACGGGCACCGAATCCGAGCGCGAGTCCACCGACACCTCCCCGCGCGGGCGCCAGACCCCCGCGCCCAGCATCAAGCGCGAAGCCGACACCGCCGGCCGCGCCGCAGTGAAAAACGCCGCCGAAGTGCCCAAGGCCGTGCCAGTGCGGCGGGCGGGCATTTTTGGCCGTCGTTCGGCGGACCAGCCTTCGCAACCTTCGGAACAGCCCGCCCAGGGCGGCGGACTGCTGCGCCGCTTTTTCCGCCAGTAACATTTTCACCCAACCCCAACCTTTCAAATCATGCCTCTAGGAATCGTCCAACGGATCAAAGAACTCATCACTGGAAAAAAAGACATCAGGCAAGGAACCCGCCTCGTCATCAACTGCGAGAAGCTGGAGAACCGCGTCGCCCTGCTCGACAATGGAATCCTCGAGGAGTACACCATCGAACGAACCGGCACGAGCACCATCGTCGGCTCCATCTACAAAGGCCGCGTCAAAAACATCGAACAGGGCCTCAAGGCCATGTTCATTGACATCGGCCTCGACAAAAACGCCTTCCTCCACTTTTGGGACGCCATCCCCGAGGCCCTTTCCAACCAGGGCATGGAGGAGGTCAGCCGGGGCGGCGGCGGAAAAAAACGCAAGCGCATCGAGGCCAAGGACATCCCCAGCCTCTATCCCGTCGGCTCTGAGATCATGGTGCAGGTGACCAAGGGCCCCATCGGCAACAAAGGCCCGCGAGTCACCACCAACATCTCCCTCGCCGGCCGCCTGCTCGTGCTCATGCCGCAGAACGACCAGTTCGGCATCTCGCGCAAGGTCGAGGACCCCAAGGAGCGCGCGCGCCTGCGCAAAATTGTCGAGAAGGTCAACGTGCCCGAAGGCATGGGCCTCATCATGCGCACGGAGGCATCCGGCAAGCGCGACCGCCACATCATCCGAGACCTCAGCCTGCTCATCGAGGAGTGGAACGAGATCGTCGCCGTGCGCGACGGGCACAAAGCACCCGTCTGCTGCTTCCAGGAGCCCGAGCTCATCGAGCGCACCGTGCGCGACTTCCTCACCGAGGAGATAGACGAGGTGGCCTGCGACGACCTGCCCACGGTCGAGCGCATGCAGGCCATGGCCGCGCACATCTCACGCCGCGCCAAGAACCGCATCACCCATTATCAAGGCCAGACCGCCATCTTTGACCACTACGGCATCCAGAAGCAGATAGACAACGCCTTCTACCGCCAGGTCTGGCTGCCCTGCGGCGCCTACATCGTCATTGATCAAACCGAGGCTCTTGTCTCCATAGACGTGAACACCGGACGCAACAAAGGCGGCAAGGATGTGGACAAGCTCATCCTCGAAACCAACCTCGAAGCCGCCCAGGAGGTCGCCCGCCAGCTCCGCCTGCGCAACATGGGCGGCCTCATCGTCGTGGACTTCATTGACATGAAGCACCGCAAGGACCAGCAGGCCGTTTACAAGGCCATGCTGGAGCATCTCAAGCGGGACAAGGCCAAGACCCAGGTGCTGCCCATCAGCCAGTTCGGCCTCATGGAAATGACCCGCCAGCGCCTCCATGAGTCGCTCTCCAGCGCGCTTTACGAGGTCTGCCCCTACTGCAAGGGCCACGGCCAGGTCAAGACCGCCACCACGATGAGCGTCGAACTCCAGCGCCGCCTCAGCGCCATCCTCGGCACAGGCAGGGAGGAAAACCGCAACCTCATCGTCGTCGTCCACCCCGACGTGATGCAGCGTCTCAAAACCGAGGACGGCGAGCTGCTCGTGGACCTTGAACGCAAATATCTGGCCCGCCTCACCTTCCGCAGCGATCCCACTCTGCACCGCGAGGAAGTCAAAATCTCCAGCTCCTCCACGGGCGAGGAAATCCGCAATTGAGAAAATCTTGCCACTTGTTTGAGCAGGATCGCGAATCCAGCATCTTCACACCGTCATGAGCACGCCATCCCCCGCCAAAACCAAAACGCTCCTCATCGCCGGAGCCGCCGGACTCGTCATCGCACTCTGGTTCGGCTGGCAATGGGCCGGCAAGGAGCCTGAGGCTCCCGCGCCCGTCACCAAAACGAAGGACAAAGCCGGCACCAAGACCGAGCCCAACCTGCTCAGCACTCCTCAGCCTACCACGCCGCCTGCTGAGAAGAAAACCGAACCCGGCCAGCAGCTCATGACCGCCGAGGAGGGGGATGTTCTCATTGATGAAATCCTCCGCTCCGACAAGGAAATCCCGCAGATGGCGCGCGACCTGCATGAACTCGTCAAAAAGCTCAATGGCGAGGCCCAGGTCAACGCCAGCCACCATCTCGTCAATCTCACCAGCGACGAGGACTACGGCCTCATCGCCGGACTTCTCGTGGACCAGAAGACCAACCCCGAAGTCCTCGACGTGCTTTTCTCCGACCTCATGAACCGCAACCGGGAACTGCAAATGCCCCTGTTCATGAACATCCTCAAAAATCCCCAGCATCCCCAGAGCCAGGAAGTGCGCGACGTGCTCACCATCCTCGCCGGCGAGGATTTTGGAAACGACTGGGCCGCCTGGGACAAATGGGCGATCGAGGAGCTCCAGGCCAACCAGTGAGCAGGCACGGTCAGGGTGCTGAAGTGGAGTCCTTTGCAGCCTTCATGGCGCGCGCGCTGCATGATCCCGCCACAGGTTACTACGCGCGCCGCATCCACACCGTGGGCCCGCGCGGAGACTTCTCCACCGCCGCCACGCTCTCCCCTGCCCTGGGTCAGGCCGTGGCCGCCTGGATCCAAATGCAAACGCGCTTCATGCCCGATGTCCGCCACGTCATCGAAGTCGGAGCCGGGGACGGCTCCCTGATGGCCTCGGTTCGCAAAGTTTCAGGCTGGTGGCGCCGCCGCTCCCTGCGCTGGCATGTGGTGGAAAACTCGCCCGTGCTGGCCAGGGCGCAGCGGCGCCGTCTGGGCAGTGGCGTGAAGTGGCATTCACGCCTTGAAGACGCCCTCTCCGCGGCGCGCGGCAGAGCTTTCATCTACCACAACGAACTGCTGGATGCCTTTCCCGTCCATCTCATCGAATGGCAGGACGGCGAGTGGAGTGAGATTCACCTCGACCAAGGAGCCGAGACCCCGTGTCCGCTGGACTGGCCGGAGCAGGAGCGCTCGCAGTTCAGCGCGCTGCGCGAGTGGCAAAACCCGCCGCCCGGCCAGCGCTGCGAGCTGCACCGCCCCGTGCGCGACTGGTTCCGCTCCTGGGCCCCCGCCTGGCAGGCGGGGGCCATGCTCGCGATTGACTACGGCGATCTTTTTCCCGCCCTCTACCACCGCCGCCCGCGCGGCACCCTGCGCGCCTACCTGCTCCACCAGAGGCTGGAGGGAGCGGAGGTTTATGCAAATCCCGGACGGCAGGACATCACCGCTGACATCAATTTCACCGACCTGCGCTCCTGGACCACCTCGCTCGGCTGGCAGGAACACGAGTACATGACACTCGCGGATTTTTTTCGCGCCCACTTAAAACCCGCCTCTCTAGCCGCCCTCCCGCCATCGTTTCTCCACCCGGACGGGGCAGGCGGCGCGTTCAAATGCCTGTCGGCGGCAAAAGTGGCGGCGTGATCCCGACTTGCGGCCCCGTTTATGTTGACCGGCGGCTTCACAGCCTCATTTTTTGCCGCATGATCACCCACACCGCCCGCCCTTTGAAAGTCGTTCTCTATGAGGGGAACGGAGCCATTCCGCTGCCTCAGGAGGCGCGGGCGAAAGTCATGATGGCCCTGCTGGACAAAGGCTACTCCGTCTCGCGCGTCACTCCCGGCGCGTCCGCAGCCCCCCGCCCTGCGGACGACCACACGCTTCTGGTGCTCGGCGCCTTCGAGCACCGCCAGGCCCCCGCCATCGAGGACGCGGCTGGCAGAATCAAAATCGAGGCGCGGGACATCACCGGTCTGGAGGCGGAGGGCGTGGTCTCGCTTGTCGAGCAAACCCGCGGCGCGCGCCCGATGAACGAGCCCGGCAAATGGAAGCCCTGGTTCCCCGTCATTGACTACACCCGCTGCACAAACTGCATGCAGTGCCTCAGCTTCTGCCTCTTCGATGTCTATGGCGTCAGCGCCGACCACAAAATCCAGGTCCAAAACAACGACAACTGCAAGACCAACTGCCCCGCCTGCTCCCGTGTATGCCCCGAAGTCGCCATCATGTTCCCGAAATACCAGGGCGGCCCCATCAACGGCGACGAGGTCAGCGCCGCCGACCACGGCCGGGAGAAAATGAAAGTGGATATTTCCTCTTTGTTAGGCGGCGACATCTACGCGGCGCTCAAAGACCGCAGCGCCGCCGCCAAGAGCCGCTTCAGCAAGGAGCGCAGTCCTGACAAAGCGCTCGACGAGCGCAAAAAATGCCTCACCAAGCTCGTGAGTGATGGGTTCATTCCCATGGATGTACTCGCCTCGCTGCCCAGCCCGGATGAAATCCTCCGCAAAGCCGAAGAGGCCAAAGCAAAAGCCGCTGCCGCTCTGGCGGCTCAGGCTTGAGCGGCGCAGACGGTGGTATTGCATAAAGCTCTCTTTATGAGTGGTTTTATATTGTTTCACGGACATTTATTTCGAAAGAATTCGATAATCAGGGGTGACACTCAATTCGCCAATTCCAGCGACATTGGCAGCATGGCAAGAGCGGAACATCTCAGATGTGAAGCGATTTTCCATCTGATTTCTTACCAATACCAAGCCAATGGCTTATCTATTTGCTATAATTTAGTCGCATTATTAAAAAAACGAGAATTTTTGTTTGCGCAATTGATAATCAAAGGAGAGAATTGCGGTGTGGATTATAAATTCCACATTCACTATGAAAACACACATCAATCGCACAAACAACACTCGTCTCGCCAAGCGCCTCAACGCCTCCGGGATGACTCTCATCGAAATCAGTCTGGTGATCGCCCTCCTTCTGGGTTTGATCGCTGTCGTCTTCCTCGGCCTTGGCACCTACCGTGCCGGCGCTGACAAGGCGAAATGCAAAATGCAGCTCGCCGCTGTCCAAAAAGCCGTCCGCGCCGGAGCCAACTTCCAGAACCTCGACATCGGGGCCGATCTGGAGAGCACCGATGTCTTCGGTGCCGGCCTGCTTATGGAAAACGAGCCCGCCTGCCCTTCCGGTGGTGAATACGCCTGGGAAGCCACCGTCCCCGCAGTCGGCACGCCCTACGGCAACTGCGACTATGAAGGCACGGGTGCCACGTCCACCCATGTGCTGGTGGAAGCTGACACAACAGATTGGTAAAACACAGATCGGATCCCGGCGTCCCGGCAACCATTCCCTCCCGAATTCCATGCTCAGCATCACCGATCCCTGCGAACTCAAGGCGGCTGACATTTACCGTCAGGCGCGCGCGGTGGCATCCAAGACGAGCAGGGGCACGGACGGGGACTGGTACCGGGAGCCGGACGATCTGGCCTGGCAATGGCACATCTGGTTCGACGGCGGGAGAGAGGTCGCCTCGGCGGCCTTCTCCCGCCTCGACAACCAGTGGCGGCCCGGACCAGCCCTGCCGCTGGCCAGTCTGACCACGGCGGAAAACGCATCCGAGCTGCTCGGCGAGTTGATTTCCACCTCCTATTACAGCCAGAAACCCAAATCCCTGGGAGTCATTCTGCATGTGGCGGATGAGTTTGCCCTCGCGGAAATGGCGCAGACCCTCGAAGCCGCCGCCGAGGGGGGGGAGGATTTCAAAATTCTCCGCTACAATTTGGTGGACGAGCCGCTGGAGATGCTGGCGGATCGTGAAGTCTCCACCGACACCACCTCCTGGCGTCTCCTGCCATTCTGGGGCGCGGGTCCCGGCCAGACTCGCTCGGTGGCGATGGCTCTTTCGCGCGCGCGCGAACCCTTTATGCAGAAGCTCATGGCCGAGGGCGAAAAAATGCGCCTGCCAGTCCGTGTCTCCGTGACCAGCGCGCCTTTGGAGGCGCTGGCCGCCCTGCCCTTGATCCAGCCTGAAGCGCGCGGCGGCAGGCTGGTCGTCATGCCCTATTTGAAGTACACCGCCGTTTTTGCGCTCAGCCCGGAGGGCGAGCTGCGCGCGGCGCGCAGCCTCTCACACAGGGGCGGGTCACTCACACCGGCAGGGTTTGGCGACATTTTGTGGAACATGGCTGTGGCTGCCGAACTCGCCGGCGCGGACCACGCCGGCAAACCGCGCCTCCTGCTCGCCTCCTCCAACCAGCGCGCCGTGGAGGCGGCCGCGAAGGATCTCGAGCTTTACTCGCTCAGCCGGCAGGAACTGGAGTGCGAAATTTTGGACCTGGGAAGCCTGCCGCAGCTCGCCGCCATTCCAGGGAACTTGATGGAACTGATGATTTACGACTCGGCCGCCATTGAGCAGGTGCGCGCTGGTGGAGCGCCTCTGGGCGGCACTGAAACGTTCCCCGCGCTCTGGCAGGGCTGGGCCGGGCAGAATTTCATGGACCTGGCGCGTCTCGACACGCTCTACCCCACGCTGAGCGACCTGCGCATGCTGCGCTTCTCCACCTGGTTTGTTGTTCTGCTCGTCTTCACACTCGTCAGCACCGGGGCTTATGGAACCTGGTCGTTGTTCTCCGCCATGAACCATCCCTCATGGGAGCTGACGGAGTCGCAGGTCAGCATGACCAAGGCGAAGCACGCCAAGCTCATTGACGAGCAAACCCAGATCCAGCTCACCGAGCAGCTGCTGCTGCCGCGCTCGCGCGGATGGACCACGCTGGAATTTCTCCTGCAGCTCTTCCCCGAGGACTCGGGGGTCAGGCTGGAAAACTTCAGCTACTCCCTGGAAGCAGCCCGCTCCGCCGCCTCTTCATCCTCGCGCTCCTCGAAAGGTTCCAAAGGCAAAGGCTCCAAAAACGACGCCACCGGGCTGGTGCGGAACTGGACCATCAAAGGCCTCGTCAAACCCAAGGCCCTCGAGCTGCTCAACTCCCTCAACAGCCAGCGCGGCCTCGGAGCCTTCTTCGAGCAGGTGGCCGGAGCCACGGACGACCCTGGTTTCAAGCCAGACCCGGCCCGCCAAATCACCGTCTCACTCACCCAGGGGCGCAATTCCCGCTATGACTCGCAGGCCACGGCGGCGGACGCGGCGCGCGATCCCACGCTGGCTTTCCCCTTCAATTTCGAAATCCAGATCTCGCAGACCATCTCTGAAAAAGACACCCTGGCACTGCCTTTGGAAAAGCCCTTTTGATCCCGGTCATGAGCGCCTACTCCCAGCCCATCATCCGATTCGGCCTCGTCACCCCGGCTGTGTTCAACGTGCTCCTTCTCGGCGGAGTGCTCGCGGCGCTCGGCAAGCTGGCGGACATCCGCAAGGAGAAGGAGGAGCGCTTTGAAGAGCAGACCCAGCGGCTGGCCGCCATGAAAAAGCTCGAGGCCGACATCGCCCCGAAACGCAAGACTTTCGCCGACCAGAAAAAGCTGCTCGAAACCGATCCGGGCCAGCTTTTCACCCGTGTCCTGGACGCCGTGCTGCCCAAGTTCAAGGAGATCGAACTGGCGCGCGGCAGCCTCGTCTTTCCGCTCGACCGCGGGCGCGTGGCGCGCTCTTTGAGAACCGACGCCGCGCGCGTCAAAAGCAGCTTCTCCGGAGGCTTCGGCCCCATGCAGGAGGCCCTGCTCCAGGTGGAATCCCTCATGCCCCAGGCCGTGCTCGAGGACATGAAAATCACGCGCAAAGCGCACCTGCTCACCCAGCAGGAGCACCTTGTCATGGAAATGACGCACACATGCTGGAAAGCCGGGGAGGCCAAGCCATGAGAACCGCGCTCACAATCATGACCCTGTTCTCGTTCGCCCTTGGCGCCGGCGCGCAGAAACCCGCGGACGCCAGGCCGAAACGCTCCGCCTTGTTCATCGGCAAAGGCACCGCCTCATGGCTGCCCTCCGTGGAAATCCTGCCCACCGCGCTGGACATTGAGGCCGCCGCCAAAAACCTCGGCGCGCGCCAGCGCAACCTGGACCCCTTCGGCCTCGCCGTCTTCCCGCGCGAAGACGCCGCGCCGGTCTTCTTTGACGACACCCTTCGCGAGGCCCCGCGCGTGACGCTGAACCAGGCCCTTCAGTCCCTCAAGATCAACGGTGTCAATCTCGCGCGGAAAGAGTTCCTCATCGGCGGGCGCAATGTCTTTGAGGGCGACGTCATTGAAATGACCTTCAAGGGGGAGACTTTCCAGGCCCAGGTCATCGAGGTTGGCCACACCGAGCTGCGCTTCCGCAACCTCCTCCGCGATGAAACCGGCGTTCTCCTCCACTCCATGATCCCCGCGCTGCCGCTGGAGCCCATGCACAAGATCGCCTCCCGTCTTGACGGCAAAGTCTCGCCCATGGAGCCGGCCAACCCCAAGTCACCATGAGCGCCCTTTTCACACGATGGATCAGCTCCAGCCTTGCCAGCCTGCATCTCATGGGCGCGGCGCAGGACCCCGCCGCCACTGGCACCCTGGACGCGGCCTCCCCCGCGGCGGTGGATGTCTCCTCCAGGCTCGGCGCGGCGGCCTCCACCGTCAGCAGCCTGCCCGCCCTGCCCGACGATGGATACTGGATAGACAACGCCCCCATCAACGAGGTCTTCCAATACCTCGCCCGCAGCGCCGGACTGCAGTTCTTTCACAACAACGAGCTGGCCACCCCTGCCTTCAATGTCACCGGTCATCTCAAGCTCGACAATCCGCGCCAGCAGATGGAGGACCTGGCCCAGGCCTACGGTCTCACCGTTTACCAGCAGCGCTCCACCGTCAGCCTGCTCAATGATGCGCAGCTCTCCAGGCTGCCTCTTGAGGTCATGAGTTATGAGCTCAAATACCTTCGCGGAGCGCCGCTCAACCGCGCCAACCAGGGCGGCGGAGGAGGAGGAGGCGGCGGTGGAGCCACTGTGGATGGCATGGATGGGGGCGGCGGCACGGGTGGTGGAGGCGGCGGATCACAGCAGGCTGACTTTGAGAAACTCAAAGCCATCATCCGCCCGCTGCTCACACGCGAGGTGGGCCAGATCGAGTTCGAGGAAAAAACCAACACGCTTCTTGTCACCGACAACCAGGTGAGGCTCGAACGCATCCGCGCCCTGCTCGCCCAGCTCGACAAGGCCAAGCAGCAGATCCTCGTCAACGTCCGCGTGCTGCGCATCAAGCGCAACGACGCCCGCCGCGCCGGCATAGACTGGAGTCGGGCGCTTGGCGACACGGGCACCACCATCACCGCCTCGCAGAGTCTGAATGCCCTCTTCAACCTGCCTGACATCAGCACCATCACACGCTCCGGCGCGCTGCCCAATCCCACGACCAGCATCAACAAGGTCAACACAGACGGCATCGGCCTCGTCTTTGGCAATCCCCAGGTGCAGGCCATCCTGCGCGCCCTGGAGGAAGCCGACATCGTCAGCCAGGAAGCATGCCCAACCATCATCACCGAGGACAACGAGCAGGGCACCATCTCCATCGTGGACCGCTTCCCGGTCATCACCGCCAACGTGACAAACAGCGGCGCGGGAGTGCAGAACATCAGCGAACTCGTCCGCTACCAGATTGACGAAAAGGATCCGGACCCCACCACAAACCCCGAAAAGAGCCGCGAGATCGGCGTCACCCTCTCCGTCACGCCCACCCTCCTGCCGGACGGCACCGTGCGCATGAAGCTGCGCCCGCGCGTGGCCAAGATCGTCGAGCTCGTCGCCGGCCAGGGCGGCAATGTGTATCCGCGCGTCAGCGAGTCCACTGTAGAGGCCATCAGCCGCATCCCGGCCGGACAGTCGCTCTTCCTCGGCGGCTTCTATGACTACAGCGGCTCGGAGGGCGAGAACAAGGTGCCCGTGCTTGGCAGCATCCCCGTCATCCGCAAACTGTTCAGCACCGAGCAGAGGAAGCTGGAGCAGGTCAGCCTTGTCTTCATCATCACCCCCCAGATTTATGATGCCTCAAACGCGGCCGAACTGCCCGGCGTGAACTGGCAGATGCGCGAGTATTCAGCCATGCAGCCCGAGGACATCGCGGATTCCGGGCTTTCCCTCACCGGAGATGGCGGCGGGAACCAGGGCCTTGCGGCCAGGGCCGCCCCTCCGGCGTCCGCGCCCAGGGAGTCGTGGCTCCGGCGCGTCTTCACCAAAAAGTCATCACCCGCCATGGTGCAGTCTCCGGCGGCAGGTCCGTCCGGCACTCATGGCGGAGCCCCCTACCGCTGAACCCGCATGGTCGCCGAAGCAGTCAATGGCATTCCCCTCTCCGCCACCGTTCCCGGACTCTCCGACATCCGGCCGGTGCTGGAGCGCATCGCCGTCACATGTGTCAAGCATCTGCGCCTCGGCGGCTACCTTTCAGAAGCCGAGGCCGCCTTGCTCACTTCCTCCTACCGCGAAAGCATCTGCCGCCCGTCACCCCCTCAGGACGCTCTCATCTTCATCGCCGAGACCCAGGCGGAAAAGCACTCCCTCACTGTCGAGGGCGAGGTGCTGCGCATGCAGAAAATCCTCCGCGCCAGCCTCAGCGACCGCGTCCACTACTGGAGTTTCGGCCCCCTGCCCGGCCGGGCGGACGCGCTTTACGAGCACTGCCCCGCCCTGCGCCCCATCTGCGGAGCCCTCGGCTGCCCCGCCATCATGGCCGGCGAGACCAGCATCGTGCATGTGGCATCCATCAACCCCGTGGCCGCCACCGTAGCCTCCTTTTGGATCGGCCACGAACTCAACCGCGTCACTGCTGGAGACTCGCCTTTCGTCTTTTCCTTCCTCACCGACCTGGCCTCCTGGAGCCAGCTCATGCAGCGCCACTTCGCATGAATCTCAACCTCGGCATCGAGTTCAACGACACCATCCAGCGGCTCATCGTCGGCCAGCTGCGCAGCTCCATGGCCGCGCAGGAAGGCGTGAGCGACGAGGCTCTTGTGCGCAAGTCCTCCAAGACCCGCATTCTCGGCGCCGTGGGCCGCGCATCCGGCCTGCCCGCCTTCCCGCAGGTGCGTGATCTCGTGGACCAGGAGTTCGTCGGCTATTGCGACCCCGCCGTGCTTTCCCGAGGAATGTTCGTGCCCCTGCGCCGCAGCCCGAAGCAGATTCTACTCGCTGTGGCCAACCCCTGGGATTACCGCGCCGACGACTACTGCGCCGCGAGGTTTCCGGACGACGAGGTTTTAAAAGTCGTCACTCTTGCCTCCGAAGTCTCCTCCGTCATCGAAGGCTCGGCCAGCTCCTCCGGCCCCAGCCGCGCCGAACTCGAGGCCGTGGAAGTCGAGGAATTCTCCAACGAGTGCCCCGACTTCGATGTCACCCGCCAGCACGAGGAACCCATCGCCCAGCTCGTCTCCAGCATGGTCTCCGACGCCATCAAGCAGCACGCCTCCGACATCCACATCAAGACCGAGAAGACCCTCTTTCAATATTGCTTCCGCATTGACGGCGACCTCGGCGCGCGCGTGGACATGCCCATGAAGCTGCGCGACCGCGTGGACGCCTTTATGCTCAACCTCATGCGCCTCGCGCCCGAGGAGCGCAACAAGCGCCCCGGCATCTCCGGGCGCTTCACCGCCAGCTACTACGGACGCGCCGTCGGCGTGCGCTACGAGCGCCACCGCACCTACCGCGGCTACCACGTCACCATGCGCCTGCTGGACAAGACGCATCTCGAGGCCCGCCTCGGCATGGGCACCCTGGCCTTCGACAAGGAGACGCTCTTCGAACTCGACAAGGCCATGGCCGTGCCCTCCGGCATCATTGTCATGTCCGGCCCGACAGGCTCCGGCAAGTCCACCACGCTCAACGCCATGCTGCGCGAGCTCAACCACCCCGAGGACAACATCCTCACCCTCGAAAACCCCGTCGAGGATGAGATCCCAGGCGTCACCCATTGCGACCTGCGCAACTCCTCCGAGTTCAAGCCCATGATCTCCAGCTTCATGCGCTCGGACCCCGACATCATCCTCATGGGCGAGGTGCGCGACTACGAGTCCGCCGAACTCGCCATCGAGGCCGCCATCACCGGCCACAAAGTCCTCACCACCATCCACACTCCGCGCGCCTCGCAGATCATCGAGCGCTTCCAGCAGCTCGGCATCGAGCGGTGGAAGATCGCCCAGACTCTCAAAGCCGCCTGCGCCCAGCGCCTCGTCAAGCTGCTCTGCCCCGCCTGCCGCGAGCGGCGCGACGGCGTCCCCGAGCGCGAGATTCGCCTCTTCCACCTCGACCCCTCGTGGGCCACGCGCCCCGTCTTTGTCCACCGCAAAGAAGGCTGCCCCGAATGCAAAGGCCGCGGCTACTCGGGCCGCACCGCCATTCTCGAAATCCTGCCCATCAGCCCGAAAATCGGTGACAAGCTGGCCAAAGGCGAGATCACCCCCTTTGAACTGGAGCTGGAAGTGCGCAAGGAAAGCAGCCTGCCCTCCCTCCGCGACAACGGCCTCAAAATCATGGCCGAAGGCAAGACCGACCTCGACGCCCTCAAGAAGGTGCTCGACATGACCTATGACTCGTGAGCCATGAACGCCTTCCAAGTCACCCTCCGCCACAGCGAGCGCCCGGACCTCTCCAGAGTCCTGGAAATCGAGGCCCCCAACCGCGAGCAGGCTGCCGCGCTCGCCGCCAAACCCGGCTTCCGCGTAGCCCTCGTCAAGCCGCTCAAAGGCGTGAAAAAAAGCGGCCGCGCCAAAGGCGGCATCCCGCGCAAGGAGCTGATCAAACTTTTCCGCGGCCTTGCCTCGATGCTCAAGGCCAACATCAGCACCTCCGACGCCCTGCTCTACTACGCACAAGGCCTGCCCGACCCCGCGCTTCAGGCCGCCTTGATGAACATCCGCAACCGGCTTGAGGCCGGCATCCCCGTCCAGGCCGCCTTCGCCAAGGAGCAGTGCTTCGACAGCACCATCATCACCATCATCGAGGCCGGCTCGGACTCCGGGCAGCTTGGCGACGCCTTCAGCTCCCTGGCCCGCCGCATCAAGATCGAGATGATGTTCGCCAGCAAGCTGCGCTCCGCCCTGCTTGTGCCCTCCATCATCATCCTCTTTCAGATCGGCCTCTTCATCTACTCGCAGGTCTATGTCGTCGCCCAAGTCGAGGACACCCTCAAAAGCGTGCGCCAGGAGCCGGACGCGCTCTCCCAGGTCATCTTTTCCATCAGCCATTTCGTGCAAAAAGTCTGGCCCTTTTTTGTCATCGCACTCACCTCCTTTCTCGTCTCCATCTTCCGCTCCGCCCCCCTGCGCCAGCGGCTGCTCATCTTCCTCATGGGCCGCTGGACGCTTTTGAAAAAGCTCGTCATGGGCCTGCGCCAGAGCGCGTGGATCGGCACCCTCCAGATGCTCTATGCCAACGGCATCAACCTCGCCCGCGCCTCCGCCCTCTCCGCCCGCGTGCTCGCCGGCACGCCCATGTACGAGGATTTCATCAAAGCCTCCACCACCTATGAGTCCTCCGGCGTGCCCTTTGCCGAATCACTCAAGCGCCACACCGAACTCGATCCCCAGGTCATCCACATGATCGGCATCGGCGAGCGGTCAGCCTCCCTGCCCCAGCAGCTCGAGCTCCTGCGGGACATCTACGAGGAGGACACCGCCGCCATCATGTCCGACTTCACCCAAGTCATCAATTTCGTCACCCTCGCCATGGCCGTCGTGCTCATCGGCTTCGTCTTCACCGGCTCCATGCTGCCCATCTTCCTCATGGGCCCGCGCATGATGCAGTCCGGCAACATGTGACCCCTGAACCCTATGAAAATGCACATCCTCATCCTCGCACTCGCCGCCTCAGCCGCATGGGCTGACCCGACTCCGCGACTCGTGCCGCGTCCCATCCCCGGCATGGTCCATGCCCCGCGCCCCGCCAGCACCCAGGTCGTGCGCAGGGACGGCGCGCCGGCAAAAGCCGCCGGTGCCAGCCAAGGCGTGCCTTCCGTTGAAGCGGCGCGCATCGTCTTCATCCACCGCGCCGCCACCCTGCCACCGGAGTTGCGTCTTGTGGAAAAACCTCGGTGCCCTGAACCCGCCGCCACTGCGATCAAACCCGTCATTCAGGAACGGCCCAGAAAAATGCGCATCATCCCGCAAAGCGAAGCCGCCGCTCTCGCAGCCCTCGCAGAAAAACCCGCCGCACTCACCGCCCATGAACCCTCGCCCGACAAAGACTGACTCCACCCGCCGCGGCTACAGCCTCCTTGAGCTCAGCCTCGTCATGGCCCTGCTCCTGGGTCTGAGCACCTTCGCCGGGCTCACCGTCTCCTCCATCCGTGACTGGCAGCGCGGCAAGGACGCCTCCCTCTCCCTCCAGGCTGTCTTTGCCGCCCAGCGCGCCTGGATGGCCGACCACCCCACCGGCGACATCGAACTGGTCAGCGCCGCGCAGTTGCAGACTTACCTCCCGGAAGGCTGGTATGCCATGCCAGCCTTTGTCAGCCTATCGGGCGAGTCGCTCACACTCGACTACAATGTCATGCCCCCGCTCCTCTACACCAGCGGCGTCGTTTATGATCCCTCCGGCGCCCCCGATGACGGATTATGGGATGTTGGCAAATGACAGAAACCCGTGATAGTACTCCCATGTCTGAACAACCCGCTCTGACAATCCCCGCCGGCACCCGCTTCGGCTATCGTGAAGGTCCCCTCTGGCACCGCAGGCAGCGCTGCCTCGTCGAGACTCCGCGGGATGTCGTCACCGGTCCCGGACTGCATCTGCTCGTGGCCCCGAATGGCTCCGGAAAAACCACGCTGCTGCGCACCCTCGCCGGCCTTCTCCCAGCCTTGAGCGGTTCCGTCAACGCCGGCGGGCACGTCCACTACTTCTCCGACGAGTTGCGCGCCGACTCGGAGCTCAAACCGCGCACACTCTTCCGCTCCCTGCTGAAAAACGGCGCGCTCGCCATGGCCGAGGAGCTGGCCGAAACCCTGCGTCTGGATTTGAACCGGCCCATCGGCCAGCTCTCCCGCGGCAACCGCCAGAAAGTGCTGCTCATCCTCGCCGAGGTGAAGGTGGCGCACGAAAACGCGGGCGTGCTGCTCATGGACGAGCCTCTCACCGGCCTCGACGCCGAGACCCGCGCTCAGATGACCGCGCTCTGGTCCTCCGCGCAGACAAAGGCCGTCCGCCTCGTCATCCTCCACGAGTTGGAGTCCGTGCGCCACGCCGACTCCCTGCTCTCCATCCACGGCGGCAGTCTGGCCCATGCGCGTGAAAAGAGCGGCGCCACCTGGCTCGACACTTACCACTCCCTCCAGTCATGAAATCCCTCCCCCTCCTCCGCATGAGCCTGGCCGGACTGATGAGCCGCAGCAGTTGCTGGCTGCTGCTCGGGGGCGCGCTCGTCTTCGCATGGCTCGCTCCGCTCGTCACACCCTGGCAGGAAAATCCCCAGATCCTCCAGCCCGCGCGCGCCCAGGCCGCGTGGGTCTTCGCCTGGCTCGCCCTCTTCACCTGGCTGCCCTTCCAGGCCGCCGCGCTTGGCCGCCGCCTGAGGGTCGAGGGAATGCTGGAGCACCTGCGCTCAGGCGGGCGCCGCGCCTGGAATCTCTGGCTCCAGCTCGGCTCCGCCGTGCTGCTTTGGATGCTCGCCGTGGCCGTCATCGCCGCGCTTGTCTGTGTCGTCTTCTGCCTGCCTCAGCGCGCGGGCGAAGGCGCGCTCTGGACGCAGCTCGTCCTGCAATACACAGCCCTTTACTTCATCTGCGCCGCCCCGCTCGTCCTGCTCGCCGCCGCGCTTGGCACGCGCACCGCCGAGGTCATCGCCTTCCTCGTCCCGGTGGCCCTGCTATTCACCGGCCTCTTTGGCTCCGCCTGGCTCGCACCCATGCTCGGCGGCTCATCCTCCAGCCTCATCCAGACGCTCTGGCTCGCCGTGCCGCATTATCATCTGGCGGATCTAACTCCGCGTCTTGTCTTCAAAATGGGACCGCTCCCCTCGGCGGACTTCCTCGCCACCCTCGGCGGTCTCACCCTCCAGGGCGCGGCTCTTTCCCTCCTCGGACTATGCGCCTTCCGCACACGCTCCTGACGCTCGCCTGTGCTGCGGGACTTTTTTGGGCGGGTCAGAGCATGACCGGCCCGCGAGCCGCCGTCACAGACATGACCAATCCCCTCGGCCTCGCCGGCAGCGCCTTCGGCAGCCTGGCCGCGCGCGTCATCCGCGACTCCCTGCACAGCTACTGGCACGGCGGCCAAAGCGCCGCGCAGAGCAGCCATGACAAAACCACGAAGGAACAGGCCAAAACACCACCACCAGAACCGCCCGGCATCTTCGCGCGCCGTTCCAAGCCTGCCCCCCCCGGAGAGGACGTCTCATGGCTCGATAAACAGATCGTCCGCCTCGCCGAACTCGAGGCGGGACGCACCAAGCGCAACAGCCCCTTCCCCACCTCCGACGCCCACCGCCGCTTTCTCAACGCCTCCGCCAGTTGGCGTCTGCGCATCGCCTACGAACTCGATCCCGGCGACCCCGTGCTTTACGAGATCCTCCACTACCAGCTCGCCGCCCGCCTGGCCGAAAAACCAGAGACACGCCAGAAGCTCGACGCCCTCGCAGAGCGCGCCATCACCCACGGCACCGCCCCCATGTCCGGCCTCAATGCCGCCCTCGCCGGAGCCGGAGCCGCCCTCAACCTCCTCAACGACCTCCTCCGCCCCGGCCAGCCCAAGCGCGACGACGACGCCATCATCCGCCGCTGGGGCCAGCTCGACCGCTGCCTCGCCCGCTACCGCGCCATCCGGCACGACGCCGTCGAATCCGGCTGGTGGTCCGGCATTCCCGAAGTCCGCCAGCAGGAGCTGGAGCAGCACGCCGCCTTGCTCGGGCGCATCGCCGAAAAAATCCGCCTCCAGCTCCCCGCCGCCCGCCTCACCGTCCAGATCCAGCACCGCTGGCACGGCGCGCCCCTGCCGCTTGCAAAGCCCGGCCTCCTCAACGCCGCCGGAGACAAGCTCAGCGTCACCCGCCTCGCCTACCTCCTCTCCAAAGCCATGCTCCGCACCGAAAGCGGCGAGTGGATCAGCGCCGGCGACTGGTTCGCCTTCCTCGACGTCGAAAAAGACCGCACCCACTTCACCCTGCCACGCGTCCCGCGCGGCAGATACACCGCCCTGCGCTTCGATCTCGGCCTCGACGAGCAGACCGACAAGTCCGACCCCGCCCGCTGGCCCGCCGGCCATCCCCTGAACCCCGACCTCAACGCCCTGCACTGGAGCTGGAAAGACGGCTACGTCTTCCTCGCCATCGAAGGCCACTACGAGCGCCCCGGAGAAAACCCCGGCGGCTACTCCTACCACCTCGCCGGCCAGGACTGCGCCGGCACCATCGAGGTCCCCGTCGAGATGGACCTCAACGGCGACCTCCGCCTCACCCTCGCCTTCGACACCGAGCGCGTCTTCGCCGCCGCGCACACCATCCGCATTCCCGACTCCGACTCCACCCACTCCCATGACGACGGCGGCCTCGCCGCGCGCATGGCTGACAACGCCGTCCAGGCCTTCGCACTCCTCGGCATCCAGCCCGACCTGCAAAACACCGGCCCCGCCGAGCTCGTCGGCAGCGTCAACGCCCCTCCCACCCTCGCCGGCCACGTCCCCGCCCACTTCCCCCTCACCACCTGGCCCGAGGACAACACCCCCACCCCCGACGGCGTCGCCCTCGGCCGCCGCCTCTTCGAGGACAAGCGCCTTTCTATCAACAACACCCAGTCCTGCTCCTCCTGCCACCACCAGCAGGCCGCCTTCGCCGAACCGCTCGCCACCAGCACCGGCGCCCAGGGCCAGACCGGCGCGCGCAACGCCATGCCCCTTTTCAACCTCGCATGGAAGCCCTCCTTCTTCTGGGACGGCCGCTCCCCCACCCTGCGCGACCAGGTCCTCCGCCCCATCCAGGACCCCCTCGAAATGAACGAAACCCTGCCCGGCGTCATTGCCAAGCTGCGCGCCGACCCCGGCACCCTCGGCGACTTTGAAAAAGCCTTCGGCACCCGCGAGATCACCCCCGAGCGCATCGCCCTCGCCCTCGAGCAATTCCTCCTCACCTTCATCTCCGGCCAGTCCAGGCTCGATCTCGCACGCGCCGGCAAGGCCGAGCTGACCGAGCAGGAGCAGCACGGCTTCCGGCTCTTCTTCACCGAGTCCGACCCCGCCCGCGGCATTCGCGGCGCCGACTGCTTCCACTGCCACGGAGGCGCCCATTTCACCAACAACCAGTTCCACAACAACGGTCTCGACCCCGATGACCTCATCCGCGACATCGGGCGGGAGAAAGTCACCGGCAAACCCGGGGACAAAGGCAAATTCATGACCCCCTCCCTGCGCAACGCCGCCCTCACCGCGCCCTACATGCACGACGGCCGCTTCAAGACTCTGGAGGAAGTCGTGGACCACTACGACCGCGGCATCAAAAGCAGCAGCACGCTGGATCCCAACCTGGCCAAACACCTCACGCACGGCGGCCTCGGCCTCACCCCGGAGGAAAAAGCCGCCCTCGTCGCCTTTTTGAAAACCCTCACCGACACCTCCTTCACCGAAAAACCCTCCGTCATGGCCGGAGTTCGGACACAGTAGGCGCGGAGCGAGCCAGGACGCCGGATGGCAGGTTGGAGTCACGGCAAACGCCATGCGGAACTGCGGCGGCATGACCCCGGTTTTGCGGATCAAGGACGAAATGTCATGCCACTGCGCCGAACACGCCCCTTGAGCGGCAGCGCCGCCGGGTGCATCATGGCGGCGTGATTCCGCGCCCGCAGCAAACCGTGACCAACGCCACCGATACTCCGGTGCTGCCCGCGCGCCCGCGCCAGATGCCCGCGCAGCCGAAGATGCAGCCGGAGCTGGAGCCACCGTGGCATGTGATCCTGCACGATGACGACACGCACACATACGAGTACGTCATCGAGATGATGGTGGAAATCTTCGGCTACGATGAGGCGCGCGGATTCAAAATCGCCTGCGAAGTTGACGAGAGCGGGCGCGTGATCGTCGCCACCTGCCACAAGGAGCTGGCAGAGCTGCGCGTGGAGCAGATCCACGACTACGGCGCCGACCCGCGCATGAAGCAGAGCACCGGGTCCATGAAGGCCACCATGGAGCCTGCGGAGTAACCCCGCGCGGGACGGCTGAAATTCGAATTTCGAATTTCGAATTTCCGATTTCCTCTCCATGCTCGCTGCCATGCCCACGCCCAACCCGCGATATGATGTCCTCTCCCTTGGCGAAGTCCTGCTGCGTCTCGACCCCGGAGAGGGGCGTGTGCGCACCTCGCGGCAGTTCACCGCCTGGGAGGGCGGCGGCGAATACAATGTGGCGCGCGGGGCGCGGCGCTGCTTCGGCCTGAACACGGGCATTTTGACCGCCTTCGCCGACAATGAGATCGGGCGGCTGCTCGAAGACCTCATCCTCCAGGGCGGAGTGGACACTTCCCTGATCCGCTGGTCGCCCTACGACGGCATGGGCAGGCGCGTGCGCAATCCGCTCAACTTCACCGAGCGGGGCTTCGGCGCGCGGGGTGCCAGGGGCAGCGTGGATCGCGGCCACAGCGCGGCCTCCCAGATCAAGCCGGGGGACTTCGATTTCGACCATCTTTTCGGCGTGCTGGGCTGCCGCTGGCTGCACACGGGCGGCATTTTCGCCGGCCTGTCCGAGTCCACCGCCCTTGTGACCATCGAGGCCTGCGAGGCGGCGAAACGGCACGGCGTCACCGTCAGCTACGACTTGAACTACCGCCCCAGCCTCTGGCAGGAGCGCGGCGGCTTTCCCGCCGCGCAGGCGCTGAACCGCCGTCTCGCGCCTTTTGTGGATGTGATGATCGGCGTGCTCTGCGACGAGCCTCCCGCGGCCGGGCCGCTCATCCCCGGCAGTGCGGATCTCTTTGCCGCCGAGGATGCCACGCTGCGCCCGGCCATGGAGAAGCTCGCCGCCGAGTTCCCGAACCTGCAAACCATTGCCGCCACACTGCGCCGGGTGCACACCGCCTCTGTCAACGACTGGGGCGCGCTCTGCTGGCACAAAGGCTCCTTTTACCGCAGCAGGGACTATCCACGGTTCGACATCCTGGACCGCATCGGCGCCGGGGACAGCTTTGTGGCCGGCCTCATCGCCGGGCTGTTGCGTGAAAATGACCCGCAAAAGGCTGTGGACTACGGAGCGGCCCACGGCGCGCTGGCCATGACCACACCAGGAGACACCAGCATGGCCACCCTGCCCGAGGTGGAAAAGCTGGCCTCCGGCGGCGACGCCAAGGTGCAGCGGTGACCCGGGCGGCGCGCGCCATGGGTTGACAGCGGAGGCGCGCGGCGCTTTGCAGTGGCATGTCACTCGCCGCGCAGCTTTACCCTTTGCTCAAACCCTGGCTCTTCCGCATGGACGCCGAGCGCGCGCATGAATGGACAACACGCATGATGCGTCTCTCCCATGCCTGCGGACTGCTCGCGCTGGGCGCGGATGAGACCCGGAGAAAAGCGGACGTCATCTCGTGCATGGGCCTGGCTTTTCCCAACCGGCTCGGCCTGGCGGCGGGCATGGACAAGTCCGCCTCGGCGGTGGATGCCTGGGCGGCGCTGGGATTCGGCTTCGTGGAGGTGGGCACGCTGACGCCGCGCCCGCAGCCGGGCAATCCGAAGCCGCGCCTTTTCCGCCTGCCGGAACACGAGGCGCTGATCAACCGCATGGGTTTCAACAATCCCGGCATCGAAGCCGCGGTGCGGCGCCTGCGGCGGCGCAAAACCCGGGCGGTAGTGGGAGTGAACATCGGAAAAAACTTCGACACGCCCAACGAGGAGGCGGTGAGAGACTACCTGGCCTGCCTGAAGGCGGCGTATCCCGTGGCAAACTACATCGCTGTGAACATCTCCTCTCCGAACACCAAGGGCTTGCGGGATCTCCAGGCGGAGGACTCCATTCGCGCGCTGCTGGCCGCCTTGAAATCCGAGCAGGAGCGGCTGGCTGGCGAGCATGGAGAGAAAAAGCCGCTGCTGGTGAAAATCGCGCCCGATCTCGACGGCCAGCAGATCGAGGCGCTGGCGCGTGTCTTCAATGAGCTGGCCGTGGACGGCGTCATCGCCACCAACACGACCATCGGCCGCGAGGCTGTGGCCGGGCATCCACTCGCAGGCGAGGCCGGCGGCCTGAGCGGCGCGCCGGTGCGCGAACGCTCCACGCTCGTGGTCCAGGCCTTCCGAATGCTCCTGCGGAAAGGCACTCCCGTCATCGGCGTCGGCGGCATTCTCAGCGGTGCGGACGCGCTGGAAAAACACTCGGCCGGCGCGGACCTCGTGCAGCTCTACTCGGGTCTGGTCTATCGCGGGCCGGGGCTCATCACGGAAGCGCTGGAGGCATTGCGGGGAGCCTCATCTCACCCGTCCACCGGCGACTCGGGAGTGGGCAGCAGCTTTTGATAAAACACCAGGTCCAGCCAGCGTCCGAACTTGAAGCCCGCGTGGCGCAGTCCGCCGCCGCTCTTGAAACCGAGGCGCTCATGCAACGCGATGCTGGCCGCGTTCTCCGCGTCAATCACACCCACCAGCATGTGGAAGCCGCGCGCCTGGGCGGACTGGATGACCTGCTCCAGCAGCAAGCGCCCCAGCCCGAGGCCGCGAAAGCGCGCGTCCACATAGACCGAGTGCTCCACGGTGTACTTGTAGGCCGGAAGGGCGCGGAAGGGGCCGTAGCTGCCGAAGCCCATGAGCACGCCGTCCCCGTTCTCCACGCCGATCACGGGAAGGCCGCGCGCCTGCTTGGCCTCGAACCACCCGCGCAGCGTCTCCACGCTGCGCGGGTGGTAGTCGTAAATCGCCGTGGAGTTCACAATCGCCTCGTTGAAGATGGCGCGGATGGACTCCAGGTGCTCGGGGCCGCAGGTGATGATGCGCATGGCCTGATCCATACGCGCCGGCGGCGGGATTTCACGGCTTGTTCAGCGTCAAAATGTAGCCCACGAGGTTTTTCATCGTCTGCTCGTCCTCGATGAACTTGGTGGCCATCTCCACCATCTTCGCGCCTTTTTCATCGCCCTTGGCGGCGCCCCGGTGCAGACCCTTGAATTTTTGCAGTTGGGCCAGCAGATACCAGCCCTGCCTGCCCGTCAGCGGCGGGCTGCCAAAGACCATCTCACCCGAGGCGTTGTAGCGGTGGCACTCCATGCAGCGCTCATAAAACAGCTCCTGGCCCGCCCGCACATCCGCGCCCTCGACCACGAGAACCGCCGGAGCCACCTCCTTGAGGGACTCCACATGCGCGGCCAGAGCCTGGATTTGCGTCTCCGAGAGCGCCTTGGCCACCGCCGCCATCATCGCGCCTTGCGGGTCCGCCGCGCCGTCGCGTCCGCGTTTGCCGTCGTGAAAGTTCGCCAGTTGTGTCGTCACATACCAGGCGGGCAGGGCGGCGATGGAGGGCGCTTTCAACTCGTCCCTGCCACCGCCCTCCGGCCCGTGGCATTGCGCGCACACCGTCTGGAAAAGCAGCGGCCCCTCCTGCGCGGTCAAAGGCAGCGTCAGCGAGGCGGTCAAGAGGATGGGCAGGCGGAGAAACGTCATGCGGCACCAACGGGGAATGTTGCACGCCTTGCGCAACTTCCATCCGCATTGCCAAAATCCGCGCTGTCCATGCCAAAAAAGGCTGGCGCCAGCGGACCCGCTCCCCACACTACGCGCCGCATGTCCACCATCGTCATCGCCCAGAAAAACGGAGTCGCCTGCATTGGCGCTGACACCATGAGCTGCCTAGGCTCGCTGCGCCAGCGCGCGCACCATGTCGTCAACAAAACCAAGATCACCAAAATCGGGGACACTTTCATCGGCCTCACCGGCACATCCGCGAGCCTCGTGGTGATGAACAGCTACTTTGCCAATCCCGAGCGCCCCCGTGACTTCTCCTCCACGGACATGATTTTCGAGACCTTCCGTCACGCTCACCACTGGATGAAGACCGAGTACTTCATGTCCACGATGGCCTCGAAGGAGGAGGAATACGAGACCACGCAGTTTTACGGCGTGCTGGCCAACCCGCACGGCATCTTCGCCCTCTACTCCTACCGCAGCGCCCAGCAGTTTCACAAATTCTGGGCCGCCGGCTCCGGGCGGGATTTCGCCCTTGGCGCCATGCAAATGGTCTATGACCCGTTCGACAATGTGGTGGACATCGTACGGGCAGGACTCAACGCCGCCGCCGAGTTCGACAGTGCCACAGGGGCGCCTTATGAAATCCACACCTGCGCGCTGAATTCCGCCCCGCAGGCGGCCAGGAAACCGAAAAAACGGGCCAAAGCACGCTGATGCTTCCGGCTACCAGCACAGCCCCTCATAGCTCCAGGGCAGCTCCGCCAGCTCGCGCCAGCCATTCACATCAATGACGTACTGGTTCGCGTTAACGAGGGTGGCGAGTTGCTCCAGGGGGACGCATTTCTGCGAGGCGACGATGAGGTCGCTGCTTTCAAGCACCTCGCGCGGGTCGTCTTTAAGCAGGGAGGCAAGGTGCGGCATGCGGCGCTGGATTTCGGCCTCGTTGGCGCCGATGAGGCGGCTTAGGTTGAGGCTGGGATCGTAGATGCTGAGATGAAACCCGCGTCCGAGCAGTGTCTCGGCCACAGCCACCATGGGGCTGCCGCGCAGGTCGTCGGTGTCGGCTTTGAAGGCGAGTCCGAGCAGGCCGACACGGCGCGCTCCTTTGCTGGTGATGAGTTTGATGAGCAGGTCAAGGTGGGCCTGGTTGGTGTCGAGCGTGTTGTCCAGCAGGGGCAGAGTGATGCCCTCCTGGCGCGCGAAGGAGAGCAGGGCGCTGACATCCTTGGGCAGGCAGGAACCGCCGAAGGGGTTGCCGGGCTTCATGTAATAGCGGGAGATGTTCAGCCGGGTGTCGGCGCAGACCACGTCCATGACGCGGGCGCCATCCTCACCAAGGAATTTGGACAGGCGGCCGATCTCGTTGGCGAAGCCCACCTTCAAAGCGTGAAAGTAGTTGCAGGCGTATTTGATCATCTCCGCGCCTTCCCAGGCGAGCACGGCGGGGGTGCCACCGAGCAGCCGGCGGGCTTCGTCACTTTCCGGCTCGCGCCCGTCATGGGTGCCGACGACGGCCAGGGAGGGCTCGCGAAAGTCCCTCACGGCGGTGCCCTCCCGCAGAAACTCGGGGCAGTAATAAACGGACACCTGGCCGGAAACGCGCAAGTCTTCGAAGAAGTCCCGCACCATCTGGCGCGTGCTTCCGGGCAGCATGGTGCTGCGGAAAAGGATGACATGCCGTTTGCCGGAGACGCGCAGGGCGGCGGCGATCTGCTCGCTGACTTTTCGCACGAAATCGAGATTCAGCCGCCCGGACTCAAGGGACGGGGTGCCGACGCAGATGATGCTGGCATCCGTGGCGGCCACGGCCTCTTCGGCGCTTGTGGTGGCGCGCAGGCGGCCACCGGCGCGGGCGGTGCCGAGCAGATCATCGAGTTCGGGTTCGATGATGGGGGACCGGCCGGTGTTGAAGGCGTCCACCTTGGCCTGCTGGACATCCGCGCCCACGATGCCGTGCCCAAGCTCGGCCAGGCAGCCGGCGGTGACAGCACCCACATATCCGAGTCCGAAAATGCTGACGTTCATGCGGAAGTACGGGAACTGGAAAGTGAGGAAAGTTTGACCTGGATGCTGGGATGCGTTCTGGAACCAGGACGGACGCGCCACCCTTATTTGGGCTGATGCATGGCAATGCAGTGCAGCGCGCCGCCTTCCATGACGAGGTCTTTGCAGGTCACGGAGATGATCTCGCGCCCAGGGAAGCACTCGGCGATCTTGTCTTCGGCCATGGCGTCCTTTTTCTTCTGCCCAAAGATGGGGACAAAGACGGCATTGTTCACAATGAGAAAATTCGCATAGCTGGCGGGCAGACGGCTGAGACGCCAGTCCCTGGCCTCAATGGCGTTGGGCATTTCGATTTCGATAATTTCCAGCTTGGAGCCGTCGGCGGTGCGCACATCGTCGAGCTGCTCGCGGATTTGCTTGAGCGCCTTGTAGTTCGGGTCGTTCTCCTTGCTCTCGACCATGCAGATGACGGCGTCCTCGCGCACAAAACGGACGAGATCGTCAATGTGGCCGTCGGTGTCGTCACCCTCGATGCCTTTCTTGAACCAGACGATGTCGGTGACGCCGAGCATGGCCTTCAGCTCCTTCTCCACCTCCTCTTTCTTGCGCGCTTTGCCGCCGTTGCGGTTGGGATTGAGCAGGACGGCCTCGGTGGTGAAAAGCAGGCCCTTGCCATTGGTCTCGATGGCGCCGCCTTCGAGCACCATGTCGGAGACATAGCGGTCCATCTTCAACACTTCGGCGGCCTTCTCGGGGATGGTGTTGTCCAGCCCGGCCTCGAACTTTCCGCCCCAGCCGTCGAATTTCCAGTCGGTGATGGAGACCTGGCCGGTGGTATCGTTTTTGATGAAAATGGGGCCGTGGTCGCGGCACCAGACGTCGTTGGTCTGGTGGTTGTAGAGGTCCACCATGTTCAGCGCGCCCTCGTTGTCGGCGATGCTGAGACGGATGCCCATGTGCATGTTTTCCGGCGCGTTGATGCGCACACGCTGGTAGCGGGTCATGTTCGCGGCGATCTCTCCGAACTTGTCCTGCAGCTTGAGGTATGTTTTCGGGCAGCTCTCCTTGTTTGAGGGCCATGACAGCCAGACCGCCTCCTGGGGTTCGAATTCAGCGGGCAGGCGGTGGTTCTTCGGGTATCCTTTACTCATCGAGGTAGCGTTTGGTCAGGGGTGCGTAAGTGTCAATGCGGCGATCACGGAAAAAAGGCCAGATGCGGCGGAAGTCCTCCACCACCTGGAAGTCGCAGGGGACGACCAGCGCCTCCTGCTCTGAAACTGAGGCTTTGGCGACGATCTCGCCGTAGGGGTTGGCCACGAAACTCTGGCCCCAGAACTCGGTTTCGTCCTGAAACCCGGTGCGGTTCACCGCGGCGACGAAGCAGCCATTCGCCACGGCATGACCGCGCTGCACGGTCTCCCACGCGCAATGCTGGGCTTTGCCTAGCGCGGCTTTTTCCGAGGCTAGCCAGCCGATGGCTGTGGGGTAAAAAAGAATCTGCGCGCCGGCCAGCGCGGCGAGGCGCGCCGCTTCTGGGAACCATTGGTCCCAGCAAATCAGCACGGCGATGCGGCCAAACTTCGTGTCCCACACGCGGTAGCCGAGGTCGCCCTGCGTGAAGTAAAACTTCTCCTCGAAGCCGGGATCCTGCGGGATGTGCATCTTCCGGTACTTGCCGAGGTAGGCGCCGTCCGCGTCCAGCACGGCGGCAGTGTTGTGGTAGAGTCCGGGACCGCGCTTTTCGAAAAGCGGGACGATGAGCACCACGCCGAGCTCTTTGGCGAGCGCGGACATCTTTTCCGTCGTCGGCCCAGGCACTGCCTCGGCCAGGTCAAAGAGCGCGGTGTCCTGCCGGGTGCAGAAATACGGAATGTCGAAAAGCTCCTGCAGGCAGATGATCCGCGCGCCCCGCGCCGCCGCCTCACGGATCAGCCGCTCATGACGGGCGTGGCTTTCGGCCTTGCCCGCATGAGTGCCGCCTTGGATGAGTCCGAGAGTGACAGTGGTCATGGGGACGCGGAGGATTGAGAGATGCCGGGAAGGCGCAAGGAGGAAAACGCGAACATTTTTGCGCTGCCAAAGCCCTCATTTTTTCCCCTCGGGATGGCTCAGCGCGCTCTGCACGTCGCCGCGCATGGGAATGCCATCCTGAGCGCCGTGCTTGAGCGTGGCGAGCGCCGCGGCGGCATTCGCCCAGCGCACGCACTCCAGCAGCGGCATGCCTTCGGCGAAAAAAGCTGAGAATGCGCCCGCGAAGGTGTCTCCCGCGCCCACGGTATCCACCGGTTTGACAGGATGCGTGGCGACTTTTTTGAAGCCTTCCGAATGCAGCACAAGCGTGGGTTTTTCACCGCGTGTGACAATGAGGATGCCAATGTTCTTCTCCTTGAGTTTTTCCTGCCAAGCCGCGACACCGTCCTGCATCCCCGCCGGATCGGCGTCAAAAATCATCCGCGCCTCTCCTGCATTCACAATGAGAACCTCCACCCTCACCTTGGCCCAGGGAAAGTCCGCGCGGCAGGGCGAGGGATTAAAAACCACCGGCACCTGGCGGCCATTCGCCAGCCGGATGGCCTCGATCACGCTCTCCATGGGCACCTCCAACTGAAGAAGCAGCGTCTTTGCCACCTCAATGCGCGAACGCTGCACCTTCACAGATGGCGCCGTCAGGGCGGAATTGGCGCCTGGGATGACGATGATCTGGTTTTCCCCCTTCGCGTCCACGGCGATGAAGGCGCTGCCAGTGCCGCCGCGCGTGGTGTTGACGGAACTGCAGTTCACCCCCTCACGGCGCAGGTGGTTGCGATAATCACGTCCGTCCGGATCATCCCCAAGGCAGCCTATGAGCGTCACCGCAGCCCCCTGTCGTGCCGCGGCCAAAGCCTGGTTGGCGCCCTTCCCCCCGAAGCGTTTTTCCAAAGCGGACGCCGAAACCGTCTCCCCGGGCGCGGGCAGGCGCTTCACGGAGGCGATCAAGTCCACGTTCATGGACCCTACGACGACAAGATTGGCTGGTGCGGCTCTAGCCATGCGCGCACCATGCGGCAGCCGGCGCGGTTTTGACAACCGCTTTTATCCATTCTTCGGAGGGTAAAATTGACCTGTATTCTCCATTCGGGGCTGAAAGCTTTCCGGAAACAGCGCGCTGCTTGTGGTCAGCTCAACAAACCATGCAAGCCGCATGCTTGACGGCGTTTACTCAAGCCGGTTATGCGAATTTTTTTATTTCAAGCCGTGATACTCTGCGCGCTGCCTGCCAGCGCTGCGGAGCCCTGGTTCGAGACCACCTGCCTTTTTCCGGTGACTCCAGCCAACAAGCCCAACTACCGCATTCCAGCCCTCATCCAGGCTCCAAATGGAGACCTCCTCGTCGTCTGTGAAAAGCGCAATGACGGACCTGGCGACATCGGCGACCACGACATCGTCATGAAGCGCAGTTCCGACGGCGGCAAAACTTGGACCGGGGAAATCCTCATCCTCGACGATGAGGACCGCGTCTGCACCGACCTCACCCTTGGATTCGACCGCGGCACGCAAAAACTCTGGCTCTTCTTTTTAAAGGACAAGAAACAGTTCGCCCACCTCAGCAGCACGGACAACGGACTCACCTGGCAGGGACCCGTCGTCATTCACGATCAGGTCACCAAACCCGAATGGGACCAACTGCGGGGCAAGCCGGACACAAAACCCTTCAACCCCAAAAGTCACGCCCAGCGCTGGGAACGAGATTGGCATCAGCGCTACGGATGCGGTCCGGGCCATGCGATGGTGCAACTCAAATCCGGACGGCTGCTTGTGCCCGCGCGCCACCGCGAGGACATCGGGGGAGGCCGCCTTCGCAGTTTTGCCCACTGCTTTTACAGCGATGACCACGGCGCGTCCTGGCAACTCGGCGGCACCATCGGGATGCACACCAGCGAGTGCCAGTTCATCGAACTCAATGACGGCGGCATTCGCGTGATATCCCGAAACGAAAGCGCTGAAGACGCGCCTGACAACCTGCGCCACCTCACCAGCATCTCGAAGGATGGCGGCCAAACCTGGAGCGCGCTCCGGCGTCAGGAGGAGCTCATCACACCCCGCTGTCATGGCAGCCTCGAGAGATTGGATGAAAAAACACTTCTGTTTTGCAGCCCGGCGTCGCCATTTCGTCAAAAGGAGCACCCCTACGGCCGCTACAACCTCACCATTCGGATCAGTCACGACGAAGGCGCCAGTTGGTCGGCCGGGCGCGCCGTCTGGCCGCATCCAGGCTCTTATTCGGACATCGCAGTCATGACTGACGGAAGCATCGCCGTCGTTTACGAGCGCGCGGATAAAGGCAGCTCCCACTACTGGGACGAACTTCACTTCGCACGCTTCAACCCGGACTGGATCACACAATGACCGGTGCGTGACGCTGCACATTTCGTCACGCAAGCATCTCTTTGATCACGTGGCCTTCCACGTTCGTGAGGCGGCGCTGGACGCCGTTGTGCTCGAAGGTGAGGCGTTCGTGATCGAGGCCGAGGAGGTGGAGGATGGTGGCGTTGAAGTCGTGGAGCTATTGGCTTTCATATTTCGATGACCGGCAGCAAAGCCCCTCAACAGTCCCGTCCATTCAGCTTCCTATAAGTCCTTGGATTGAATTCGAAATTCACCATTGATTAGTGTTAAATTTACACCAGAGATCGTGTATGCCTCACACTTACCAGTATCCGCGCGCGGCGCTGACCGTGGACTGCGTTGTTTTCGGCTTCGATGGCAGCGAGCTTCAGGTCCTGCTCATCCGCCGCGCCCTGGAGCCGTTCAGGGACCGCTGGGCGCTGCCCGGCGGCTTCGTGCGGGTCGAGGAAACGCTCGATGAAGCCGCGCGTCGTGAGCTGGAGGAGGAAACCGGGCTGCGGGATGTCTTTCTGGAGCAGCTTTACACCTTTGGCACCGTGAAACGCGATCCGCGTGAGCGTGTCGTCAGCGTAGCGTGGTTCGCGCTGGTGAAGCCCTCCGTTGTCACCGCCGACACCGACGCCGCCGAGGCCAAGTGGTTTCCCGTCAACGACGTTCCACCGCTCGCTTTCGACCACGCCGACATCCTCGCCACCGCGCTCACCCGTCTGCGCGGCAAGCTCACCTACCAGCCCGTCGGCTTCGAGCTGCTGCCGCCGAAATTCACCCTCACCCAGCTTCAGCGCCTCTACGAGGCCGTCCTTGGCGAGGAACTCGACAAACGAAACTTCCGCAAAAAAGCCCTCAGCCACGATCTCCTCATCCCCCTCAAAGAAAAACATCAGGAAGGCGCCCACCGCCCCGCCCAGCTCTTCCGCTTCGATCCGGTGAAGTATGAGCGGCTGAAGAAGAAGGGCTTCTTGTTTGAGATATGAAAACGAAACTTCCCATTTCACGCGATGACCTGGTTCTGGCGATGCATGCCGGACTTCGACCCAAGTGGGCCTTCTTTTGGGGCCACACATCCGCAAAGGACGGCTCAATTACCAAAGCCTGCTTCAGCCAATGGTGGAGCAGACATGCCTTCGAGGTGGACGGCATTCGCTACCCGTCAGCCGAGCATTTCATGATGGCTGAAAAGGCGCGTCTTTTCCGGGATGATGTCCATCTCCCAGCGATTCTTGCGGCCAAAAGTCCGGCGATTGCCAAGAAGCTAGGTCGGCAGGTAACCGGCTTCGACGACAATCTGGCTCCAACATCGCTGGGACATCGTCGTACGCGCCAACGCAGCCAAGTTCACCCAGCACCCGGAACTAAAACAGTTTCTCCGGCAAACTGGCGACCGAATCATCGTCGAAGCCAGCCCTTACGATCGCATCTGGGGCATCGGCATGTCCGCCGATCATCCTGATGCCGAACGGCCTCAGAGTTGGCAAGGCATCAACCTCCTGGGATTCGCGCTGATGCAGGTGCGTGAGCTTCTTGAAGCATGAACACCATCACCCTCTACCGTCCCGTCGGACCCAAAGAACTCGCTTTGATCGAACAAAGCGGATGGAAAGCCTTCCCCCCGCGTCTGCCCGACCAGCCGATCTTCTATCCCGTGATGAACGAGGAATACGCCATCCAGATCGCCCGCGACTGGAATGTGCCCGCCTCCGGTTCCGGTTTCGTCACCCGCTTCGCCGTCGATGCCGATTTCCTCAGCCGCTACGCCGAGCAAGTCGTGGGTGGCGACATGCACCGCGAACTCTGGGTGCCTGCGGAAGAACTGGAAGAGTTCATCAACACATCATCGGCCTCATCGAGGTCACCCAACGATTCCCATGACAAGTTCCACACATGCAGAACGCCTCGAACGCACCCGGCTCTCCCTCGACGGCCTGTCGGTTGGGGACGCGTTTGGACAGATGCTTTCCAGCTGCGCCCGCAGTGCTCGAAATGTGGTGGAACCCGGTGGATTGCCCTCAGGCCCCTGGTGGCACACGGACGACACCCAGATGGCGATGGCCATCGTCGAGGAACTGGTCGCGCACGGCCAGATCGCCACGGATTCACTCGCCCGACGCTTTGCGGAGCGTTATCAGGCTGATCCCGGTCGCGGATACGGCAAAGGCGCTCGAATGCAGTTGGAGGAAATCGCTGCGGGAGAGAGCTGGAGAACCACTGCCGCCGCCGCGTTCAACGGTCGTGGGTCGAAGGGCAATGGCAGCGCCATGCGCGTCGCCCCCCTGGGCGCATGGTTTGCCGATGATCCCGCCCAAATTGTCTCGCAAAGCACTCTGTCATCCGTCGTGACTCACTCACATCCAGAAGGTGTCGCGGGCAGCATCGCCGTCTCGTTGGCTGCGGCTGGCGCATGGGCATCACGCATTCTGCCGCTGGAGAAAGCGCGCGAATGGATATGGGACGCCGTTCTGGGGCAAACACCTGCCGGTGAAACACTCGAAGGCATTCGCAAAGCCCGCCTCGTGCCGTTGGAGATGTCTGCGGAGAATGCCGCGCGGATTCTCGGCTCGGGATTTCTCGTCACCGCACCGGACACGGTGCCTTTTGCCATCTGGTGCGCCATCCGGCATCTCGACTGCTATTCGGAGGCCCTGCTCGCCACTCTCGAAGGTGATGGCGACTGCGACGCCAACTGCGCCATCGTCGGAGGCATCGTTTCCCTGCGTGTCGGGCGTGACGGAATTACGGCGGACTGGCTGGCATCGCGCGAACCTTTGGACCTTCGTTTGAGAACTCACTGATTCAAAACTCACCCATTCACAACTCCCATGCCTGCTGAACTCCAAGCCCTCCAAGGCGACATCACCAAGCTCGACGTCGATGCCATCGTGAACGCGGCCAACACCTCGCTGATGGGCGGCGGTGGTGTGGACGGGGCGATTCATCGCGCGGCGGGGCCGGAACTCGTCCGCGAGTGCATGAAGCTCAACGGCTGCCTCACCGGCGAGGCGAAGATCACCAAGGGCTACAAACTCAAGGCCCGGCATGTCATTCACACCGTCGGCCCCGTGTGGCACGGCGGCGGCAATCGCGAGTTCGACCTGCTGCGCGCGTGTTACACGAACTCGCTCAAGCTCGCGGCGGAGCACCGGCTGCAAAGCATCGCCTTCCCGTGCATCTCGACCGGCGTGTATCGTTTTCCAGCGGATGAGGCGGCGAAGATTGCGTTCGAGGCGGTGACGGAGTTTCTGAAGGAGCCGTCGTCGGTCCAGTCGGTCGCCTTTTGCTGTTTTTCGCGCGAGGATCATGATCGCTACACGGCTCTCATGGATGCCAAAAGATGAGCGGCGAGAATTCCACTATGAACCCGTCACCTGCATCTCCCGTTCTTGGCTGCCTGCTCGGCACGGCAGTGGGCGATACGCTGGGCCTGCCCTTGGAAGGATTGACTCGGCGGCACATCCAACGCTGGACGGGAGGCGAGTTGCGTCACCGGCTCATCTTCGGTTGTGGAATGCTGAGCGACGACACAGATCACGCGTTGATGCTGGCTGCGGCGCTGCGCAGGCATTGCGATGACGCGGCCGCGATGCAGCGAGATTTCGGCCGCCAGTTGCGCTGGTGGCTGGCGGCGCTGCCCGCAGGCGTGGGATTGAGCACGGCGCGGGCGATCTTGAGGCTATGGACGGTTTTCCAGCCTCCAGATCCGGCGTGAAATCGGCAGGCAATGGCGCGGCGATGCGTGGTGCGATTGTCGGCGTGATCTTTCGCGATGACGCGGCGAAGCGGCATGAATTCGCCCTCGCAGCCTGCCGGGTGACCCACACCGACCCACGCGCGGAGGAATCCGCGCTGCTGGTGGCCGAGGCGGCGGCCCTGGCGGCACACCATGCGGAAACAAAAACCGTCCTCGACACTCTGCGACCGCTGGTGACGAGTGAGGAGATGAAATCGCGCTTCGCAGCCATGGAAACCGGCCTGAGCGAAAAAATCAGCGTCAGCGACTACGCGGCACGGATCGGCTGCGAGCATGGCGTGAGCGGTTTCGCGCCGAACTCGGTCGCGGCGGCGCTTTTTGGCTGGCTGCGGCATCGCGGCGATTTCGAGCGCGTTTTGACCGAACTCATCGTCTGCGGTGGCGACACGGACAGCGTGGCCGCCATTGCGGGAGGCATCTGCGGCACCGAAACGGGCGAAAGCGGCATTCCAAAGGCGTGGATCACAGGAATCCGCGACTGGCCCCGCTCCGTCACCTTCATCCGCAGCATGGCGCAGGAAAGCGTCGCGCCGCCACGCGTGCTCTGGCCTGCCATGCTGCTCAGAAATCTCTTTTTTCTCGGCGTGGTGCTCACGCATGGTTTTTGCCGCTTGCTTCCACCTTATTGATTCCGCTAAATCTCCACATCTACCCACGCTTATGTTCGGCCTTCGATTCATCAAGATTCCTCCCACGACGCATGTCATTCAACACAGCGGTGGCAAAGTTGTGCGCGAGGGCGCGGGGATTTCGTTCTTCTACTACTCGCCCACCACCTCGCTCGTGGCAGTGCCCGTCGGCAGCACGGATGTGCCGTTCATCTTTGAGGAGCAGACGGCGGATTATCAAAGCGTGAGCCTGCAAGGGCAGATCACCTACCGCATCGCGGATCCGAAGAAACTGGCGGCGTTGATGGACTTCACGCTGGCACCGCACGGTCGAGGCTACGCCTCCGAAGATCCAGAAAAGCTGCCACAACGCGTGATCAATCTCGTGCATGTGCTGGCGCGCGCGGAGATCGAGAAACTGCCGCTGCGGCAGGCATTGCGCGCTTCGGAGACGTTGGTGACGGCGATTCGCGCTCAACTCGGCACCTCGGCGGAGCTGGCGGCTCTGGGGCTCGAAGTGCTGGGCCTTTCGCTGCTGGCGATCAAGCCGACACCGGAGACGGCGCGTGCTTTGGAGGCGGAAACACGCGAGCAACTGCTCAAGGGCGCGGACGAGGCCATCTTCATGCGGCGCAATGCCGCCGTGGAGCAGGAGCGCGCGATCAAGGAGAACGAGCTGAACACCGAAATCGCCGTGGAGAACAAGAAACGGCAAATCCGCGAGACGCAGATGGACACGGAGAAGGCGGTGCAGGAAAAAGAGGCGCAACTGGAGCGCGCGAAGCTGGAATCGAGCATCGGTCTCGAGGACGAGCGCAAGAAGCTGGTGTCGCTGGCGGCGGAGAACGCAAAAGCGGAGTCCGACACGCGCGCCTATGGCATCGAGGCCACGATGAAGGCCCTCGCCAGCACGGACGCGTCCGTGCTACAAGCGTTGGCAACCAGCGGCATGAGGCCGCAGCAGTTGATCGCGTTTGCTTTCCAAGAACTGGCGGCAAAAGCGGACAAGATCGGCAATCTGAACATCTCGCCGGAGCTGCTGAGCGAGCTGCTGGCGAATCCGGGCGGGAAGAAATGACCTTTCCGGCTTAAAATGAACCGCCTGACTGAAACGAAGATCATCCTCGTCGTGCGCGCGACGCGGCTGGCGGATTTGAAGGCGAAGTTCGCGACGAAATCGCAGGCGAAGTTTTATGTGAGCCGGCTGGGCGGTGATTTTGGTGATTACGAGCGCGAGGACGCCGCCTACCAGCAGGCGATCTCCGAAGCGCAACGCACGCTCGGTGAACTGGGGCGCGTACAGCTCGTGCAGCGGGCTTTTCTGCCCAATTTCGTGTTTGGAGAGCAGGACATCGTGGTGGCGCTGGGTCAGGACGGATTGGTGGCAAACACCTTGAAGTATCTCAACGGCCAGCCGCTCGTGGGCGTGAATCCTGACCCGAAACGCTACGACGGGCAGCTTCTGCCCTTCCAGGTGCCGCAACTCGACAAGGTGATGCGCGAGGTGCTGCGCGGCGGACGGTCAAAACGCGAGGTAACGATGGCGGAGGCGAAATTGAACACGGGACTGAGCCTGTGCGCGGTGAACGATCTCTTCATCGGCATGAAATCCCACGGATCGGCGCGGTATCGCATCGCGCTGGGCAATACGGCGGAGAACCATTCATCCAGCGGTGTGATCGTCTCGACCGGCCTCGGTTCCACGGGCTGGTTCAAAAGCCTGATGGCGGGTTCGATGGCAGTGGCGGTTGCCTCAGGCCGTGCGGCGGCCACCGAGCCAAAGGACACGAGTTTCCCGTGGGAATCGAATCACCTCTTCTTCACCGTGCGCGAGCCTTTCCCGAGCAACACAACCGCCGCGGAGCTGGTTTTCGGCAAGGTGACGCCGCAGCAGCCGCTTGTGATCGAATCGCTGATGGGCGAGAACGGCGTCATTTTCAGCGACGGCATCGAGCAAGACTTTATCGAGTTCAACTCCGGAACCAAGGCGACGATTTCAATCTCGAAGCGCAAAGGACAGCTGGTCGCATGAGTGGAGTCACACCACCATCTCTTTGATCACACGGCCTTCCACGTTCGTGAGGCGGCGCCGGACGCCGTTGTGCTCGAAGGTGAGGAGTTCGTGGTCGAGGCCGAGAAGGTGCAGAATGGTGGCGTTGAAGTCGTAGAGCGGATGAATGTCCTTCACCGCCTTCTGGCCGAGCTCGTCGCACTCACCGTGGCTGACGCCGGGCTTCACGCCCGCTCCGGTCATCCAGCAGGTGAAGCCGTCGGGGTTGTGATCACGGCCCTTCGCGCCTTTTTGGAAGAAGGGCATGCGGCCGAACTCGGTACACCAGACGACGAGCGTGTCCTGGAGCAGGCCGCGTTGCTTGAGGTCGCGGATCAATGCGGCGGCGGGCTGGTCGAGGATGGAGGCGTGAACATCATACTGCGATTTGAGGTCGCTGTGGCCGTCCCAGTTGAGCTTGCCGCCGCTGGCATAGGCGCCGTTGAAAAGCTGCACGCAGCGCACACCACGCTCGATGAGACGGCGGGCGAGGATGCAGTTCTTCGCGAAGGCGGCCTTGTCGGCGTTCTGCGTGTCGTCCGCGCCATACATTTTGAGAATGTGCGCGGGCTCGGTGCTGAGGTCGTTGATCTCGGGCACGCTGAGCTGCATGCGCGCGGCGAGTTCGTAGCTGGCGATGCGTGCGGCGAGCTTTTGATCGCCCGGGTTCGCTTCGAGATGCCTCGCGTTCATCTTTTGCAGCAACGAGCGGGCGGCTTGATCCGCCTGCGCGGACACACCAGGCGCGGAAAGATGTCGCACGGGGCTCTTCGAACTCATCGCGGTGCCTTGGAAGGCGGCGGGGAGAAAACCGGGGCCCCAGTTGTTGGCGCCATTCTGCGGCACGCCGCGTGGATCGGGAATGGCGACGTAGCTGGGCAGATTCTGGTTTTCGCTGCCGAGCGCATACGTCACCCACGAGCCGAGAGAGGGAAAACCATCGAGGGTGAAGCCAGTGGAGAGCAAATTCTCCGCAGGGCCGTGCGTGTTCGACTTGCTGGTGAGCGAATGCACGAAGGCGATGTCGTCCGTCAGCTCCGCGAGATGCGGGATCATGTTGCTGACCCATTTGCCGGTCTGTCCGCGAGGACGGAAGGCGTATTGCGGTCTTGCGAGATTGCCTGCGGGGCCTTGAAACGTCACCGCCGGACCGCCGGGCAGCGGTTTGTCGTCCCATTTGATAAGTTCAGGCTTGTAGTCCCACGTTTCGAGCTGGCTCACCGCGCCTGCGCAGAAGATGACGACCACGTTCTTCGCCTTCGCGGGAAAATGCGGCTGTCGAGGGGCATACGGACGCGCTGGATCGATCAACAAGCCATCCGCAGCAAGCAGGCGCGTCAAAGCGATCGAGCCTAGGGCCGTGGCGCTGTTTGCGAGGAACTGGCGGCGGTTGAGCAGATGATGGCCGGCAGGCGTGAGGGATTCGCTCATGGCAGGAAGAGAAACTCGTTCGAGTTGAACAACGCGCGGCAGAGAACACTGAGACCGTTTTCGCGGACGGCAGGTTCAGAGCCTTGCAGTTCTGCGGCGGTCGGAACGCGATTCAAAGCAAGCTGGTAAGCCTGGGTGATCTGCGCGGCGGTTTCGCCACCCACTTCTTTTTGCACGCGAGCGGCGAAGGCGTTCGCGGTGTCGAGCGTGAAGCGGCTGTTGAAGAGGTTGAGCGCCTGGATCGGCGTGGTGCTGGCGCGGCGGATGGCTGTGCTTTGACCGGCGTCGGGACAGTCGAACGCGCCAAACACGGCTTCGGGTTCGCGGCGGACTTTGTGCGCGTAGATCATGCGGCGTTTGTTGTCGGGCGTGAGTGTCTCGACGGGTTCGAAGCCGCTGAGACCGCCGCGTTTGTCGAAGAGGTTGTAGCCGCGGCCATGCATTTTCAAATCCAGCAGACCGCTGACGGCGAGCATTGAGTCGCGGATGGATTCGGCTTCGAGCCGGCGGGAAGGGAAGCGCCAGAGGAGGCGGGCGTTGGCGTCTTTTGCCAGTGCGTCGGATGAGTCGGACTGGTCCGACACGACAGACGATTGACGATAGGTCTCACTCATCAAAATGATCCGGTGCATGTGCTTCACACTCCAACCGCTCTTGATGAACTCGGCGGCGAGCCAGTCGAGCAGTTCGGGATGCGTGGGCTTGATGCCCATGCGACCGAAATCGCTTGGTGTTTCGACCAAGCCGGTGCCGAAGTGGCCCTGCCAGATGCGATTCACCATCACGCGGGCCGTGAGCGGATTCTGAGGGCTGGTGATCCATTCGGCGAGAGCGCGGCGGCGTTCCTGCTCGGCAGTTTCCCTTGTCAGCGTCACCTTTCCCAGCGCAGAGAGCACGGCGGGCACCACGGACCCCTGCGGCTGCTCGGGATCGCCACGATTGAGCAGATGGATGTCATCCGGTGTGCGAAAGGTGCCGGCGAAGACTTTTTGATCGGCGCTCAGGCGTTGCAGGCGCTCGTCGAGCGGACGCTTTTGATCCATGAGACTCTGTGCCTCGGCGATTTCCTCTGTGCGGAGACCCTGTGTGGAAAACGCGGGCTGCGTGCGATCTCGCTCGTCAAAGCGCTGGCGGTCGTCGGAATCCGCGACGACGCGCCACATGCCGGAATTGTCGGCGGTTTCGATGACGTAGCTCGTGGCGAGCCGGTCCTTGAACTTCCCCTGACGGTCACGACCCCAGACAACACGATCAATCTCCTGCTCCCGCGGGAGCTCTATCATCACCCAGCCTTTGCCGACTTCATTCGACATCCAACTGCGCGAGTTGCCGTAGTTGCCGTCGTTCACGAAACGCTGCTCATGGCGGTCGGCGCTGACTTTCTCGCCGGAAACGGTGATGGGGGCGTTCAGCGCGATGTTTTCGCCTGCGGTGGTGAAAACCTCGAGTTCGTCAATGCAGGGTTCGAGTTTGTTCGTGTCGCGGATGGTGAAGCGCACGCGTCTGGCCTTCACAGGCATGAAGCGGTCGCGATTCTCACGCGCATCAATCATCGGACGCTTGACGCCCGATTTGGCGAGCGGAACGAAGCGCGCGAGCTGCGTCTCGATGTCGGTGAGCTGCGCTTTGACTTTCTTCAGCTCCTCTCGCGCCGCGATGGCCTCCGTCGTGCGCAGTTCGCGCTCGCCATACTCGACTCCGGCGACGAAGGCCTGCATGGAGTAGTAATCCTTTGCGCTGATCGGATCGAATTTGTGATCGTGGCAGCGTGCGCAGCCAATGCTGAGGCCGAGAAAAGTCTGGCCAATGTTCACGACGATCTCGTCGATGGAATCCTGCCGAGCGAGGCGCTTTGAAGGCTCGTCTTTGCCGATCTGGCCAGGCAGCAGCACGGACGCGGTCACGAGGAAGCCCGTGGCAGCGTCCTCACCCATCGCATCGCCGACGATCTGCTCCTGGATGAAGCGATCATACGGCGTGTCGTTGTTGAAGGCGCGGATGATGTAGTCGCGGTAGGGCCAGGCATTCGGGCGCTCGGTGTTCACCTCAAAGCCGTGCGTGTCCGCGTAGCGCACGACATCCAGCCAGTGCTGCGCCCAGCGCTCGCCGTAGCGGGGGCTATTTAACAGGCGCGCCACAACCGCCTCATATGCGTCCGACTGGTCGGACGAGTCGGACAAGTCCGACTCAAATGCGATCACGTCCTCCGGCGTCGGCGGCAGCCCAGTGAGGTCAAAAGTCACACGGCGCAGCCAGGTGACGGGATCGGCGGGCGGGGAGCGGTGGAGTCCTTTTTTGGAGAGCTTGGCGTCAATGAACGCATCAATTGTGTGCCGCGGGTTGAATTCCAGCAGAGGCTTGAAGCTCCAGTGGTCGAGTCGGTCTTCGAGTTTGGCGAGATCGGCACCCTCGGGCCAGCCAGCTCCTTCATTGATCCAGTTCGTGATCGTTTCGATGTCAACCGCAGGCAGTCTCCCCTTCGGTGGCATGAGTTCGTCATCGTCATCTGTCGTCAGGAAGCGGATGAGCGGGCTGTCTTTGGCCTTTCCGGGTACAATGTCGGGGCCGTGGTTGTCACCGCCTTTGAAGGCTTCCGATTTGATGTCGAGGCGGAGGCCTGACTTCTGTTTTTTCTCACCATGGCACTCAAGGCAGTGCCTTTCAAAGATGGGCCGCACATCGCGCACGAAGTCAACCGGCGCGGCGGAGGCGCTGGTGACGAAGAGCAGGAAGGTGGGGAATCTCATAATCAGAGTTTAACGGCGGCTCCTGCGGCAATCAAACATACGCCAAGAGTGCCTTCGGCACCTTGCGCTCGTGTGCCACTCCGAACAGACGGGTGCCGGTGCCTTGACAAGTGAAGCGGAAGCGATGCGGATAATGCCGGGTTGGTTGAGGATCCTCGCCTGCAGTTCGCGTATGCCAACCGGATTCTTGACCGGGCAGCTGCCGAGCCAACCATCTCGCTGTGCGAGACCCAGCGTTGGATGCCACCGCTCTTTATTCACCCCACACGCGCGGGGCCTTGTAGTTTGCGGGCTGGTTCCCGGCCTTGGGCGGAACGGCGGCCTTCTGGTAGGCCTCGATTCTTGCACGCAGTTGCTGCACGACCTCGGGGTGTTGCCCGGCGAGGTTGTTCCGCTCGTAAGGATCATCCGCCAACTTGAAAAGTTCCACTGCAACACCAGCGGCTTTTTCCTGCGCCTTCTTTTTCTTGGGGGCCGCCTTTGCTTCCGCATTCGGAGGGCCGGCGTTTTGCAGGTCGTTGGCGTCAATGCGCCCGTTGAGCACGAGCTTCCATTCACCCATGCGGATCGCGCCGCTGCCGGGCGTGGCGTTGATGAGGATGTCCTCATGCGGCGAGGGTTTGCCTGCGGTAATCACCGGCCAGATGTCTAGACCGTCAAGCGGGGTTTTCTGCGCGGCGGGCGCGCCGGTGAGTTTCACTAGCGTGGGGAACCAGTCCACGATATGCAGAGGCTCGTTGACAACGGTTCCGGCCTTGATGCGCCCGGCCCAATTCGCAAAGGCGCAGACGCGCGTGCCGCCTTCGTAAAGCGTGCCCTTCTGCGCGCGGAGACTGCCATTGGTCGCGCCGAGGCCGAGAGGGCCGCCGTTGTCGCTGGAGAACAGAATGAGCGTGTCCTTCACCAGCCCGCGTTTCTCCAACGCGGCCACCACGCGGCCCACCTGCTCATCCAAGCACTCGACCATCGCGGCAAAGGCCTGGCGCTTCCTGTCGGCGAGGTGCGCGTGGCGTTTCAGGTATTCGTCCGGCGCCTGCAGAGGCGAGTGCGGCGCGTTGAACGGCACATAAAGGAAGAACGGTTTTCCCGGCTGCGCCTGCTCGACCACGCGCACGGCTTCGTCGCCGATCAAATTCGTCGTGTAGCCCTCGTCGCGGCTGTCCTTGTCGTTGCGATGCCAGTCGTGGCCGCCGTCGCGGTCATGCGTGAAGTAGTCGAGCGCGCCGTTGTAATGGCCGTATTGCGTGTCGAAGCCGCGCCGCGTGGGCAGGTAGTCCGGCAGGAAATGTCCGAGATGCCATTTGCCGCTGATGTGCGTGGTGTAACCGGCTTCCTTGAGCGCCTGCGGAAGCGTGCGTTCCTCAAGCGGCAGACCGTATTGCGCCCAAGGACGGACCACGCTGACCTGCAAGCCGTGGCGGATCGGGTAACGGCCAGTCATCAACGCCGCGCGCGTGGGCGAGCAGACCGGCAGCACGTAAAACTGCTCCAGTTTCGCACCGCCGTTGGCGAGCTTGTCGAGGTTGGGCGTACGGATCTCGCTCCCGTGCCAGCCGACATCCGTCCAGCCCAGGTCATCGGCGAGAAAATAAATGATGTTGGGCTGATCCTTCGCGAAACCAGACGTGGCAAACCCTGCCAGCAAACAGAACGCGGGGACAATGAGAGAAAATAGACGGAGCATAATCGGCTACTGAACGAAGCGATGGGCAACTGCATTTCTGGCAAGTCAGCCTCTTTCGAATGCTTCATGCAAATTCATGCCAATCCACCGCATGGAGCGGGAGGCATGGCATAGCTCGATCAATCCCCAGCGCTGTGAAGCGGGCAAAATTTGGGCGGATGATTCAATGACAGGCGCAGGTGCCGCAGCCTTTCTTGAAGCTGGCGAGGCGTTTTTCGATTTCGAGGGAGGTGGGGGTGACGGCGAGACCGCCGAGGGAGGTGCAGCGGTGTTCGCGGGGCATGCGCTCGGCGACGGCTTTGGCGGCGTCGATGACCTCGTCGAGCGGGATGAGCGGATCGTAGCCGGCGAGGGCCATGTTTGCGCACGAGAGCGCGTTGCTGGCGGCCATGACGTTTTTTCCGAGGCACGGGGCCTCGACGCGGTTCGCGATGGGATCGCAAATGAGGCCGAGCATGCTCTGAAACGCCATCGAGGCCGCGGCGATGGCCTGATCGCGTGTGCCTCCGGCGTGCGTGACGAGCGCGGCGGCGGCCATGCTGGCGGCGGCACCACCCTCGGCCTGACAGCCGCCGACTTCCGCCGCGAAGGTCCAGCGCGTGGCGATGAAGGTGCCGATCATTCCGGCGGCGAGCATGGCTTTGGCCATTTGCTCCTCATCTTGATTCATCGCCTCGGCCATGGCGATGACGGCTGCGGGCAGGGCAGCGCATGCGCCAGCGGTCGGCGCGGCGACGATGACGCCCATGCTGCTTTTCACCTCCATCAAGGCGGTGACGTAGAGGATGATGCGGTTCAACGCGCCGCCATCAAGCAGGCGGCCCGTGTTCATCATTTCGGCGAAACGTCCGCACTGATGATGCAGCACGCGGTCTTCATAACTCGTGCCCGCAATGCCACTGGCGATGGATTTGCGCAGGATGCGGACGATGCCGGTCATCTTGTCGATGACTTCGCGCTTGGTGAAGTTCCCACGGGCACGCTCGTATTCGATGGCGAGTTGCCACAGAGGCGTGTTTTGGTCTCCGTCGTGCTGAAGCATGGCTGCGCAGCTTGTGAAGGGGACGTGGAGATCTTTGCGAGATGGGACGGGGAGGACGGGAGAGAGCTTTTTGACCGAGATTGGCTTCAAATCGGACGTTGCTGCAAATTGAGATGATTTGATCTGGATGAGTTGCGTGTCGCCCAAATCGTGAGTGATGCAGACACTCTTGTCTGCTTCTGAAAAGCCCAGAATGCAGACAAGAGTGTCTGCATCACATTTTGAAAGCCAGATCAGTGTCTCGTGATACCCGCCGTCCATGCACAGCGGCACGCCGTCAATCTCGATGACTTCGATCATGCCGCCGCCGGTGGAGATGGCGATGAGGGTGTGCGTTTCGCGCGGGTTCTTCAGCGTGAGGCGGTAGGTGTTTGGATGCGGATCGCCGACATCGACGGTTTCGATGTGAAGCTTGATTCCAGCATCGGCGAGGGCTTGGGCGGAGTTCGGCAGTCGCTCGTCATCGGCGTTCCAGCCGAGCAAGCCGCCGAAGAGGCCCATGTCGCTGCCCTGGCTTTCGTGCGTTGTTGGCAGCGAACCGGCGCGGTCGAACTCGACGAGCACTTCCGTGATTTCGCCATCCATGAGATCAAGCGCCAGGCGTCCGATGCGCAGTGCGGCGGCGCAGTGTGAGCTGGACGGGCCGCGCATCACGGGGCCGATGACGTCGTTGAAGATGGAGACGGGTGTCATGGGATGGATTCAGTTCACCGCACGAGCCTGGAAGGCACGCAAGTCCACCAGCGTGGGCGTTTCGGTGCTCGATTGAATGGCGGCGACGGCTTTGTCGAACTCGGCGAGGTGCTCTTTCGATCTGCGGGCGGTGACGAGTTGCTCGCGCACGACTTGCAGCTTTGGCAGCATCGCTTTAGCATGCGTGCCGTAGCGTTGCAGCGCGGTGAGGCAGGCGTGGGAGCGGTTTTTCTCACCCCAGCGCTCGGGTTCCATGACGGAGAGGCACAGCGCCATGCCTTCGCGAATGTGCAGGCGCGAGAGCAGATCGAGGCCGGCGAGACGGATGCCATCGCCGAACATCTCATTGCTCGGCGCGATGTGTTCGATGGCTTTGGCGATGTCGGGCAGCAGTTCGACGAGGTCGGCATCGGTGAGACGGTCGAGCGCCTTGCTCACCGAGCCGCGCGGGATGCTGTCCTCATGCTGAAGCAGGGCGCGGATGGCGGGGTAAAGCTGCGCGCGGTCCACACCATCGAGCGAATCCGCGAGGATGCTGCGCGGTCCGCGCTGGCCGGGATAGTTCGCAAACAGCGCCACGCTGGCGGAGCGCGCGGCGAGACGACGCGGGTCGGCGGGATTCGTGCGAACGGTCATCGCGAGCAGGTCACTGACGCTGGTTTTGCGCGCGGCAGGGCCGAGCGTGGGGATGGCCTCGGCGGCGAGGGATTGCAGCCACGGGTCAGTGTCCTTGAGCGCGGCGCGGAGCTGCGGCGCGGCGGCATCGGCACGCTGGCCGAGAGCGCCGAGCGCTTCCACCGCTCCGTAACGGGTATCGCGGTCCGTGCTCGCGAGAAGTTTGAGCAACGCAGGAACAAAGTCGCCTTGACGCTTGCCCAAGGACTCAGCGCTGCGTTTGCGCACAAATGGGGACCAACTGGCGAGCCCTGCGAGGAGTTGCTCGCTCGTGCGCTGCTCGTAGCGGTTCGCATCGTCTTTGAAGGCGAAGTCGCGCCCGGCGGCGATGACCGCTGCGGTCTGCGCGGCATTCAGCGGCGGCATGGTGAAGGCTTTGCGGCCGGTGAGGCGCAGACTTTTCAGTGGCAGCGCGTAGTCGAGCAGGTGACTGCCGCTGGTGTCCCAGCCTTTGTAGGCGCCGTGTTCCTCCGCGCCGACGGGCGAGCCTTGATAGACCCAGGCCGTGTCCCAGGTGCGGACGAGATCGTAATACCACGACTGCTCCTGCCAATACGCTCCGCTGGTGAGGCTGCCGCAGCGCGCGACACCCTGCATGGCCCAGAGGATGTTGAAGTAGTTGCCCGTGTGGCCGCGCTCGCGCTCGCTGTAGGCCGCGGCGGCCATTTTGGCGAAAAACTCCGCCGCCTCGCGGTCGCCGAGCAAATCAAAGAGCACGGCGGCAGCAGCGCATTTGCCGTTGTCCTCATGCGCGGGAAAGGGCAGGTGATCGCCATAGGGCACCGCGCCTTTGTGGACGAACCAACGCAGGAAACCCGCCGCCTTCGTGATCGCACGATCGAGATCAGGATGCGACACGCCGGCCTCGCGCGCGAGCACCATGCCGATGGTTAGCGGTAGTCCGGGCGCGTTCATCGCGCCGTAGCCGCTGAGATTCCCGCCACTGGTGGCGAAGCGGTGCCCCCAGGTGCCCACACCGCTCTGGCCGCGCGCCGTTTCGAGCGCCAACCGCGTGAGGCCGGGCATGACTGAAGTGTCGCCGGTGGCCATGACGTATTCGCTGACGAACATCATCAAGAAGCCGTAATACCAGGAGAGATAGCCGTCCGTGGTGAAGTCCGCCGCCCACTGCGCCTCGCGTTTCACGAGCGGCAGGTTTTCTTTGTCGCCGCTGGCGAGCAGGGCCAGCGCATTGAGCGCACGCGGGATCGGGTTGAGCTGCTTCGTGTAGTTCTTCTCGTCCGCCATGCGTTTCGCGAGCGAGGCGCAGCCCAGTTCAAAGATGCGTCCCGACTTCGCGCAGTCATACGGCGCGTTCGCGCTGTAGCCGCCGAGCACCGCGAGCTTCAGCTCCACGGTGTCCGTCTTTCCAGCACGCCAGCGCAGCAGACGCAACGCACCCGTCTCCGCCTCCGCCGCCGTGATGGCCTTTGCAAAAAGCACCCGCGCATCATCGGCGAAAGGTTCTGCGTTCACACCGAGGATCACATCACCCACCGCCAGCACGCCATCAGCAGGCGATCCCGGCGCGATTTTGGTCACGAGGATTTGCCGCGCATCGCGCGAATGACCACGCGATGTGAAAATCCAGCCACGCGCGCCCGTCGGCCCGAGCGTCCAGTCGTGTGCCTCATCGGGCCTGCCGCCTTTCGTGAAGTCGGGCGGTGTCAAAGTCTCACCCGGCTTGGCAGCGAGCGCCGGCCACGCGAAAAGCACCGAGAGAGCGAGAGTGAATGAGGAGATGAGTTTCATGGGGTGAGCTATTCAGTGCCTGGCCGGCAGTTGAGCCTCGCTCTTCACGAGCCAGGCCTGAAGCTTTTCGGCCAGTCGTCGAGTGAGGTCGGGAGCCTGGGCGGCAAGGTTGTTCTTCTCGCCGATGTCGCTGCCCAGATCGTAAAGCTCCAGGGAGTGGTCGTCGTAGTTTTGGATGAGCTTGTAGCGGCCTTCGCGGAGGGCGCTGCCGAGCCGGTTGCGTTTGTGAAAGGCGTAGTTGGGATAATGAAAGTAAAGGGTTTCCCGCTGGAAACCGGATGTTTGCGTGAGCAGCGGCAGCAGACTTTTGCCATCGACAGGATGGGCCTCGGTCGGAGGCAGGCCGGCCACCTCGAGCAGTGTCGGATAGCAATCCGTGCTGATCACGGGCGTGGAATTGAGGGTTCCAGGCGGAACCTGACCGGGCCAGCGAACGATCCATGGTATCCGGATGCCGCCCTCGTAGAGCATGCCCTTGAATCCACGAAGCGGGCGGTTGTCGCCATGATATCCACCGTTGTCCGACTTGAAGAGGACGAGGGTGTTCTCGCGCAATCCAGCTTCGTCGAGGGCCTTGAGGAAGCTGCCGATGGCTGTGTCCAGGCCTTCAATCATCGCGGCGTAGATCGGGTCTTTGATCTCAGTTCTCTGGCGGTATTTGGCGATCAGTGCTTCCCGTGCCTGCATGGGGTAATGCACAGAGTAGGGCCACCAGTTGAGATAAAAAGACTGCTCCTTGTGCTGACGAATGAAGCGGATGGCTTCGTCAGCGAGCCGATCTGGAAGATATTCACCGTCCTGTCCGTCTTTGAACGCGGAATTGCGATAGGGGGCAAAGTAGCTGGCCGGTCCGCCGCTGGAGTTGCCGCCAGCATTGAGGTCAAAACCTTGCTTTTCAGGACGGAGGTCGGTTTCTGCCAGGCGTTTGTCTCCCCGGACCACATGGGAAAGGTGCCACTTTCCCACATGCGCCGTGGCGTAACCTGCCGCGGAAAGCCGCTCAGCGATCGTCACAGCGGCAAGCGGCAGGTGGCGGATGTTTGGGGCCTCGTGCAGGGACGAGCCTTCTAGCGCAAAACCATCGGGATTGCCGGGGGCATGGTTGGTGATGCGGAGCCTGGCAGGCGACTGGCCGGTCATCATGGCGGCACGAGTGGGCGTGCAAACAGGAGAAGCCGCGTAGGCGTCGGTGAAACGCATGCCGTCAGCGGCCAGTTGATCCAGGGTGGGAGTGTCCACCGATGCATTGCCGTAGCAGTGCAGATCCCTCCAACCGAGATCGTCAGCCATGATGACGACGATGTTGGGTTTTGCATTGGCGCTGCAAAGGCCGGCGAGAGCGAACAAAATGAGAGCGGCGATTCTCATCGGACCGTATTCTTGAGGTGGTTCAGTTCAGCCATCGCCTCGGCGAGCCCTTTGCCGATGCCGCCGAGTATCTTGGCGGAGCCGAGGTAGTGGAACTCGGCGTTGGAGACGCCTTTTTCGAGCACGAGGCGCTCACGCTCGGTGAGCGAATCAGCACGCATTTTGTCCGCGAGGGCTCTTTCCTCCGCAGGCTTCAGCTTTTGCTCCTTGGCGAGCTTCTTCGCCTTGTCTTTGACCTCGTTCTCTTTCGCGCGAGCGAGTTTGAGTTCGCGATCCCAATACTTCTCGGTGCGAATGGCCACGACATTGCCTTTGAACTCAGGCAACTCCGCCGGAGCGGCCATGGCATCGCGGAAGTTTTGATGCGTGGCTTTGTAGCGCTGCTCGTTGGGTCCATACTCCGATGTTGGGCCGCCGACACCCATCACGCCGATGACGAAGGGCAGCTTCGGCGTGTCCAAATCCTTGCGCACATCACGGATGAAGTGCGCCATGACTTTGCTGTAGTCGTCATAGCCGCCGGGTTTGTCGCGAGTCGGATAGGTGCCGTTGTCCACCATGTCGTTCCAGCCCTGGAACCACGCGAAACCAGCGAGTTCGTAGCCTTGTGAGGCATCGTAGCTTGGAACCACGCGCTTGATGTCAGCGAGCACCTTCTTCACATGCTCGATCATCAGCCGGTAATACACGCCGGCTTCCTTTTCCTTCGCTGCTTTGAGCGCGGCGATGTCCTTGCCCTGCTTCTGCATCGTGGCGAGCTGGGCTTCATTGAAGACGTAAGGCCCGGCGCTCGGCGGGCGAAAATCGGTGTTGATGCTCTTGCCTCCCCAAGATGTCTTGATGAGCAAAATGGGCGCGTCGATCAGTTTCTCCATCGTAAGGCCAAAAGTGAGCTCAGGACCGATTTTCTCCTTCGTCGCGCCAAATCCGGCCGTGAGCTTGCCGGTCTGCTCCGTCGTGTTATCACCCGCACAACCGATGGACGAAATCCACACGCGTTCGCAAATCGTCGATTTACCATCTGCGCCCATCATTTCATCCAGCATCGGCTTCGTGGCCGGATCCATGCCGATGTGCTCAAAGGTGCTCACTTTGGCATGGCCCTGCATGTTGGACTGCCCCGCGAGGATGAAGACTTGGAGTGGTTTGGCGTGCAAATGCACCGCCATGAGGAGTGAGGTGAGGACAATGGCTTTCATGGCTTCGATTTGTGGACAGGCGCGATGTTCTTTGGAGCAAGCAAACGCATCTCAGCGAGTTTGTTCGCATGCTCGGGCTTTGTGGCGAGGTTGGTCCATTCGTGCGGATCGGTTTCGAGGTCGTAGAGCTCCTCTTCGTCGCCCGTGTAGTGGATGTAGCGCCAGCGTTGCGTGCTGAGCGCGTAGTTCTCGGGCTTGTCGAGATGCGTGAGGGCGGCGTGGGGCCAGTCGGCCTGCGGGTTGCGCAGGAGCGGTGCGAGGCTGCGGCTTTCGATGTCCGCTTTCGGCGGCAGGCCACACAGATCGGTGAGCGTGCCAAACAGATCGACGAGGCTCACAGGACGATCACACACGCTGCCGGGCGTGGTGCCTTCGGGCAAACCGGGCGCCCCTTTCGGGACGCGAATCATGAGCGGCACGCGGGCACACACACGCCAGCCGGTGAACTTTTGCCAGTGCTCCTTCTCGCCGAGGTGCCAGCCGTGATCGCTCCAGAGCACGACGATGGTGTTGTCGCGCTGCGGACTCTCTTCGAGCGCATCCAGCACGCGTCCGAGCATCGCATCCGCGAAGTGAATCGACGCGAGATAGGCCTGGATGCCCTTCTTCCACTGCTCGTGCTTCTGAATGTGCGCAAAGTAGCGATTCCGCGCGAGTCGCTGGCCTGCGGGTGGCAGATCATCGACATCATCCGCTTTGTAGCCGGGCGGAAGCTGGATGCTTTCGAGCGGAAACGGCTCGAAATACTTCTTCGGCACAAACCACGGCTCATGCGGCCGGTAGATGCCGCAGGCGAGGAAGAACGGCTTGTCATGTGGACGCTGGAGTTGCTCGCCAATCCACTTCGTCACGGCCCAATCGCCGCCAAACTGCTCATCCGTGACATCCAGCGCCGCCCAGTCGGTCTCGACGTATTGCCAGTCACCGGCACGCGGCAGGTTCACGGGCCGTTTCTCGGGATAAAACGTGTGCGGGAAGGGATTGTCCTTCGCTCTGGCCGGAAAGTAGTCATCCCACGACGGCGGATCGATGATGTAATGCAGCATCTTGCCCGATCCCGCGCTCCAGTAACCCTGCCTCGAAAAATACCGCGGCAACAGCTCCGCCTCCGGCATCACCTCCCGCATCTTTTGCAGGTTATGATACAGCCCCGAGCGATGCGGAGCCAGCCCGCTGAAGATCGCCGTGCGCGATGGATTGCACGAAGCCGCCGCCGTGTAGGCATTCCGAAACAAAACTCCGCTCGCCGCCAGCCGATCCAGATTCGGCGTCCTCGTCTGCGGATGCCCGCCCAGGCAGCCAATCCAGTCATTGAGATCATCCAGCGCGATGAAGAGCATGTTGGGCCTGCTCTCCGCCGCCAAAGCATGGCCGCCAAAGAACGCAGAGATCGCAAAGAGTGTCAGAACCGATTTCACCAGCCTGATTCTGCCGCGTCCAGCCCGCCACGTCTTGGCAAGATTGCCATCGCAAGGCGAGCAAACGGGCACAGGGAGCCAATGTGGTGCAGCCGTCCCGGCTGTGGGGCATCAGTCCACTCTCTGTTCGTCCAAAAACTTGGCCCAGGGGTCCGCGAGCTTGATCTTATCCTGATTCATCTCCCACCATTTGGAGAGGGATTCGTGCCACTCCTTTTGGATGATCAAGCGTTCAGGCCCATCAGAGTATTCTTTGGACGGACCTGGTGGCTGGCTGATGCTAGAAGCACTTGCCACATTCGAGAGCAGCACTCGGAGGCGTAGTTGCAGGTTGTGATGGTTGATCGAAAAGATGCTTGGGTCATCGGGAGTCGCCATCACTTCGAGGGCTCTGGGCATGGCGGCCTTCTCGCCTCTGCTTGCTAAAACGATGGCTGCCCATGCTCCAGCATCTGCTTGAAGGCTTAAAAGTCTGCTCAATGCCTCCTTGCCTGCTTTGGCATCATCAAAGCAGAGATAGACAGCTCCAGAAACTTTGATCCAATCGTCATTTGCCGCTAGCAGTGAGCTTAGATGCTGGATTCGATCCGAAGCGCAAAGATGCCCAAAGACAGAGCCAAGTGTGTATCCAAACTGTTGATTCCTTCGGTCTTTTGTAGGCTGCCAGCCGTTCAAGAATGGCACCAAAGAGCTTGGGGAGTGGTGACAAAGAAGTTCGAAAGCCTTACCAGTTTCACCATCCCATGGCTTCGAAAGCGCAGACTCGGCTTTTGCAATTTGCTCGGCAGTGGCGGGCGGCTTGTTCTGTTCGCTGTCTTGCGAAGGAATGATCCGTCCTTCAGCACGCGAGAGGCTCCGGCGAATGTAGGATGCGGCTCTGTCGAGCTCTTTCTTGTCCCACGGTAGGGTGGATACATCTGCCAGTTCCAACAAAGCCTTGCATCGCTCTCGTCCACCACTGCTGATCATCTCCAGCAATATGCGCTTATGGCTGTCAGCCTTGATTTCCTCCGCCGTTTTGGGAATGGGGGGCGGATTAAGTTGCTTAGCTTGCGCAAGAATGCGCTGCCATAGCTGCTCAATGTCCTTTGCTCCACTGAGCCACTCGTAAAGTTTGATGTCCTCCTCGTTGCCCTTGTCGCTGGGTTCAGTCGGATCTGGAAGATGCAGATTCTTTCGAGCGGCAGCGAGCATCAGCCGCATCTCTTGGCCTTCACTGTCAGCCCCAAGGAAACTGGTGACTTCCGCTTTGAACTGAGCAAGACCGCCACCTCTAAAGCCCATGTAAATGGAGAGACACCTCCCCATCGGCTCCTTGATCGGCACCACGCTAAAGCACCTTAAGTCGGTAGGAATCTTGCGCCACCAGAGCGGAGTGGCACCGCCCCCACTGAAAGACCCAAGCCGATAGGTCGGGGACTTTTCCGCAAAGACGAGTGATCTTTCGCCCACCAAAGAAATTGGGAACTGAGGGCCATAGGGGTCAACGTGCTGGGCGATGTGAAGCTCAGTGCCAACGGCAGCCCCTTTCCATGAATCCACAACGCGATACCGGGCTACAATGCCTCCAGCAACGATGCACTCAACGACGCCAACAAACTCCGAAGTTGTGGACGATTCTTCCCAGGTCGGCAGGATGTATGTGGTGGCCAAGGCGTTGTTCTGAACTAACAGAACACAGAAGATGATTTGGATGATCTGGCGCATGGATAATCTTGAATACGAGGACTGTGCGCTGCTCTTGGGGGATGTGCTTGGAATTCCACTCATTTCCCACCCTCCATTTCCGAGCGAACAATATCCGCCAGTTGTTTCGCCGTCGGCAGTCTGCCCTTCAACTCACCCGGCAGCTTCGATCGCAAGGTGTAGGCAGCGACGCCGATGGGGTTGGCTTTGGTGCGGAGGGCATACTCGACCTCCACGTCATCTTTTTCCGCGCAGAGGATGATGCCGATGGAGGGTTGGTCACCGGGGGCGCGTTCGGTGTCGTTGAGGAGGTTGAGGTAAAAGTCCATCTTGCCCGCGAACTCCGGCTCGAAGGGGCCGAGCTTCAACTCGAAGGCCACGAGGGCTTTGAGGAAGCGATGGTAGAAGAGCAGGTCGATGAAATACTCCTTCTTTCCGAGCACGAGCCGATGCTGTCGTCCGACGAAGCAGAAGCCGTAGCCGAGTTCCAAAAGGAAGGCCTGCAAGCGACTGATGAGGCGGTCTTCGAGTTCACGCTCCCGCACCGCACGACGCAGGCCGAGGAACTCGAGGTTGTAGGAGCTTTTGAGCATCTCCTCTGCCTGCTCGGCAAAGTGCTCTGGCAGCGCGAGGTCGAAGTTGTGTGTCTTCTTCTCCGTGACTGCCCGCTCGTAGGCACCGGCCTTGATCTGATTCAAAAGCACGTTCCGCGACCACCCGAAGCTGGCCGTGGCTCGCAGATACCAAAGGCGGGCTGCGGGGGCGGAAACCTTGTCGAGAAGGAAGCGATGATGTCCCCACGGAATTTCTGCCACAAGCTGTGGCAGAAATGATCCTGGCTCGGTGGATCCCAATTTGGCCACAGCTTGTGGCCATTTTGTGCTGGATGCCTTTTCTGCGACAGGCTGTCGCAGAAATTTCGCCTTGGGACCTTCATTTTCTAATTTGGCCACAAGCTGTGGCCAAATTGCTTCACTGCTGTAGGCAAGATATAACCGCTTCATGTCCCGCAGGTTCCGAGGCGAGAAACCACTCATGTCAGGGAACGCTGCCCGCAGCTCTGCCGCGACCATTTCGACGACGGACTCGCCCCAGTTGAGTTCTTTTTGCTTCTCCACGATGCCGCGCCCGATGTCCCAGTAGAGTGTGACCAGGTCACGATTGACGTGTCGAGCCGCAGCCAGCCGTGCGCTGGCGATGCGTGACTTCAGATCGGTCACGAACCGCTTGTAGTCAGTGGTCAGAGCGAGGGTTGTATCGCGAGACTTTTTCATGGGATCAAGATGGGCAGATGATTTCACAAGCTACAACCTCTTCACATAATGCGCCCCGCGCCCCTGACCTTTCGGCTGGAGGTGGCCGTGCTGGACGAGTTCCTTCAAACGCAGCTTCAGCGTGCTGGGTTTGCCGTGGGTGAGCTTGACGAGCTGGCTGAGCGTGAGCGTCTCGTGGTCGGCGAAGTGGGTGAGGATCTTCTTCGCGAGCGGGTGGAGGTCGGTGGCGTGGGTGTCCTCGATGGCGATCTTCTTCGCGAGCGCGTCTTTTTGCTTCACGAGGGAGCGGAGGAAGAACATGAGCCAGGCTTCCCAGTCGGGCTTTTTTGCCTGAAGCGTGGTCTGGGTGCGGCGGAGGGCGCGGTAGTAGCCTTCCTTGGAAGCCTCAATGACGCTCTCCAGCGAACTGTAGGGCACATAGGCATACCCGGCACGCAGGAGCATGAGTGTGGTGAGCACACGGGAGAGGCGGCCATTGCCATCCTGAAACGGATGGATGGCGAGGAAGACGACGATGAAGCTGCCGATGAGCAGCAGCGGATGCAGGGAGCGCTCGCGGTCGGCCTTTGTGAACCAGGCGACGAGAGCCTCCATCTCGCGCGGGGTGTCGAAGGGCGAGGTGGTCTGGAAGACGATGCCGATCTCCTTTCCATCGGCATCGAAGGCGGCGACGTGGTTGGGCAGGGTCTTGTAGTGGCCGCGGTGGCGTTCGTCCTTCGTGCTGTGACGCAGGAGGTCCTGATGGAGCTGGCCGATCATGTTTTCCGTGACGGGGATCTGATCGAAGGCATCAAACACCTGATCCATGACATAGGCGTAGCCGGCGACCTCCTGCTCATCGCGTGTCTTGAACTCGGTGATGTGAAGGCGGCCGAGCAGATCCTCGACCTGGCGGTCGGTGAGCCGGGAACCCTCGATGCGGGTGGAGGAGCCGACACTCTCGATGGTGGCGACCTTGCGCAGCGAGGTGAGTTTTTCGGGCGAAAGGCTGCGGATCATGCGCCACTGCCCTTTGAAATCCTCGAGCTCGGCGATGAGCCGCAACATCTCGGGCGTGATGGTGAAAACAGGGGGCAACATGGCGGTCTTGGCTGATTATTTAGCCGATTTTGGCCGATTATTGAATAGTTGCCAGGCGAAAAGCAGCCAATCTTAACGCGACACATTCACAATCAATGGATCATTTACACTCGTCGAAAGCGCTTTGTGCCGCGCGTGTGCGGCATGGGCAGGGGTGGTTGCTGGTCATTGATGGAG
>ERZ761609.226-NODE-226-length-74810-cov-35.041736_pt1 | contig 74810 bp, 66 predicted proteins | sample MGYA00511163_ERZ761609 | MGnify/ENA primary metagenome ERZ761609 (study PRJEB28899, sample SAMN02445070) | bioreactor sludge metagenome | biome: EBPR sludge | place: Australia: Brisbane, Thorneside Wastewater Treatment Plant | collected 2011-12-16 ...
GACCACCGAGATCTACACTCTTTCCCTACACGACGCTCTTCCGATCTGCCGTTACACCACGTTTGACGCGAGGCATGAGTTACTCCTTGTTCGTCGTTGATTAAATGCCCATGCCGGGCAGCATCTGCGCCATGTGACCCATGTTGGTCTCATGAACGTTGACTGCACCACGCAAATGGCGTTTGTTCTTGGTGGTCTTTTTCGTCAGAATGTGGCGCTTGAAAGCCTGACCACGTTTGACAGTACCACCCGGACGAACACGGAAGCGCTTCTTCGCGCTGCTCTTGGTTTTCATTTTGGGCATTGAATGCTCCTGTTGATTGTGCTCGTGAGGCGCCGCGAACCTGACGCGGACTTGTTGGCCCCGAGACACTTCTGAACGACCTTTCGGTCGTTGTCAGCCAGTCAGAAACTGGCCCCGCACATCCGACGCGATCAGCACCGGACGCACATTCTGTTCCGCCTCAGGCAGAAACGGCTGGCGCCTCCCCTTTGACCACCACGTTGGCACCGGGCTTTCTGCGCCCCGGCGCAATCATCATGATCATCTGTCGGCCTTCCAACTTGGGAAACTGCTCGACCACGATGGTGTCGGCAAGTTCGTCCCGAATGCGCTGCAGCAAAGCCAAACCGATTTCCTGGTGGGTGATTTCACGCCCGCGGAAACGCAAGGTAATTTTGCATTTGTCACCATCCGCCAAAAAACGGCGGATGTTGCGCATCTTGATGTTGTAGTCACCATCGTCCGTTCCCGGACGGAATTTGACTTCCTTGATCTCGATGACCGTCTGCTTGGCCTTGGCTTCAGCCGCTTTCTTCTGTTCCTGATATTTGAACTTGCCGTAATCCATCAACCGACAGACAGGCGGATTGGCCGTGGCCGCGATTTCAACCAGATCCACATCCAATTCCCCTGCCATTCGCAACGCTTCTGACAGGCTGACAATGCCCAAAGGCTCGTTTTCTGGCCCGGACAAACGCACTTCAGGCGCCATGATTTCTCGGTTCAGGCGATGCTGGCGTTCTTCACGCTGGCGGCGGTCGCGAAAATTGGTAGCTATGGTGATACTCGCTTACGTTCAAACTGTGGAATGGGCTTCGCCCTGCATGGAGTGTTCCGTCAAGCTTTCGCCTGAACGTGCTCGCTGATCAACTTGATGAAGTCTTCAACGGACAAAGTGCCCATGTCTTTGTTGCCACGAGCCCTTACCGAAACGGTTCCAGCAGCCTTCTCCTTGTCGCCCGCGACGAGGATAAAGGGAACCTTTTGCAAGGAATGCTCCCGTATTTTATACGTAATCTTCTCATTCCTGAGATCCAATGCCACCCTAAAGCCTTGATTCCGCAGCATTTCCGCGACAGACTGCACGTAATCTGCCTGCGCATCGGTAATGTTCAGCACAGACACCTGCACCGGGGCCAACCAAGTGGGCAATGCGCCAGCATGTTGCTCGATCAAAATACCAATAAAACGCTCCAGGCTGCCCACGATGGCACGATGCAGCATCACCGGGCAGTGACGCGCACCATCCTCGCCCACAAACTCTGCATCCAGACGCTCTGGCAGGTTGGGATCGACCTGAATCGTGCCGCACTGCCACGGACGGCCCAGTGCATCTTTCAGTGTGTACTCGATCTTCGGCCCGTAAAAGGCCCCTTCCCCGGGCAGGTACTCGAATTCACAACCGGACGCTCGCAAGCCTTCCGCCAAAGCCGACTCAGCCTTGTCCCAACTTTCCTCGGTGCCGATTCGTTTTTCGGGGCGGGTGGACAGCTTGTAGATGATGTCCTGGAATCCGAAATCCTTGTAGACCTTCTGCAAAAGCGTCGTGAAAGTCTTCACCTCTGACTGAATTTGTTCTTCAGTACAGAAAATGTGCCCGTCATCCTGCGTGAAACCACGCACACGCATGATGCCATGCAGCCCACCGGTCGGCTCATTGCGGTGGCACTGACCGAACTCACCATAACGCAAGGGCAATTCACGGTAGCTCTTGATGCCCTGCTTGTAGATCAGGATGTGTCCCGGGCAGTTCATCGGCTTCAAGGCATAGTCGCGCTTCTCCGACTCCGTGGTGAACATGTTCTCGCGATACTTGTCCCAATGGCCGGTCTTTTCCCACAGGGCCTTATCCAGAATCTGCGGACCCTTGACTTCCTGGTAACCGTTGTCCCGGTACACCTTGCGCATGTACTGCTCCACCTCTTGCCAGACTGTCCAACCCTTGGGGTGCCAGAAGACTGTACCCGGGCTGTGCTCGTCCATGTGGAACAGATCAAGCTCACGGCCCAGCTTGCGGTGATCGCGTTTTTCTGCTTCTTCAAGCAAGGTCAGGTACTTTTGGAGGTCGTCCTTGGAGGCCCAGGCGGTCCCATACACACGCTGCAGCATTTCGTTGCGATGGTCGCCGCGCCAGTAGGCGCCCGCCACCTTCATCAGCTTGAAGTGCTTGAGCTTGCCCGTGCTGGGCACGTGAGGACCACGGCACAGGTCTTCGAAAGCGCCTTCACGGTATAGGCTCACATCTTCATTGCTGGGAATGCTGGCAATGATTTCGGCCTTGTAATGTTCACCCAGGCTCTTGAAGTAGGCGACAGCCTCGTCACGCGGCAACACCCGGCGAACGACGGATTCATCCTTGTTCGCCAACTCCGTCATGCGCTTTTCAATGGCAACCAGGTCATCTGGCGTGAACGGCCGCTTGTACGAAAAGTCGTAATAGAACCCGTTCTCGATCACCGGCCCAATGGTCACCTGAGCGTCGGGGAACAACTCTTTCACCGCATACGCCAGCAAATGCGCTGTGGAGTGACGGATCAACTCCAGCCCATCGGCATCCTTGGCCGTCACGATGGCCAGCGGGCTGTCCGTTGTGATGAGATGACTGGTATCAACCACCTTGTCACCAATCTTGCCGCCGAGCGCAGCCTTGGCAAGACCAGAACCTATGGAGGCCGCCACGTCGGCAACGGTCACCGGCTGGGCAAACTCACGTTTGGAACCGTCTGGAAGTGTGATGTAAATCATGAAATGTGTGCTCGAAAAATTCAGGAAACCAAAAGCGCGCCAGCCAAAAAAGCAAAAAGCGCGGAACGAGTCCGCGCTGGCTGGGTGACCGCAGGAGGTCATACGGTGGTCGCGCGAACCTTCAGCCTCAACGGCCGGACATTAACTTCCGTGTCGTTCGCGGTGTCATAACCAGGGTGCCTTTCTCGCTCTTGCTTGATGTGAATGCTGCAGATTTTACTGGCTCGTACACCCTTGACTTTCGCCAGCGGCAATCGTTACAACAAGCATTCTCAACTCTTTATGATAAAAAACGACTTCAACGCTTATCTTTGATTGACGTATTGCTATAAAAAAAGGCTACCGAACGGTAGCCTTTTTGCACTGAGCGAAACACCACAGAAGTGGTGTCAGACTGATCAGTGGAACTGCTCTTCTTCGGTGGAACCGGTCAAGGCTTTCACGCTGGACGAACCGCCCTGGATCACAGTGGTCACGTCGTCGAAATAGCCAGTGCCCACTTCTTGCTGGTGCGACACGAAGGTGTAACCCTGCTCGCGTGCGGCGAACTCGGGCTCCTGCACCATGTTGACGTAGTGCTTCATGCCTTCGCCGCGGGCGTATGCGTGGGCAAATTTGAAAGTGTTGTACCAGTTGACGTGGATACCGGCCAGCGTGATGAACTGGTACTTGTAACCCAATGCCGACAGCTCTTCCTGGAAAGAAGCAATCTGACTGTCGTTCAGGTTCTTCTTCCAGTTGAAAGAAGGCGAGCAGTTGTAACTCAGCAACTTACCGGGGCAAGAAGCCAACACGGCTTGAGCGAACTCACGGGCAAAGCCGATGTCGGGCACGCCGGTCTCACACCACACCAGATCAGCGTAAGGGGCATAGGCCACACCACGGCTGATGGACTGCTCCAGACCGTTCTTCACGCGGAAGAAGCCTTCCTGAGTACGCTCGCCAGTCAGGAAAGGCTTGTCGTTCGCGTCGTAGTCGGAGGTGATCAGGTTCGCTGCTTCTGCGTCGGTACGGGCCAGAATCAGTGTGGGCACGCCCATCACGTCAGCGGCAAAACGGGCAGAGATCAGCTTCTCAACGGCTTCGCGGGTGGGCACCAGCACCTTGCCGCCCATGTGGCCGCACTTCTTGGCAGCAGCCAGCTGGTCTTCGAAGTGAACGCCAGCAGCACCTGCGGCGATCATGTTCTTCATCAGTTCGAACGCGTTCAGCACGCCGCCGAAACCGGCTTCAGCGTCAGCCACGATGGGCAGGAAGTAGTCAATGAAGCCTTCGTCACCGGGGTTGATGCCACGGCTCCACTGGATTTCGTCAGCGCGCTTGAAGGTGTTGTTGATGCGACGAACCATGGTGGGGACGGAGTCGTAGGCGTACAGCGACTGGTCGGGGTACATGGTTTCGGAGGTGTTGCCGTCAGCGGCAACTTGCCAGCCAGACAGGTACACGGCTTCCAGACCAGCTTTGGCTTGCTGCATGGCTTGGCCAGCTGTGATGGCACCGAAAGCGTTGACGTAGCCCTTTTTGGCGCCACCGTTCACTTTGTCCCACAGCACTTTGGCACCGCGTTGGGCCAGTGTGTACTCGGGCTGGAGGCTGCCGCGCAGGCGCACGACATCAGCTGCGCTGTAACCGCGCTTGACCAGTTTCCAGCGTGGGTTTTCAGCCCAGTCTTTTTCCAAAGCGGCAATTTGTTGTTCGCGGGTGAGTTGAGTCATGTGAACACTCCTGAGGTTGGTGAAAAAACGTTCGGCCTGTTGCGAAGGCCACACCGATAATGTAAGTCTTATAGAAGACCAAAACAGCTCTTGTGTCTTATATAAGACATATTTTTTTATCGTTCTAAATCAATGATATGCGAAAGACATTTCTCAATATGGAAGGCAACAGCACCAGTCGGAAAAGGCTTATGCTGCACCGCAACGAGAGTATTTCACAATACAAAACAGACTTCGCCATTGCAAAAAATTCATGACATCTGACCACGCCACGCCACCCAGTTGGATCGCCTACGCCTGTCTGGCGCTCAGCATGAGTCTGGTCGGCAGCTATGTAGCGCTGTCCAAACCTCTTTTGGCTGCGTTCCCGGTTTTCCTGCTCGCCATGCTGCGATTTGGCATCGGTGCGATTGCCATGTCTGGCTGGATACGGAAACCCGTCGATGAACCACCCATGACGAACCAAACCAAGTGGTTGTTGTTTCTCGAGTCTTTCCTGGGGAACTTCCTGTTTTCAATCTGCATGCTGTTTGGCATGCGGTACACAACAGCGGTTGCAGCCGGCATCATCATGTCTGCGATCCCAGCCGTGGTCGCAGCTATGAGCTGGCTGTTCCTGAAAGAGCGCATCAGTTGGCGCAGTTGGATGGGGATTGCGTGCGCCGCACTCGGTATCGCAATTTACTCCGTATCAAAAACAGAGCACGCAAGTGATTTGAATCAAGCGACACAAGCCCTGAACAGTCAAAGTCTAGTCTGGCTGGGCAACCTGTTGCTGCTCGGCGCCGTGTTGTGTGAAGCGGCCTACGCCATCATTGGAAAAAAACTGACGGACGGCATTGGCCCCAAACGGATATCAGCACTGATCAACCTCGTCGGCCTGGCGCTTGTATGTCCATTGGGTATATGGGCGGCCTGGGGTTTCGACTTCACGCAAGTCTCCATGCCCATATGGGGGTTGCTGGTGTTTTATGGATTGGCCGCAAGCGTCTGGACTGTCTGGCTCTGGATGACCGGCCTGCAAACTGTGCCAGCCAGCCAGGCAGGTGTGTTCACCGTCATGCTGCCTGTCAGCGCAGCCATGACGGGGGTCTTGTTTCTCGGCGAAACAATGACAGCCATGCAGTGGCTGGCCTTCGGCATTGCACTGTTTGGCGTGCTTTTGGCCACGCGCACGGATCGCACTGCAAAAGCCACACACCATTGAAGCAACGGGTGGGCAAGTGCGGAGACCCCGTCACAGACACCAGATGCCGGAGGGTTGGGTGATGCCCATCCAAAGCGCCCAACCCGACGTGCCCACCAAGGCCATACCCGCCAGCCGTATACCCCAGGCACCGGATGCACCACCCCTGACACGCAGCAGCAGCCACGGCCCGGCCGTCAACACCACTGAAGTCCCCAACGCAAATGCGGTCATGATGACCGCGCCATCCAACACGCTGGCCGACAACGACGCCACCAGAAGTGCTGAATAGAGCAGCCCACACGGCATGAGCGCCCAACCTGCCCCCAGCACAAAAGGCGCTTTACTGCCCATGGCTGTAATAGCTGGCTTGGCTTTGCGCCAAACCTTTTGCGCCCAACCTTCCACCCAAGCGGGCTGACGAGCCTGCCAGACCAGCGCCAACCCCAGTAGCAACGCGGCCACATGCATCATGGTCCACACCGGACGCAACACGGCGGTGTTGGCTCCAAACCAGGCCAACCCTTGTACCGTGCCAGCGGCCACGGCACCCATCGCGGCATAGCCGATCAGCCGGCTGACCTGGAACTGAAACAAGGCCACCCCCGAGCGCGGAGCAGCCACCCTGGCAATGCCCGCGCACGCAGCCCCGCACATGGCCACACAATGCGGCCCCCCCACCAGCCCCATGATCAGGGCAGACAACACCATCGACGTTTGCATGCAGCGACTGTACGTCCGATTGCGGCACCCGCCAGATGGCAGGGCTTATCAGATGATTTTCGAGAAGCGTGCCCGATCCTGATCGACCTGCAGGTTGCGGTCAAATGTCATGGCAATTGCCCGAACCAGATACCAGCCAGTGGCCGTGACCTCAATGGCCGCATCGTCCACCGTGACCAGACCATGCGCCTGCAAGTCCTTCAACGACTCCAGTTCGCGCGCGAAGTACGCCTTGAAATCGATCAGGTGACCCAACTCGATCGACTCGAACTGCACCCTCCCCTGGCACATCAGCGCCATGATCACGGCACGTCGAAGCAAGTCATCACGGGTGACCGCCAAGCCTCTGACGATGGGCAGCCGCCCCTGGTCGAGCGCATCGTAGTACTCGTCCAGTGTCTTGGCATTCTGGCTGTAGGTTGCACCGATGCGTCCGATGGCCGACACACCCAATGCAATCAGGTCACAGTCGGGTTGTGTGCTGTAACCCTGGAAATTGCGGTGCAAGCGCCCCTGTCGTTTGGCAACCGCCAACGCATCGTCAGGCAAGGCAAAGTGATCCATGCCCACATACACATATCCGCTATCACTGAAGGCGTCCAACGATGCCGACAGCATGGACAACTTGTCCGCGGGGCTGGGCAACTCCGCCGCGACGATGCGACGCTGAGGCTTGAAGCGGGCAGGCAGATGCGCATACGCGTACAACGCAATCCGGTCGGGACGCAACGCATTGACCTGCGCCAGCGTGCGCGCAAAAGACTCGGGGGTTTGCAGCGGCAATCCGTAGATCAAGTCCACGTTCAAAGAATCAAACCCAATTTCCCGCGCAGACTGTACCAGGGCATACACCTGCTCTGCGGGTTGAACGCGGTGAACGGCCTTTTGCACCACGGGATCGAAATCCTGCACACCAAAGCTCAAACGGTTGAAACCGAGTTGATGCAACTTCTTCAAACGGTCCACGGTGACAGTTCGCGGATCGACTTCAATCGAATATTCCCCGCCAGGCACCAGTGCAAAACTGCGCCTGATCATGGCCATCAGGTCGTCCAGTTCGTCATCACTCAAGAACGTGGGCGTACCTCCACCGAGGTGCAACTGCGACACGCTGTGGCCACGGCCAAAGTGCTCGACCTGCAGTTCCACTTCGCGTGCAAGGTAACGCAAGTACTCTGCCGCCTTGTCGTGGTGCTTGGTGATGACTTTGTTGCAAGCACAGTAGTAACAGACCGACTCGCAAAACGGCACGTGCACGTAAATGGAGAGTGGCAATGCCATCGACCCCGCGCGCCGCTGTTCAAGCGCCTGTATGTAGTCAGCTTCAGTGAACGCTTCGACAAATCGGTCGGCCGTTGGATACGAGGTGTACCTCGGGCCAGGGATGTCAAAGCGCTTCAAAAGTGTTTCAGAAATGACGTGTGTCACAAAAAATCTCCAGTTGCCCGAAATGTGCCAGTTTCCGAGCTGCGCACACTTGATGTGAATCAACTTTCAAGCAACTCGGCAACGGAAAAAGAATGATTTTCGATTCATCACTCGGGCACTCACACCGAATAATTGTCGTGTTTACAACGGGCTTGCCACGCAGTCGACTGCAGTGCGACACAACCTGATGTAAGCTTGACTTAAATCAAGGTTTTTTTCATGGACATTTCCACCGTCAAAGTCGCTTGCTCCAGTTGCAACCTGCGGGAGCTGTGCCTGCCCATGGGTTTGAGCCCCAACGAACTCGACAAACTTGACCGGGTGGTTGCCACCCGCAGGCGGCTCAAGCGGGGCGATGCCCTGTTCAATGCCGGAGAAAAATTCTCCAGCCTTTACGCTGTGCGGTCAGGTTTTTTCAAAACAGCCATCACCACGGCAGACGGGCGCGATCAGGTCACTGGCTTTCAGATGACCGGCGAAATCATTGGTTTGGATGGCATCGTGAACGATGTTCACTCATGCGATGCCATTGCGCTCGAGGATGCCGAGGTATGCGTGATGCCGTTCGACCAGGTGGAAGAGCTCTCGCGCGAATTCACGACGCTGCAGCATCACGTACACAAAATCATGAGCCGCGAAATTGTCCGCGACCACAGCGTCATGCTGCTGCTGGGCAGCATGCGGGCGGACGAGCGGCTCGCGGCTTTTCTGCTGAACCTGGCACAGCGCCTCCATGCCCGAGGGTTCTCTCACTCCGAGTTGGTCCTGCGCATGACCCGCGAAGAAATTGGCAGCTACCTGGGTATGAAACTCGAAACGGTCAGCCGCACCTTTTCACGCTTTGTGGACGAAGGCATCATCGAAGTCCGCCAGCGTTACGTCCACATCAAGGACACAGACGCTCTCAAGCTGATTGTCAACTCGACGTCCTGCGGCTGACTGGGCTTTTTTTACGCCCACATAGGGAGCGTCTTCAGCCAGCCGACGCGCAGCAGCTTACTTATCAGCTGCAACAGATTTTGGCAGAACAGGTGAGGCCGCGTGGTTGCGGGCCTGATGCGCAGGTTGCAAACCAGCCAGCGAACCTGCGTCAACACCTGCCTGACTTTTTTCAGCAGCTGCGGCTGCACGGGCCTGCAGGACAGCGTTTTTATCCACCAATGGGTCGGGGTTGCTGGCAGCAAGGAAAGCCGTGTAGATACCGGCAACCACGACAATCGCCGGGCCACCAATGATCAGCCAAACATAAGGCTCCTTCCACCAGGGCTTGGTTGTGTGTGATTCGGCTTGATTCATCGTCATTGCGTTCATGGTTGGAGAGCGTTCAGCTTATCAGGTATGGTCGTTCGAAACATGCCAAAGGGCATTCGGCGTGGGTGTCGGGCTCAAAGGCACATCTTTCTCACCCAGAACAGCAGCATCGTCATGTCTTGATTGTTCCAGTGACCAAGAGTTCTTCGATAAAAAATGGGGGCTTACGCCCCCATTTGTCTTCAAACAACAGACGGAATGATCAGTTGGCTGCTTTGGCAGACTTGCTCAGCACGTAGGCGGCCAACACATGAATCTGTTCAGGATTCAACAGGCGGGCCTGGCCGGGCATTGCATTGTTCTTGCCTTCGTTGATCATTTTGGTGATCTGCTCGGCACCCCAGCCATGCAACCAGATGCCGTCTGTCAGGTTGGGCGCACCCATTGCAATGTTGCCCTTGCCATCAGGCCCGTGGCATGCCGCACAGGCACCGAACTTCTCTTTGCCAAGGGTGGCCTTGACGGAGTCATGCGGGCTGCCTGAAAGGCTCAGCACATATTGGGCAAGGTTGGCCACATCCTCTGGCGTACCCACGGCAGCAGCCATGGGAGGCATGACACCGTTGCGACCATTGGTGATGGTTTCCTTGATGGCTTCTGGCGTGCCGCCCCACAACCAGTCGTTGTCCGTCAGGTTGGGGAAGCTCTTGCTGCCGCGAGCGTCCGAACCATGGCACTGAGCGCAATAGTTCATGAACAGGCGCTCACCAATAGCCATGGCCTTGGGGTTGGCTGCCAAAGCGGCGGCATCCTGCTTGGCAAACTCGGCATACACCGGTGCAATCGATGCCTGGAGTTTGTTCACCTCAGCGGTGTGCTGACCGGCAGAAGACCAGCCCAGTTGGCCTTTGAACGTACCGAACATAGGGTACAGCGCGCCGTAGGCCAGCCCAAAAATGATGGTGATGATGAACAAGTACACCCACCATTTGGGCAAAGGGTTGTTCATCTCCCTCAGATCGCCATCCCACACGTGACCGGTGGTGTTGTCAGCCGCTGCGTTGACCTTGGTATTACCCGAGATCCACAGCAGCACGGCACAAGCCAAGATGCTGAGCAGCACAGCGGCTGCCACATACATCGCCCAAAAGTTACTTACAAAGTCGCTCATGATGTTTCCTTCAGATAGCGCTTGACGTCTCAATCCTCTTTGAAAGGCAGCTGAGCTGCCTCGTCAAAGGCTGACTGGTTACGCCTGGACCACGCCCAAGCCACGATACCGACGAAAGTCAGCAAACTGACAACCGTCACCACGCTGCGCAAGTCATTGACGTCCATGGAGCACCTATTCAATGTGGTTATTTGACAGCGGTGCCCAGCACCTGGAGGTAAGCGATCACAGCGTCAAGATCTGTCTTGCCTTTGACTTCTTCAGATGCCTTGGCAATCTCTTCGTCTGTGTAGGGATGTCCCAGCGTGCGCAGCACGGTCATTTTCTTGGCCAAGCTGGCATGATCCGCTTCTTTCTTGGCCAACCAAGGATAGGCAGGCATGTTCGACTCGGGCACCACATCACGCGGGTTGGTCAGGTGCACACGGTGCCATTCGTCGCTGTAGCGACCGCCTACACGGTGCAGATCAGGCCCCGTGCGCTTGCTACCCCACTGGAATGGCCTGTCGTACACGTACTCACCAGCCATCGAATAAGGACCGTAACGCAGTGTTTCGGCCTGGAAGGGGCGGATCATTTGCGAGTGGCAGTTGTAGCAACCCTCACGAATGTACACATCACGACCGGCCAACTGCAGAGCGGAGTAAGGCTTCAGGCCTTCAACCGGTTGTGTGGTGGACTTCTGGAAGAACAGCGGCACAATTTCCACCAGACCACCCACAGAGATTGTCAGCACAATCAGGATGATCATCAGGAAGTTGCTGGTTTCAACACGCTCGTGCGTGAAACCTTCGATTTTTTGATTGTTAGCCATTTAGATTCTCCTTACGCGTGGGCAGCGTTGACAGCGGGGATGCGGACATCAACGACCTGGCCTTTGACGGCTGTCATGATCACGTTCCAGAGCATCACAAGCGCGCCAGTCAGGAAAATCAAACCGCCCAACAACCGGATTGCATAGAACGGGAAGGTGGCCTTCACCGATTCAACGAAGGTGTATGTGAGGCTGCCATCGGTGTTGATGGAACGCCACATCAGACCCTGCATCACACCGGCAATCCACATCGCAGCGATATAGAGCACGATACCGATGGTGGCCAGCCAGAAGTGCAGTTCGACTGCTTTGACGCTGTACATTTTTTTCTGGTTGAACAGGCGTGGAATCAGGTAATACATGGAACCCATGGAAACCAGACCCACCCAACCCAAAGCCCCCGAGTGCACGTGACCCACGGTCCAGTCGGTGTAGTGCGACAGGGCGTTCACGGTTTTGATGGACATCATCGGGCCTTCGAACGTGGACATGCCGTAGAAAGACAGTGACACGATCAGGAAGCGCAGGATGGGATCGTCACGCAGTTTGTGCCATGCGCCGGACAGGGTCATGATGCCGTTGATCATGCCGCCCCAGCTGGGAGCCAACAAAATGAGGGAGAACACCATACCGACGGACTGGGTCCAGTCAGGCAGCGCGGTGTAGTGCAGGTGGTGAGGGCCCGCCCACATGTAGGTGAAGATCAACGCCCAGAAGTGGACGATAGACAAGCGATAGGAGTAGACCGGACGCTCTGCCTGCTTGGGGATGAAGTAGTACATCATGCCCAGGAAGCCGGCAGTCAGGAAGAAGCCCACGGCGTTGTGACCATACCACCACTGCACCATGGCGTCTTGCACACCAGAGTAAGCCGAGTAGCTCTTGGTCAGGCTGACTGGCAATGCTGCACTGTTGACCAGGTGCAACACGGCAACCGTCAGGATCATGGCACCGTAGAACCAGTTGGCCACATAGATGTGACGAACTTTACGGATACCGATCGTCCCGAAGAACACGATGGCGTAGGCCACCCACACGACCGTCAGCAACAAGTCGATGGGCCACTCCAGCTCGGCATACTCTTTGCCGGACGTGATACCCAACGGCAATGTGATGACCGCCAGCACGATGACGAGGTTGTAGCCCCAGAACGTGAAGGCCGCCAGCCCGTCCGAGATCAGACGGGTCTGACAGGTGCGCTGAACGACGTAGTAGCTGGTACCGAACAGGGCACAGCCGCCAAACGCAAAGATCACAGCGTTCGTGTGGAGCGGCCGCAAGCGGCCATAGCTCAGGTATTCAATACCCAGGTTCAATTCCGGCCACGTCAGCTGGGCCGCAATGATCACGCCCACCAGAAACCCCACCACGCCGTATACCACGGTCATGATGGCGAACTGACGAACGACGGTGTCGTTATAGGCCGTTGCCTGACTGGCCTTCATCGTTACAGACATACAGAACTCCTCAAAAAGTCTTGCGCGAGTTTCGGTGTTTACAACTGCACACACCTTGACTTAAGTCAATTCACATTCAAAATCCGGTCGCCTTCTCGGTCAATGTTGTCCAGTTGCCCGGATTCCAGCGCCCACCAGAAGATGACGATGATGGCCAGAACGATCACCACCGACAACGGAATGAGCAAATATAGTACTTCCATAGGGTTTGCCTTGATAGAAGTTAAGATTTTTTCATCTTGTTCAATCGGAGTGCGTTGCCGATCACCCAGAAAGAACTGATGGCCATGCCCAACCCCGCCAACCAAGGTGGCATGAAACCCGCCAAGGCCAACGGAACGCTGACAAAGTTGTAAAGCGCAGCCCAAATAAGGTTTTGTTTGACAATGATCAATGTTTTGCGCGCCTGAGTGAGCGTTTCGACCACATCGGTCACACGCCCGCCCTGTATGACGAAGTCAGCATGGGCCTGTGCCAACGGTGCTGCCGTGCCCAAAGCGAACGACGTATTGGCCCGGGCCAGCACAGGGCCATCGTTCAGGCCATCGCCCACCATGGCCACCAGTCGGCCAGCAGCTTGAAGTGCGGCGACCTCTTGTAACTTTTGCTCGGGTCCGGCCTCGGCAACCAGCTTGTCTACCCCCACCTGATGGGCAATGCGCTGTGCGGCACCGGCCCGGTCACCCGAGAGCAGCCAGGTCTCGATGCCCATGGCTTTCAATGCTTCCACCGCCTCTCGCGCATCGGGCCGCAGGCCTTCGTCCAACTCAAAGGTCGCCAGCCAACCGGCGTCATCCGCCAGATAGACCCTGGGTGATGTCCCTTGCTCGTCAGCCGCCACAGCGACGCCACAGAATACGGCCGACCCCAGTTTGACCTGACCATGGCCAGCGATCCGGGCCGACATGCCCTGCCCCGCATGTTCCTGGACGTCACTGCAATCAAAGCGGGCCTGCCAGTCGGCCAGGGGAACGGGCTGACCAGACCACCCCTCTCGCGCAGCCTTGACAATGGCCTTGGATGCGGGGTGTAGCGATGCCTGCGCAAGTGCAGCAGCCAACGACAGGGCCGTCTCGGCCTGCACCCCGCTGCGCAGCTGCATGCCGGCCACCACCACACTGTCCAGCGTGAGGGTGCCTGTTTTGTCGAACACAACGGTGTTGACATGGGCCAGCGACTCGAAGGCTTGCAACCTGCGCACCAGCACACCACGCTTGGCCAGCGCACCGGCCGATGCCAGCATGGCAGCGGGCGTGGCCAGAGACAAGGCACACGGACAGGTCACGATCAGCACCGACACTGCCACCGCAAACGCGCGTGAATGGTCGATCTGCCACCAGTACAGAAATGCGCCCAACGCCGCCAGGAGCACCAGGGCCAGAAAAGGTGCCGCTACACGGTCAGCCAGGATGGCCAGGCGAGGCTTTTCGGTGGAGGCCTTCTCCATCAGGGCCACGATCTGCGCAAAACGTGTGTCCGCCCCCAACTTTTCAATGCGCATGTCAACCGGGCTGGCAATGTTGAAGCTGCCCGCAATCAAAGCGCTCCCGGTGTGCTTGGTGATCGGGTGAGACTCGCCGGTCAGCAGCGCTTCGTCTACCGTGACGCGCTTGCTCAACAGCACGCCGTCTCCCGGAAAGGCCTGGCCGGCATGGATGCGAACCGTGTCACCCACCACCAGCCGCCGCACGGACACCGGTTCGTAGGTTCCATCCGGTTTGAGTCGGTCGCATACCTCCGGCAGGCGGTTGATCAGGTCATCCAGCGCGCCGGCTGTCCGTGCGCGGCTCTTGTACTCCAGATAGCGCCCGCCCATCAGGAAAAACACGAACATGGTGAGCGAGTCGAACCAGACTTCATGGCCCCATGCGCCTGATCGGTCAAACGTCGCCAGAGAACTCGCGACAAACGTGACGATGATGCCGATGGACACGGGCGTGTCCATGCCAATGCGGCCATGCTTCAAATCCCGCCAGGCGCTGCTGAAAAACGGCCCACTGGCAAAGATGAGTACGGGCAAACTCAGAATCCAGCTCGCCCATCGCAACAGGTGATCAATGTCCGGCGGGATGTCGCCGGGTTCGGTGATGTAGGCAGGCCATGCATACATCATGACTTGCATCATGCAGATGCCAGCCACGAACAGACGCCACAGCACTTTGCGGCCCTCAGCCAGACGGTTGCTGATGCTGAGTGCCTCCTTGACGGGCAACAAGCGGTAGCCCGTCGCGCCCACCTGCCGGGCCAGGTGCGACATGCGGACCCGTGCAGGGTCCCAGCGAACGATCAGGCGGCGCGTGCCGGCATGCACCTCGGCCTTGACCACGCCGGGCAAATCACACAAGGCACCTTCCACCGTGTCGGCACAGGCGGCACAGTACATGCCCTGCACCATCAGCACTGAATGGGCGTAGGCCTGACCATCCACATCCACCATCTCGGTGAAGGCTTGTTGCTCGACGGGGTCGTCCAGCACCAGAAAGTCATCTACAACTTTCAGTGGCCCCTTGGGACGCTCATTTGAATAGGAATCCAACGCCATCACTCCAATATGTTTCGAATGTCACCGCCCCATCGCCATCCGAGCGCGGCCCAACACACTGGCCGACAAAAAAACGTGCGAGCGTAGGGCACACAACGATGCATGGTCTTGACGTATGTCAAGTCAGGCGCGAACTTTACAGTTAGCCTATGGCTTGGAAGCCCTGTACCGTGCCATCACCCCAACCCGGGCGTGCCGCGAACGGGCCAACCTTCACCCAACTCAGGAGCACATCGCATGTACAAACGCATTCTGGTCGCCACCGACGGATCTGAACTGTCTGAAAAAGCCGTTACCCACGGACTCATGCTTGCCGACATCACGGGCGCGGAACTGATTGCCGTGAAAGTGGTGCCACGTTACCCGCAGACCTATTTTGAAGGCGGCGTGGCCTTGGCCGCTGATGAAATCGCCAAAATTGAAAAGCAATGGAATGACGAGGCATTGGAAGCCGTGAATGCCATCAAGTCGAAAGGCCAGCTCCAGAATGTCAAAGTCAAGGCAACCACCGTCAAATCCGACCTGATTGCCGAAGCGCTGATCGCGTCGGCCAAACGACACAAGTGTGACCTGATCGTGATGGCCTCGCACGGTCGGCGCGGCCTGAAGCGCCTGCTGCTGGGCAGCGAAACGCAGCAAGTGCTCACACACTCGCACATTCCCGTACTGGTTCTGCGATAAAAAAAGCATCTAGCGCTTTATATATAAGCGTCGGATGCTATATTTTTTCATAAAGCCTGACCACCTGTCAGGCTGGATGCGGGCTCGTCAGGACTTGAATGTGTGACGGTAGGTGTCACGCAACAGGTTTTTTTGTACTTTGCCCATCGTGTTTCTGGGCAGTTCACTGACCACCTCACAGGCCTTCGGAATCTTGAAGTTCGCCAACCGGGCTTTCAGACTGGTCAGTATTGCCGCCCCATCCAGCGAAGCACCGGACTTGGCAATCACCAGGGCCACGCCCACTTCGCCGAAGTCGGGATGCGGCACACCGATCACGGCACTTTCAGCCACACCGGTCATCTCGTTGATGTAGCCTTCAATTTCAGCGGGATACACGTTGTACCCGCCGCTGATGATGAGGTCTTTGCTGCGCCCGACGATCGTGACATAGCCTTGCACATCGACCAGCCCCACGTCGCCGGTCTTGAACCAGCCGTCCGAAGTGAATTCTTCCGCCGTTTTTTCGGGCATGCGCCAGTAGCCCCTGAACACATTGGGGCCTTTGACCTGAATGCCGCCGATGTCACCGGCCTCGACAGGCACGCCATGCTCATCGGCCACGCGCAAACCCACACCAGGCAACGGAAAACCCACGGTACCGCCACGCCGCTCCGACTGAGGCATGCCCTGCGCATCGACATGACGCGCGTCCGGCAAGCAGGGGTTGGATGTGAGCATGATCGTTTCAGACATGCCATAACGCTCCAGAATGGTGTGACCTGTGCGTTGCTGCCAGGTCCGAAAGGTTTCCAGCAACAGCGGTGCCGAGCCACTGATGAACAGCCTCATGTGCTGACACACCTGTCGGTTGAGTGAAGGTTCTGCCAACATCCGGGTGTACAGCGTCGGGACACCCATGAACACGGTGGCACGGGGCAGCCAGGCAATGACCGCTTTCGGGTCAAAACGGTTCAACCACAGCATGCTGCTGCCATTGATCAGTGCAGCATGGATGGCCACGAACAAGCCGTGCACATGAAAAACAGGCAAAGCATGGATGAGCACATCACCGCCTTGTTCAGGCGTCCGCCAACCCCAGTAAGTCTTCAGCACCTGTGCGTTGCTCAACAGATTGCCATGCGTGAGCATGGCCCCTTTGCTGCGTCCCGTGGTGCCGCTGGTGTACAGGATGGCCGCCAGGTCATCCACGCCACGCTCCACGGGCGTCTGCACATCGCTGTGCGCAGCTGCACGGTCCAGCAGCGTGCCCGAGACATCATCAGCCAACGTGAACACGTTCTGTGTACCAGCCTTGAAGGCCAGCTTGCTGACCCATCCGAAGTTGGCCGGCGTGCACACCACCACAGCGGGTTCGGCATTGCCAATGAAGTACTCGATCTCGGCAGCCTGGTAAGCCGTGTTCAGCGGCAGAAAAACATGCCCGGCCCGTAAAGTTGCCAGATAGAGCACCATGGCCTCGACCGATTTTTCAACCTGAACGGCAATGCGGCTCTCGGGTGGCAGCGCCAAAGAAGTGAGCAGATTGGCCATCATGGCGCTTGCCCGTTCCAGGTCGCGCCAGGTGTAGGTCAGACCGCCATCGGTTTCAACGGCGACACGGTCCAGATCGTCCGGAAACGCAGCCCGCAAGGCGGCATACAAATTCGAGTTCGTCATTTTGATAGCAATCTTCAAAATACAGGCTTGCGCTTGGCAAGGAAAGAACCAATACCTTCCCTGTGCTCGGCATGCGGTGCGTATTGATACGCTTGTGCCACCAATGCCTGCAAGTTGTCTGGCCCGTTGGCCAAAGCCCGCAGGGTCTGTTTGTTCAGGCGGGCAGCCTGAGGTGCCAACGATGCCACGCGGCCCGCTGTGGCGGCGGCTTCGCCCTGCACCTCCGGGTCTGGCACCACGCGGTTCAAAAAACCGCGCTGTTTCAGTTCCTGCGCATCCAGAACGGCTGCCTCCAGCAGCATTTCGCACGCCGTTGCCATGCCGAGCGCTGACGCCACCAAATGCGCCTCACGAGGTGCCATGGGAAAACCCAACCGCGCAATCGGCGCACCGAACCGCGCCGACACGCCTGCCACTCGCAAATCGCAACAACTGGCAATCTCGACCCCGGCCCCCATGCAGTTGCCTTCAATGGCTGCCACCACGGGCACAGGGCACCGCAACACCGCATCCAGACCACCCCACACATCGTGCTCGTGAAACCTGGCCAGCGAATCCGGGTGGAACCTGAAGCTGGGGTACTCGGCAATGTCACCGCCGGCGCAGAAGTGCCCGTTTTCACCCGAAATCACCACGCAGCGCAAGCCGGCCTGATCTGACAGGCTCTGAAAAGTCGCTTTCAGGTCATGCCACATGTTGCGCGACATGGCGTTGAATTTGCCCGCGTGGCTGATCAGCACCGACGCAACGGCACTCTCGATGGTGTATGTGACCGAGCCTGCCATGTGTTCAGTCCAGTTTGGCGCCCGACCCTTGAACAACCTGTGCCCACTTGAGCAATTCGGCCTTGATGAAGGCTGCAAACGCCTGCCCGGTCAGGTTGGGAAACTCTGCGCCCTGGTTGGCCCAGATGGCCTTGGCATCATCGGTCAGGCAAGCCTTGCGTATCTCTTCGATCGCGCGTGCCTGCGCATCGGCGGGTGTGCCCCGAGGTGCCCACACACCGTACCAGGTGGTCACGCTGTAGTCGGGCAGCCCCAGTTCCGCCGAGCATGGCACGTCGGGAAAAGCCGCATTGCGCTTGGCACCGGACACCATCAGCGCCTTGATGCGTCCCCCTTTGATGTGAGCAGCAGAGGAACCCAGTCCATCGAACATCACATCGACATTGCCTGCTATCAAATCCTGCAACGCTGGGCCGGCACCCCTGTAGGGGATGTGGGTGATGAAAGTCCTGGTTTGCAGCTTGAACAACTCGCCCGCCAAATGATGTGACGTACCGGCACCCGCAGAGCCGTAGTTCAACCTGCCCGGTTGCTTGCGCACATGCTCCAAAAACGCTTTGAAGTCAGTGGCCGGGACGTTGCGCGGGTTGACGACCAGCACCTGGGGCACACTGGCCACCTGAATGAGGGGAATCAGGTCACGTTCCAGGTCGTAATCGAGCCGGGGGTACATGGCTGGCGCAATGGTGTGGTGCACAGCCCCCATGAACAAGGTGTACCCATCCGGCTGGGCTTTGGCTGCCACCCCAGCACCCACCGTTCCACCTGCCCCGCCCTTGTTGTCAACCACCAAAGTCTTGCCTGTGAGTTTCGCAAACTGCGCGGACAGGGGACGGGCAAAAGCATCGGTCCCACCACCTGCCGGGAACGGAACGATCATCGTGACGGGTTTGGCCGGCCAGGCAGCCTGCCCGAAGGCGGGCGACACGCCAACAGCGGCGGCACTGGCAACGGTTTTCAACACATCGCGACGCGTGAGGGCGGCCAGTTCAGAACAATGGGAGTCAGGTGCGGTCATGGGGGTGTCCAAACTTGAGGTGCAGAGGAATGAAACGCACCCAACGTTAAACCCGCGCGGCGCAGCAGGCCATCGGGCATTTCCCACCCCGCACAAACCCGCATCAACTTGCCATCAGGACCGGTTGTTTCGGCCACCCGCCCAATGCCAGACCCCCGCACCCACCACGATCATGGGCACACACAGCCATTGCCCCATGCTCATGCCCAACGCCAGCAGACCCAGATGCGCGTCGGGCTCACGGAAGTACTCGGCAATGAACCTGAACACGCCGTACCCGAACACGAACGCAGCCGCCACCTGCCCGGGCTTGCGTTCTGAACGTGCATACAACCAAAGCAGCACAAACAACAGCAAGCCCTCGAGTAGAAACTGGTACAGCTGCGATGGGTGACGCGGCAAGTCTCCCGCGCCACGGAACACCATGGCCCAGGGCAAAGACGGATCGGCCACCCGCCCCCACAGTTCACCATTGATGAAATTACCCACACGTCCCGCCGCCAGGCCGGTGGGCACGCACGGAGCCACCAGATCCATGACCTGCAGGAAAGGGCGTTGCCGCGAACGGGCAAACCACACCATCGCCAGAGCCACGCCGAGCAACCCGCCATGAAAGCTCATGCCCCCTTGCCAGACGGCAAAAATTTCCAGCGGATGTGACAGGTAGTAGGCCGGCTTGTAAAACAGGCAGTACCCGATTCGCCCCCCTGCCACCACACCCACGACACCGAGAAACAGAATGTCCTCCACATCGCGCCTGTGCCAAATGCCCTGGGCCACGAGCCCGGCGAACGGCGGATGCTGCAACCGGCGCATGCCCAGCCACATGAACAACCCGAAAGCGGCGAGATAGGTCAGTCCGTACCAATGAACGGCCAGTGGGCCTATCTGCAGGGCCACCGGATCGATTTGAGGATGCATCAACATGGTCGGGATTGTGCCCGAGGCCCACACGCGACCAGCACACGAGCAGCCTGCCGCTCGAAAACAACCGGCCCCATCAGCCAGGCGGCTCGGCAGCCGGGAAGGCGTTGACGTGCTGCAAGGTCGCTTCGTCCTGCCGGTCCAGCAAACCAGCCTGGCGCACCTGGGCCAACACATCGGGGCGGTGTCGGGCCGTGCTCAGCAAACTGGCATCGCGCCTGAACCGGGCGATTCGCGCATGGTCACCCGACAACAGCACATCGGGCACGCCCCACTCGGTACCGTTGTGATGCCAGACTTCAGGCCGTGTGTAATGGGCGCAGTCGAGCAAACCATCCAGAGCCGGGTTGAAGCTGTCCTGCTGGTGGCTGCCTGCATCGTTCAGCACGCCAGGCTGCAGACGTGCCACGGCATCGAGCAATGCCATGGCCGCAATTTCCCCCCCCGACAGCACAAAATCTCCGAGGCTGATCTGGACATCCACACAGGCATCGATGAAGCGCTGGTCAATGCCCTCGTAGCGCCCACACACCAGTACCGCGCCGTCGCTTTCGGCCCATGTTTGCACCGATCCGTGCTCCAGTGGCCTGCCCTGCGGCGAAAACAGCACCACCGGCACCTGTTTGCCCGGGGGCTCGGCCCGGGCAACACGCACAGCATCCAGGCACCTGGCCATGGGTTCTGCCATCATCACCATACCCGGACCGCCGCCGAAGGGCCTGTCGTCCACACGCCGGTAGTTGCCGTCGGCCATGTCCCGCGGGTTCCACAACACCACTTCGACCCGCTTGCTCTCGAACGCACGCCGGTTGATCCCCTGCGCAAGAAACGGCGCAAACAGGTCGGGAAACAGCGTGATGACATCAAACCGCATGTGGCCGCTCTCAGCGTCTCTCAGTAGTCAGGTTGCCAGTCAACGGTGATCTGACCCGCCGATTTGTCCACGGCGTCCACGTAAGCCGAGACAAATGGAATCAAACGCTCGGCAGGCTTGCCTTCATGCTCATATGCCAGCACCAGCACCGAGGTGGGCCCGGTGGCCATCAGGTCTTTGACCTTGCCCAATACCACGCCTTCACGGTTGACAACAGCCAAACCCAGCAAATCGACCCAATAGAACTCATCCGGATCATGGCAAGCGGGGAAATGGCTGCGCGAGACATAAATGCGCGCGCCCTTGAGTGCCTCGGCCGCATTGCGGTCACCCACACCCTCCAGTTGTGCGACGAGGGTATCCGAATGGGGCTTAACAGCCACCGGCCGGACCTGAACCGTGCCGTTGAATGCTTCAAAGCCCCGGTCGTGTGGCGCTTCGGGCCGTTGCAGATACCACTCGGCAGCCGCCAGCAGCACATCGGGGGCAGCGCTGTGCGCATGAACCTTGATCCAGCCCTTGATGCCCCAGGCCTCGGCAAAACGCCCCATTTCAACCGCGTCAGCCGGCAGTTCACAGACTTTGAAGACGTTGCTCATGGATATTGCAGGTGTAGAAACAAAAAAGCGATGGGCCCTTCGCGGCTTGAAGCCGGGCACATCGCTTGGACTCGCGACCGGTGAACCTGTCACCGGTACCGATCAGGCAGCAGCTTTGGCGGCGTTGGCTTTGATCAGGCGGGCCACGGTATCGGATGCCTGGGCACCCACGCCGGTCCAGTAAGTCAGGCGGTCAGCTGCAATGCGCAGGGACTCTTCGCCACCCTTGGCCAGGGGGTTGTAGAAGCCGATGCGCTCGATGAAACGACCGTCGCGACGGTCGCGCTTGTCGGCAACGACGATGTTGTAGAAAGGACGGGCCTTGGCACCGCCACGGGACAGTCGGATGACAACCATGATGAATCTTTCGTGTAAAAACGCTCACCGTAGATACGCAGTGAAACGCCACAGGGACATTCGCCATCGTTTGAGACACCGACTGACCACCCGGTCAGCGAAACGCGGCAAAGCCTTTGATTATAGCGACCTCCACGCTGCTTTTATGCCACATGTGCCCAGCCAAGCCGTGCGACGATAGCGGCCTGTCGCACACTTTCAGCTCCACACATGACATCATCCGTACAGGCCACCGTTCGACCCAGCGTGGATGCCGACATGACCGCCGTCACGCGCATCTACGCACACCACGTATTGAACGGCACGGGGACGTTCGAGACCAGTCCGCCGTCGGAATCCGACATGCGTGCCAGGCGCGCCGATGTGCTCGGCAAAAACCTGCCCTGGCTGGTCATTGAAATCAACGGCTACGTGGTCGGGTTCGCGTATGCCAACTGGTTCAAGCCCCGCCCCGCATACCGGTTTTCAGTCGAGGACTCCGTCTACATCGCGCACGATGCCGCTGGCAAAGGCCTGGGCAAACAGCTGCTGACCGAATTGCTGGCCCAACTCGAGCGCCGAGGCGTGCGCAAGGTCATGGCGGTGGTGGGCGACTCGGCCAATGCGGGTTCCATCCAACTGCACAAAGCCCTGGGGTTCCAGCAGGCAGGCGTCATCGAGTCGTGCGGCTGGAAATTCGGACGCTGGCTCGACATCGTGCTGATGCAAAAAGCCTTGGGCGAAGGTGACAGCACACCGCCCGACAGCACCCACTGATCATCAGGCCAGCCACAGCATCCAGCCGCTGAGCGTGAACAACGCCATCAGCGTGGACAGCCCAATGCTCGCCGTCGTCCACTCGTGAGCGACCCCGTACCGTTGCGAGAACAGAAACACATTGGCCCCGATGGGCAGGCCGGCGGCCACCACCATGACCGTCAAGGCCAGCCCCGAGATGCCGAACGCCCAGCCGGACAGGCCCACCAAAACCGGCAGCAACAGGTTCTTACACGCGCTGATGCCCACGGCAGACCGCCAGTGCGTGCCCACGGGTGACCGCGCCAGCGTCACACCGACCAGCACCAGGGCAACCGGGCCGAAGGCACCGCCCAGCAGTGCCAGCGGCCGATCGACCACAGCGGGCATTTGCCAGCCCGTCTGGGCAAACAGCAGCCCACACAGAATGGGCAATGGAATGGGGTGCAAGAGCGAACCAGCCAGCGCACGCCCCGCCGTGCGCCACAGGCCGGATGCTTTGTCCGGTGCCGAGCGCGCCACGGACAGCTCGAGCACGACGGTCGCCACCGTCAGCAGGACGAGCGCATGCACCGACACCAGCGTCAGCAAGGTCACCAGACCCGCCTGACCGTAGGCCAGGCCCACCAGCGTGATGCCGATCATCACCATGTTGGAGAACACGCCGGCCAAGGCCATCACCACGCCACGCGGGTTGAAGCCGAAGATGCCGATCAGCCCCGCCAGAAAGGCAAGCGCCGCGACAAAATAGGCCGCGATGGGTCGAAGGTCGAGCTGCTCCACGTGCACCTGACTCATGGTGCGAAACAGCAAGGCAGGAATGAGCAGCATGAAGGCGAGGTTGGACAGGTCTTTGACCGCTTCCGCTCGAATCCAACTCGCACGCCCTGCCACCACACCCGCACCGATCAGCAGAAACACCGGTGCGAGCGAGGACCACACCGGCGCTGCGGAAGCCAGGTTCATGTCACTTGACGGGCGTTGCAGCCGTCATGCGGTAGAAAATACCCATCGGGTCTGCCTCGAGCACCTGCAAGCGCCCCTCGACCACCACCGGCTCCATCCCGTATTTGACTGGCGTGCGGGTGCGGACTTCCAACATGCTTTCTGGCCCGCCAGGTGTGCAGAACGAACAGGTCAGCGGCACCGATGTGACCAGAAAATGCGTCTGCTTCTCGCCGGGTGCCAGAGGCATCATGAAGCCCTGGACACGCACCACCGTGCCGTTCAGGGCGCGAACCGGATCCGGGAACTCGGGCAGCGGCCGCCCGCCCCGGGTTTTCATCTTGACATCCGTCAGCATCGACCACGGCACCACATCTGACCGCACGGGCAACGGGGCAAAAGGGCTGTTGGGGCTGTGCTGCCCCGCGCCCTGCCCTGCAGGTGCCACCGCACCGGGCGGCAACTGACCGTCCCTGCCCGGTGCGGCTGGCGCAGTCCCGAGCGGCGAGGTCAGCACCGGCAAACCGGACTGGGCCTGCGCGCTTTGGGCCGCAATGCTGGCAACCGCCGCCATCAATGTCACGGTTGCGGCAAATGACTTGGGGGCGCAAACGGTGCAGCCCCATCGGAGCCACCGCAACGCGGTCTGATCAATGGACATGCTTCATGCCGCACATCTTGCCAATGCCCAGGCCCTTGCAAGCGGTCTGCAACTCGGCCATGCAGACCTTTTCACCGCGCTTGGCTTCGAGACACTTGGCAGCCGCTTCATGTGCAGCCGCCATGGCCCGGTGACGCGCAATGTCTTCGGCCAGTTCTTTTTCGCTGTGCCCTTGGGCCAGCGCACCCGCACTGGCCAACACCATCATCCATCCGCACAACCAAATTTTCATACTGTTCTCCTGAATACACATTGATGAACCATCTGCATCAAAGCCGCACCGCCCGGTCAGCCCTGCGCGCTCACCCTGCCGCCTGTTTGCCGACCGAGGCGGGTTCGACGCAAACATTGCAGGTCCCGTGAATCGACAGATCCACCCGCTGGCCCTGGTGGCCCAGGCTGGCCAGCGTCTTGAGCAACTGATCGGCCACGGCCTGTGTGGGTGGGCTGGCATCGGTCAGCCGGAACTGCCGGTGACAGGCATCGCATTCGAACCGAGGAACCACGCCCGACGCATCGCGCTCGGCATCTACTGAACCGGACGCCGCCAGCGCAAACCGCCAGGCGCGGGTCACCTCATCGACGTGGCGTGCCAGCAAGCCGACGCTGGCCAGCCTGTCCAGCAGACGGTACAGCGTCACGCGGTTGACCTCCACGCCTTGCTGCTGCAAAACAGCCTCGACTTCCGCGTGTGTGGGCAACCATGACGGGTGCGCCACAAACAGACGCAACACCGCGCGCGTGGCCACCGTCCGGCGCAGCCCGGCCGCTGACAACCAGCCATCCAGGACCTCATCGGAAACCGGCACCGTCATATCTGCCAACTGAGCCATGGGTGTGAGCTTGAGCGAAAGAAAAAACTGTCAACACAAAAAAACGCAACATTGTTGCAATATGATCGACAAGTCCGCAACCTGGTTGCGTTATGCCTGCATCGACAGTGTACTGCTGCGGCCGCAACCTCCATTTCGCTCCAACCGCTTCGCGCCAGCACTTCAGAGTTTCTGTATGCCCCCCTTGTGCATACCCCACCGTTACTGAGCCTCATGCAAACGCCCCGCCCTTCCCACACGGTGCCCGCCGACACGGGGGCCAGCGAACACCCCCACACAGAGACCGGGCACCTTGCCAGCCTGCTGCAGGCCTCGGCATGGCGACGGGTCGGGCTGGCGCTGGTTGTGGTCGCAACGCTGTGGCTGGCGCTGCTGGCCGTGATGTCATCGCATGGCTGAACCCATGGCACCACCCGAACAGGTGAAACACGTGGCTGCGCCCGCCATCGGTTTGCACAACCTGACGCTCGGCTACGAACGCCACCCTGCCGTGCACCATGTGACCGCGCACCTGCCGCCTGGCAGCCTGATGGCCGTGCTCGGCCCCAACGGCGCGGGCAAAACAACCCTCATCAAAGCGCTGGCAGGCCTGCTGCAACCCCTGCAAGGCCATATCAGCGGGCTGGCGGGTCAACGGGTGGCTTACCTGCCCCAGCGCAACGAGATCGACCACTCCTTTCCCATCACCGTGGACGACATGGTGGCCATGGGGTTGTGGCACGAGGTGGGTGCGTTCGGGGGTTACAGCCCTGCACAGTTGCAACGTTGCACCAACGCTCTGAGCCGCGTGGGGTTGAACGGGTTCGGCAAGCGCACACTGGCCACCCTGTCAGGCGGGCAATTGCAACGTGCCTTGTTTGCCCGCCTGATGCTTCAGGACGCGCCCGTCGTGTTGCTGGACGAGCCTTTTGCCGGGGTTGACACCCGCACAACCCGCGACCTGCTGACCCTGATGGCGCATTGGCAACAGGAAGGCCGCACCGTGCTGGCCGTGCTGCACGACCTCGAGCAGGCTCGCCAACACTTTCCCCACGCCATGCTGCTGGCACGCGAACTGGTCGCTTTCGGCGACACAGCGCACGTCCTGACCCAAACCCATCTGAGTAAGGCACGACGGCTGAACGAGGCCTTTGACGACGATGCACCCGACTGCCACGCAAACCTGCCGTCAACGGCCTCCGCCCACACGGCACACACGGCACACACGGCACACACGGCACACACGGCACACACGGCACACCCGCATCGCACGCCAGCCGCGCAGGCTCGCCCCCATCCCGAAACCCATTTGACCAGCCCGCGCCCCGGTGCGCAGGCGCATGGGCGATGACCGACTGGTTTGACCTGATGGGTGCCCTGGTGTGGGAGCCCTTTGCCACATTCGGCTTCATGCGGCGCGCGCTGGCGGGTTGCCTGGCTTTGTCCATCAGCGCTGCACCGATGGGCGTGTTCCTGATGTTGCGCCGCATGAGCCTGACCGGCGACGCCATGGCCCACGGCATCCTGCCCGGTGCCGCGCTGGGCTACCTGTTTGCCGGGTTGTCGCTGGGCGCGATGACTTTGGGCGGCATCGTGGCCGGCCTGGTGGTGGCCGTGGCTTCGGGGTTGGTGGCGCGACACACCATCTTGCGCGAGGATGCCAGCCTGGCCGCTTTCTACCTGCTGTCGCTGTCGGTGGGCGTGCTCCTCGTGTCCCTCAAAGGCAGCAATGTGGACCTGATGCATGTGCTGTTTGGCACCGTGCTGGCCCTGAACGACGATGCCGTGCTGCTGCTGGGCAGCACCGCCACGCTGACGCTGCTGGGTCTGGCCGTGCTGTATCGGCCGCTCGTGCTGGAATGCCTGGACCCGGGCTTTCTGCGTGCAGTCAGCCGCTGGAGCCCGGTGGCGCACCACGGCTTTCTGGTGTTGCTTGTGATCAACCTCGTGGCAGCGTTTCACGCCCTGGGTACCCTCATGGCCGTCGGCCTGATGGTGCTGCCCGCCACCGCCGCCCGGTTCTGGGCACGGGACATCACCCGGTTGCTGCTGGTGGCCAGCTTCATCGGACTGAGCGGGGCAATTGCCGGTCTGCTGCTGAGCTACCACGCCGACCTGCCCACCGGACCTGTCATCGTGCTGTGCCTCGGCGTGGCCATGCTGATATCGATGGCCACGGGGCCGTTCGGGCTGATCCGCAGCCATTGGCCCAACCGCTCCCACCGCCAGGCATGACCCGCACACCAGCCCTTTTTTCAACGCAATTTCAACGCAACCCCACCGGAGAAGCCATGTTCCCGCACTTGCCCCTGACCACATCCAAACCCACACGACTGCCCAGAGCCGCTTTCGCCACCGGCGTAATGGCCGCTTGCCTGGCCGCAACTGCACACGCACAGCCAGCCAGCGTTCACGCTGTGGCCAGCTTCAGCATTCTGGGCGACCTGGTCAGACAGGTGGGTGGCGACAGGGTCAAGGTAGACGTGCTGGTCGGGCCGGGGGCCGACGCCCATGTTTACCAGCCCACCCCCGCACAAGCGCGTCAGGTTACGGGGGCGCAGGTGCTGTTCTCGAACGGCCTGGGTTTCGAGGGGTGGATGACACGGCTCATGAAGTCGGCCGGCTACAAGGGCCAACATGTGGTGGTCACCGATGGCGCCGATGTGATCGGCTCGCCGGACAAGCACGCTGCGCACGGGAAAGCAGACCAAAAAGACCACAGCCATGCACACCATCACGGCGGCAAAGACCCGCATGCCTGGCAAAGCGTCCCCAACGCCATCATTTACGTCAAAAACATTGCCAAAGGGCTGTGCAGCGCAGATGCAGCAGGCTGTGACAGCTATCAAAAAAATGCGGCAACCTACACCGGTCAGTTGCAGGCACTGGACGCGGATATCCGATCTGCATGGGGCGCAATCGCACCGGGCGAGCGCAAAGTCATCACCGGGCACGATGCCTTCGGCTACTACGCCAAGGCCTATGGTGTGACCTTTTTGTCACCCCAGGGCATCAGCACCGAAAGCGAGGCCAGCGCCAAGGGCGTGGCCAGACTCGTCAAGCAGATCAAGGCTGAAAACGTCAGGGCCCTGTTCGTTGAAAACATATCCAACCCTCGCCTGATCGAGCAGATCGGACGCGAAACCGGCATCAAGCCCGCTGGCGAACTGTACTCGGATGCGCTGTCGCCAACCGGTGGGCCTGCCGACACCTACCTCCGCATGATGCGCTACAACACCTCCATGCTGACACGGGCCGTCACCGGCATGAAGTAAACAGTAGCTACGAAGTCAGCATAGGTAAGCGCTAGACCGATTTTTAAATCAACATTTCTTCAAAATCAGCTCAGGCACAAGGGCATGCCATGACGGGTATGCTGCGTCCATGACCGACCTTGGCCAGTTGCTCAACACCGACTTCCTGAACCTGCCCCTGATGGGGGCAGCGGGCTTGTTGCTGGCCAGTGCCATTGCAGCCGTCTTTTCGGCCCGGCTGGGCTTGTCGTTCCTGCTGGTGTTCCTGGTCGGCGGCATGTTGGCCGGCGAAGACGGCCCGGGGGGCTTCCAGTTCGACGACCACAGGCTGAGTTTTGTGGTGGGCAACGTGGCACTGGCCATCATCTTGCTGGACGGCGGTCTGCGCACCCGGTTGGCCACGTTTCGCACAGGCCTCAGACCCTCGCTGTGGCTGGCCACCACAGGCGTGCTGGCCAGCGCGGTGCTGACGGGGGTGGCGGCACGCTGGTTGCTCGACCTGCCGTGGGCCATGGCCCTGTTGATGGGTGCCATCGTGGGTTCAACCGACGCAGCAGCCGTGTTTTCGTTGTTGAAAAGCTCCGGTGTGCGTCTGAACGAACGTGTCGAAGCCACACTGGAGATCGAGTCGGGCATGAACGACCCGATGGCCGTCTTCCTCACCCTGGCGTTTGTGGGCATGGTGGCAGCTTCGCTGCAAGCCGATGGCGCTGCGATGGACGGCTGGCAAACGGGCCTGTTCTGGGCGCAAACCCTGCTCAACCAGTTTGGCCTGGGTCTGCTGGCAGGGCTGGCCTGTGGCTGGGCACTGAGTTGGTTGTTGAACGTGCTGCACGCCACCGGGCGTCCGGCAGCCGGCGTGGTGGGCCTGGTGCTGCTGTCGGCCGGTTTGCTGCTGTTTGCCGCATGCAACTGGTTGGGCGGCTCAGGCTTTCTGGCGGTTTATGTGGCAGGCGTGTGGATCGGGAACCGCGCACGCAAAGCCGTCCTGCCGGCCTTGTCCATCATGGACGGCTATGCCTGGCTGGCACAGGCCAGCATGTTCTTGCTGCTCGGTTTGCTGGCAACACCCACCGAGGTGTCGCGAACCCTGTGGCCGGCGCTGGGCGTGGCAGCCGTGCTCATGCTGGTGGCGCGGCCATTGTCGGTGTGGCTGTGTCTCGCGCCGCTGCATTTTGCGCCGCGCGAGATGGCCTTCATTGCCTGGGTGGGTTTGCGGGGTGCGGTCCCCATCGTGCTCGCGGTTTTCCCGTTGATGGCGGGCCTGCCCGGGGCACAGATTTTTTTCAATGTGGCATTTGTGGTGGTGCTGACCTCGCTGCTGCTGCAGGGCGCGAGCATTGCCTATGCGGCCCGGTTGTGCCGGGTGGCACTGCCTGCCGATGCTGACGAAGCAGGCATGCGCCGCATTTTTGGCGACTTCGAACTCGATGCCGGCCTGGCCCTTGAACCCCTGTGCGACTTTTACGGCCTGACCTGCCCGGACACCGACCATGCCCTCACCGGTGAGTGGGTCGCTGCCCAGTTGCAACGCCCGCCTGTCGCTGGCGACACCGTGGCCTTGGGCGATGCAAGCCTGAGCGTTCGCAAACTGGACAACAAAGGCCGCATCCAGACCCTGGGTTTGAGGCTGCAGGCACACTCACCCGGCGCAGCCGAGCCGCAGGAACGCTGACACGACCAAAACCCAACACCCCAACACCCCAGCACCCCAAACGCAACATCGCCAAGTCCGCAAATGCCGCGCCTTGGCAGCCCCAAACGCGTTCGGGGGCGGTGAACGGGCTTTGATGGGAGGGGCTCAGCAGTTCAGTCCTGCGAATGGAGCAAGTGGGCCACATCCACACGATAGGCCCCCCAGGCGGGTAATGCAGCGGCCAACAGCGCCACACCGGCGGCCAAAGCGGGCACAGCCCACAACTCTTCCGGCCAGGTGGCCGTCGCGACCAGTCCGGCCGATTCGGTGGGCATGAGCGCAGGCAAACCGGCCATCAGACCCTGCGCCAGCGACAGCCCCAGCACCGTCGCAACGGAGGCCAGCCAGAGGGCTTCTGCCAGCAGCAGGCCTGCCAGCCTGGCCGGCCCGGCACCCAGCATGCGCAGCATGGCCAGATCGGCCCGCCGCTCACGCACCGCCTGCCACAAGGCCATGAACACACTCAGTGCAGACACAAGCACCAGGGTCACGCCCAAAGCGCGCAGCACATCGGCCCCGGCACCCAGCATGCGCAACAGGCGGGTGAGTTCATACGCTGGCGCTGCGGCCTGCATGGACGTGGCACTGTTGACCTGGCGCGGGAACGACACCGCCGCCAGCGGTGACCGGTAACGGATGAGTGCCAGCGTGACCTCACGCTCGGCCTGCAAGGCAGCCAGGTCTTCTTCATCGGTGGCCATGTCGGTCTCGTGGACAGCCCAGACCGATTCAGTGGCCGTCAACACCAGCCTGTCCAGCACATGGTGGCCCGTTGACAGCACGCCGGTCACAACGTAAGGGTGGTCGCCATGCGGGTGACCGCCCTCGCCCAACCCGTGCAATCCGTGGAAGCGGTCACCCACACGCAAGCCTGTGGCGTGCGCCACCTGTGCGCCCAACACAGCCTGCATGGGTGCCTGCCACCACTGCCCGCTGGCAAGCTGTGCGCCGTACAGGGCCGGATAGTCGAGCGTGGTGCCCACGATGCGGAAACCAGCCACGTTGTCACCCAGGCTGACGGGAATGAGTTGGGCGACCTGCGGGTGGCTGCGCAGGGCTTCGACATCGGCCAGTGCCACATTGCCCGGCGGCACATCCAGGTGATAGACCCCGGCCAGGATGAGTTGGAGCGGGCTGCCTTTGGCACCCACCACCACATCGATACCCGCGACATCGCGCTCCAACGCCTGTTCGATGCGCTGGTGCGCCATCAGTATGACCGCCAGCGCCCCCAGGCCCAAGGCCAACATACAGACATTCAGCCAGGCCGACAGTGGCCTGGACCACGCATACCGCCAGGACAGGCTGAGCAGGTTCATGCTGTCTGCCTGTTCTGGCCAGAACACACGGGCGAACGCTTGAAAATCATAGCTACAAGTCCAATCAATTCATGCGCTGAAGCGTCATTTCAATCACATCTTGAGCAGAGCCACCGGCAGACTGTGCAACCGAGCAGGCCGCGTGCACGGCGTGCACCGCCCGGGCATCGTGGGTGGCCAGCACCAGCGTCGCACCCACCGTGGTGGCGGTCTGTTGCAGCAGCGCCAGCGCGGCCTGGGCAGACTCGTCGTCCAGGCTGGCAGTCGGCTCGTCAGCCAGCAGCACGCTGGGCGACAGCAACACCGCTCGGGCCAGCGCCACCCGCTGGGCCTGGCCACCCGACAGCGCCTGTGGCAACCGGTCAGCCAGCCCACTCACGCCCAACGCGTCCAGGGTGGCCTGCATGCGCAGCGGGTCGGGGCGCAGCCCCGACGCCCAGTACACCAGCGCCAGGTTCTGCGCAACCGTGAGCGCGGGGCTCAAGTGCAGCTTCTGCGGCAGAAAACCCACGTGCCGTGCCCGCCAGGCATCCAGCCTGGCACCCCGTTCAAGCAAAGGTGTGCCGGCCACCACCACCTGCCCGGACACAGGCGCCAGCAATCCCGCCACCACCGCCAGCCAGGTGGACTTGCCGCTGCCAGACGGCCCCCGCAACAGCAGCGTCCCCCCCTGCGGCACCGCCACATCCGGGAACACGATGGGGGTACCCCCTCTGAAAGCCGCGACCAAACTGCGCGTCTCGATCACACCTGAAGCCCCCCACCATCGTGCAGCCCGTGAAACCGGAAACCACCCTGCCCTGCTTGCTTGGCCACGTACATGGCCGTATCGGCAGCTGACATGAGCTGCTCTTCCGTCTCGCCATCGGCGGGCGTGCGGGCAATGCCCATGCTGCAAGCCACGCGGAACCACTGCCCCTTCCACTCGATCGGCTCAGCCACGGCCTCCACCAGCTTGGCAGCCAGCGCGGCCAGCTGGGCGTCCTCAGGTGCCTGGGCCACCACCACGGCAAATTCGTCCCCACCCAGGCGCGCCGGGGTATCCACTTCCCGCGTGTTGGCCCTCAGCCGCTGGGCCACGGCCAACAGCACGGCATCGCCCGCCTCGTGCCCATGGGTGTCGTTGATCAGTTTGAACTTGTCCAGATCCACATACAGCAAGGCCACCACCTGACCGGTCCGTCGCCTTTGTGCCAGGGCAGACTGCAGACTGTCATGGAACTGGCGGCGATTGGCCAGACCGGTCAGGCCGTCCTGCCTTGCCAGGGTCGACAGCTCATGCTGGCTGTCTTCCAGCGCCTTCAGTTGCTGCGCCAGTGCGCCCTGCATGCGGTCGAATGTGCGCGCCAGGTCACCAATTTCATCTTCCCGGCTGAGGGGCAATGCACCCACCACCTGCCCCTGCGCAAACTGCCGGGCCGCAGCGCCGATCTGAGCAAGGGGGCGCACCAGTGTCCGGGCCAACACCCAGGCCACCAGCAGGCAGGCCACGCCCACCGCAATCAGTATCTTCCAGATGGTGGCATTCAACTGCGTCACATCGGCCAGCACCACCTTCAGGGGTTGCGCCAAGCCCAGCAGCAGGCGCGTGTCGTGCATTTCGACCACAGGCGTCGACGCGATGAACGCGGCAGCCAGGGCTTGACCGTTCAGCGTGGTCTCGAACACCGCATGGTCGCCTGCGCCCTGAAGCAAGGCTGCGGTCTGCGGCATGGTGTCCTGCGCCAGATGGCGCTGTCCCCGGTCAAATCCGAATGTCAGGCTGGCATCGGGGTGGATGAGCCAATCGCCTTTGCTGTTGGCGAAAAACAGGTGGAATGTTTCGGGCAGATCCATGCGCATCGACTCGAAAGAACTCCGGAGGTCGATATTGATCACGACCACGCCCCTTGGCGTGCCTGCGGCATCCCGGACGGTCATGCTCGCCACCAGCGTGGGCAAGCCCTCGCCAGCATGCACACCCGCTTCACGGTTGATGGCGATGCGCGACAGATAGGTTTGCCCCGGCGCAACCTTCAGCGCTTCGGCCACGTAGTCGAAGTGCCCCTTTTCCTGCAGATCGGCATCGCCGATGGCCAGCGGCAGGCCGTTGTGCCGGTCGACACGCACGCGCTCCAGACCATGATCCTGCGCCCCGATCAAGCGGACCTGCAAATAGCTCGGGTTCGAGGTCAGCAGTGAGCCGAACATCGCTTCCAGTCGCAGGCGGGCGGTCGGGTCTGCCACACCCAGCAGAACCGACGTGTCCGGATGCAGCGCCAACAGTTGCAGGTCGCGTGACAGCTCTTCACGGGTGGCGGTGATGCGGCGAGCCATCACTCGCGTGGCGGTCAGCAATTTGCTTTGAGCCGCTTGCACCAGCAGGTCGCGGCTGGCACCGTACACGTACCAGCCCGTCAACCCAGCCACCACCATCCCCAGCATGGCGAGCACAAGGGCCAGCCGCGTGGACAGGTTGGACTTCATGCGGCAATCACCTTGGCGGCGCGGTCGCCCGAGACAATGCGTGCCCACATCCGGTTGCGCCGCTCGTCGTCCTCCACCGGCTCCAACCACACCAGCTTGTCGCTGCCAAGCGCGTGCAGGGGCTCAGCCGTGGTGTTCGACAGGCCTTGACGACTGACCAGCCATTCGCTGGCCGGCTTGTCGAGCAAATGGTTGATCCAGGCGGCAGCCAGCGCCAGCTGAGGTGTTTTGCGCATGATGGCCCAGCAATCGAGCCAGGCCAATGCGCCTTCTCGCGGGATGGCGTAGCCCACATCCAGACCCGCCTCGCGAAACAGCTTGAGCTGCTGCGCGCCGTAGTTGGCCAGCATGAGAGCTGCCCCCCTGCTCTGGAACAGCGCCAGCGACTCTTCAGGCGGGCCATAAAACCCTGCGGCATTGCGCCGCAGCGCAATGAGCTTGTCCACCACGCCTGGCCAGTCCTGCTTGCGCAGTCGGAAAGGCGCAGACAAACCCAACGCCTGCGCAGCCAGGGTAAAGCTGTGTGTGCCACCGTTGTAGGCCAACACTTTGCCTTGCCACTGAGGGTCCCACAGGGCGCGAATGCTGTCCGGGGCCTGGCGCACACGCTTGCGGTCGTAAACCAGGCCCATTTCGGCGTAGGTGAAAGGCACGGCCATCAGCTTGCCACCATGCACCAGGCCTGCAATGCGTGCAGCATCCTGGAAACGCGGCAACTGCATCCGTCGGTTTGGCACAGCATCGGCAGGCACCGGACTGACCAGCCCCTGTGCCACATAACGCTGCAGCTCGGCCGTGTTCACAGCCAGCACGTCAAAATCGGCTGCGCCGTTTGATGTGGCGCGCTGCCAGAGTGCATCGTCGGAATCGACCACCGTCAAGGCCACTTTGGCGGAATGGGCACGCTCAAAGGCTTGGACCACTTCGGGTTCGGCGTAGCCCGGCCACGCCAACACCCTCAGCACGGGCGGCGTTGCGCCCCACCCTGGCAAGGGCACACCGCAGGCGGCCACGCCACAGCCGGCAAGCTGTACCAAGCACTTTCGACGACCAGGCTGACGCATCGGAGGCACCGTGGAATCAGAGTTGACAGAAGCCCGATGCTACACAGTCAAGCGGCTTCGTGGCATCGAAAATCACTGATCTGCGTCAAACTTGCTGCGATCAGCAGCGGCCAGCACCCGCCTGTTCGGGCTGGCCGCGCGTGGCCTTGATACGCCCAGCCGTTCAGTCGCGCAACAATCGCCTGAAGGTGGCCATGAACTTGCTGACCTTGGGCCCGACAACGAACGCGCAGTAGCCCTGGTTCGGGTGTTGTTCGAAATAGTCCTGGTGATAGGCCTCGGCGGGTGTGTAGGACGACAACGGCTGCACCTCGGTCACCACCGGTGCACCCAAGTCGCCACGAGCCTGCATGGCCGCAATCAACGCCTGCGCCTGGGCTTGCTGGTCGGCCTTGGTGAAGTACACACCACTGCGGTACTGGGTGCCCACATCATTGCCCTGACGGTTCAGCGTGGTGGGATCGTGTGTGGCAAAAAACACCTCCAGCAACTCGCCAGTGCTGACCAGACTGGGGTCGTAGGTCAGTTTGACCACCTCGTTGTACCCGGTCTGCCCCGAGCACACCTGTTCGTAGGTGGGCGCTGGGTAGCGCAGCGCATTGCCATTGGCATAGCCCGATTCCACATCGAGCACGCCCTTGACACGGACGAACACAGCTTCCGTGCACCAGAAGCAACCACCACCCAGCACAATCGTCTGAACGGAGGCGTCGGACCCGTGTTCGTCCGACGGAGTGAGCTGAGTGGACATGCAGACCTTCCTTGAACAGGCTGAAGAATGGGACAGGCAGCGCAGTGGCACACGCAACCCACCGACCAGAGTGGGCATTGTGGCGGTGCTTCAAAGCCCTTGCATGCCGGGCGTGTTGGCGGGCGGCTTCAGGTGCACCCATGCCAGCCGGGCGCCCAGGCCCACTGCCCCCCCGACCGTCCAGAACACCCAGGCTGCGCCCACCGCCGCCCCCACCGTGCCAAACAGCACCGGCATGAGCACGCTAGACGCATTGATGGCCATGGCACGCAGGGCCAGTGCCTGCCCGTGCTGGTCGTGCGGCGTGATCTGGTGCAACGTGCTCATGATCATGGGTTGCACGGCACCCAGCACAAACCCCAGCATGACCGACAGTGCAGCCATGGCCCAGGGTGACTCCACCAGCGGGTACACGCCGAACAGCGCGGCTGTGCACACCATGGCACCGCCGACGACCACAGACTCCTTCAGACGCGAAGCCACAGCGGGAATGAGCAACCTCACGGCCGTGGCAGCGATGGCGAACACGCCGAGGATGGTGCCAATCGCCGTGGCGGAAAACGACAGTTCGTGGCCAATGACTGGCACCAGAAAGGTGTGCACGTCCCAGCAGGACGCCAACAGCCAGTTCACCAGCAACAGGCGCCTGAACTGCACCTGCCGCAGCAGCGACCAGGCCGAAGGCACCTCGTCTGCCGCAGGCCGTGGTGCCACGGCTGGCACCTGCACACGCTGGATGACCCACCAGCCCAGCAGCGGCAGGCAGGCCAACAGGCCATAGGCCGCGCGGAACCCGAACAGGTCAATCGCCACGCCGGCCGCAAACGGGCCGGCAAAGTTGGACACGCTGGGCCCCAGCGCCAGCCAGCTGAACACCTGGCGCAATTCGGTCGCGTCGCGTGCCAGCAGGCCCACCTGCCGTTGCAAAGCAATCAGGGCCAGGCCCGAGGCCGCACCGCACGTCAACGCCGTGCCACACAGCACCCAGTACTCCGGCCAGACCGTGGCTGCCGCGCCCCCCACCACTGCGATGAGCACGGCAACCGTGATGGGCCGTTGCAGGCCGTGCCTGTCCACATACCGCCCGGCAGGCAGCGACAGGAACACCTGTGTCAGCGCAAAGAGCGCAAGCAACACACCGGCTGCCGCCGCGCTCTCGCCTTCCCGCAGCGCCATGAGCGGGGCCGCCATGCGAAATCCGGTCATGCAGGCGTGGACGCACACCTGCGCGCAGACCAGCCGCCACACCAACCTGCGGGTACGGTCGCCCAATGCTCAGGCCTCGTGGCCCGGCCAGGCCGCCGGTGCATCGGCAGCGTCCACCGGCAACAGGGCAGCGGCCTGCTCAGCGGGCAGTGCCTCGACACTGCGCAGCGCGCGGTTCATGACGTTGCTGCGGGTCTGTGCCTTGTCCAGCGTGTTCAGCACGGTCTGGGTGTGGTCGCGCACCTTGGACAGCACCTCGCCGAATTTGGTGAACTCGGTCTTGACGGCGCCCAACACCTGCCAGACCTCGCTGCTGCGCTTCTCCAGTGCGAGTGTCCGAAAGCCCATCTGCAGCGAGTTCAGCATGGCCAGCAGCGTGGTCGGCCCGGCCAGGGTGACGCGGTGGTCCCGCTGCAAGGCCTCCATCAGGCCGGGGCGGCGCAGCACCTCTGCATACAGCCCCTCGGTGGGCAGGAACAGGATGGCGAAGTCGGTCGTGTGCGGGGGCTCCAGGTACTTCTCGGCCAGGCCTTTGGCTTCGAGGCGGATGCGCAGCTCCAGCTTCTTGCCGGCTTCATCGGCGGCAGGTGCATCGGCGCGCTGCTGCGCATCGAGCAAACGTTCGTAGTCTTCGTTCGGGAACTTGGCGTCAATGGGCAGCCAGCAGGGCTGGCCGTTGTCGCCCCGTCCGGGCAGGCGGATGGCAAAGTCCACCACGTTCTTGCTGCCCGGCCGGGTGGCCACCTGCGCAGCGTACTGTTCAGGCGCCATCACCTGTTCCAGCAGGGCGGCCAGTTGCGCCTCGCCGAACATGCCGCGGGTCTTGACGTTGGTCAGCAGGTGCTTGAGGTCGCCCACGCCTTGCGCCAGCGTCTGCATTTCGCCCAGGCCTTTGTGCACCTGCTCCAGCCGGTCGGCCACCTGTTTGAAGCTTTCACCCAGGCGCGCTTCCAGCGTGTTGTGAAGCTTTTCATCGACGGTGGCACGCATTTCATCCAGTTTTTTAGCGTTCTCCGCTTGAAGGGATTGGATTTGTTGCTCCAGTGTTTGACGCACTTGCTGCTGCAACTGCTCAATGGCCTGGCGTGACTGGGCCTGCTGCGCCTCCAGTGAATCGCGCACCGCCGTCAGGTTGGCCGCGTTGCCGGTGTTCAGGGCCTGCAGTTGCTGCACCAGGGTATCCCCCACCGAATGGCGCATCTGCTGCAGGTGCTGGGCAAAGGCGTCCAATTGCGCATTCTGGGTGCGGGTGGACTCGGCTGCCTGCTGCGTCTGGTTCTGCAACTGGCTGGTCAGCGCGTCGGTGACCGACTGGCGCAGCAGCTCGATCTGCGCATGCTGGGTGCGCTGCACTTCAGCCGCCTGTTGCCCGAGGCTGGTGGCTATGCCCTGGAACTGCTGGGCCAAGGTGTCGGCCAGGGTGCCGCGCAACTGCAGCAGTTGCTGCGCAAAGGCATCCAACTGGGCGTTCTGGCTGCGGGTGGCTTCAGCGGCGCTTTGGGTTTGCACCTGCAACTGAGCATTCAGGTTGTCCGACACCGCTGCGCGCAACTGTTCCGACTGCTGCTGTTGCGTACGCTGGCCTTCGGCTGACTGTCGTGTCAGCGTGTCGCCCATGGTGGTGAGGGTCTGCATCACTTCCTGCCGGCTGCCACGCGAGCCTTCCTGCACGTCGTGGCGAAGCTCGCGCTCCAGTCTGTCCAGCCGATCCTGCACCTGCGCCACCGACTGTGTCAGGTGCTGAGTCAGCAGGTTCGTGTGGGACTGCAGCTGGGCCTGGGCCTGTTGCTGTGCAGCTTCCCAGTCGGTCTGGCTGGGGCGAGCGGGCTTGCGCAGCACCAGCACCAGCACCAATGACAGCAGCACAGCCAGCGCGGACAGGGCCAGCACGGCCCACAACAGGGTGTCAACGGTCATGCGTTCAGCACTTCGGGGTTGATGGGGGTAACGGCCTTGCCCTCGGTCAGGTAGGCAATGAGGTTGTCGGCGGCCATATTGGCCATGGCACGGCGGGTCTTCAAGGTGGCGCTGGCAATGTGGGGCGTGAGCACCACGTTGGGAACAGTCAGTAAATCAGGATGCACCTGGGGTTCGCCCTCAAAGACATCCAGCCCTGCAGCGGCAATCTGGCCGGTACGCAGGGCCTGCGCCAACGCAGCATCGTCCACGATGCCGCCCCGAGCTATATTGACCAGCGTGGCGGTGGGCTTCATCTGCGCCAGCTCGGGCGCGCCGATGGCGTGGTGGTTGTCGGCCGTATAAGGCAGCACCAGCACCAGGTGGTCGGCCTGTGCCAGCAAGTCGGCCTTGCTGACGTAGGTGGCATGGCAATCGGCCTCGGTCGCGGCATCGAGCCGGGTGCGGTTGTGGTAGATCACCCGCATGCCAAACCCGTGCGCGCCCCGGCGGGCAATGCCCTGGCCGATGCGGCCCATGCCCAGGATGCCCAGGGTGCTGCCGTGGACCTCGGCCCCGGCAAACATGTCGATGCTCCACCGGTTCCAGTGCCCGGCACGCAAAAAATGCTCGCTCTCGGCCATGCGGCGTGCCGTGGCCATCATCAGGGCAAAGCCGAAGTCGGCGGTGGTGTCGGTCAGCACATCGGGCGTGTTGGTGGCCAGCACGCCGTGCGCCGTGCACGCGGGCACATCGAAATTGTTGAACCCCACCGCCATGTTTGCCACGATCCTCAGGCCCGGCGTGCCCGCCAGCAACTCGGGGGTGATGCGCTCGCTGCCAGTGGTCAACGCACCCGCCTTGCCTTGGAGCCGTCGCGCCAGCTCGGCTGCGGGCCAGACATCGTCGGTTTCGTTCGCCTCGACCTCGACATGCTGACGCAGCCGGTCCAGCACCTCGGGGAAGATGCGCCGCGCCACCAGCACGGCCGGCCTTGAACGTGGGGCGGCTGCTGGGTCAGCGTCGGGGCTTGCGGCAAGTTGCGCGGCGGGTTGCATGGCAGGAACCAAGACGTTCGTCAAACGCCGAGCAGGTCCACTTCGAACAGCAGCGTGGCATTCGGCGGGATCACCCCACCTGCGCCACGGGCACCATAGCCCAGGTTGGCGGGGATGACCAGGCGGCGCGTGCCGCCCACGGCCATGCCTTGCACGCCTTCGTCCCAACCTTTGATGACATGACCGGCACCCAGCGGGAAGTCAAACGGCTGGCCCCGGTCTTTGCTGGAATCGAACTTGGCACCTGGCTGACCATCGTTGTACAGCCAGCCGGTGTAATGCACCTGCACATGCTGACCGGCTGTGGCAACCGCGCCTGTGCCCACGGTGGTGTCTTCGTACTGGAGACCGGAGGGGGTGGTGATCATGATGGATTCCTTTTCTAACAAAAAATTGGCTCCAACGCTTTTCATTCAACCGAATAGCGCTACGGATTCTCTAAAAAACCACGTCAAACGAGTGGGACCTGACACACGACCGGGACATCCTGCCACCCGGCCGAATTTGGCGGGCACTCAGTCCAACCAGGTGGTGAACTCGGCCGCCGGGACACGGGGCGTGCGGAACGTGTTGACCTTGTCAGCCGGGTCGGCATAGCCCAGCGCCATGCCGCACACCATCATCTCATGGTCGCCCGCGCCCACATGCGGCAGCACGATGCTGGCATACCCGTTCCACGCGGCCTGCGGGCAGGTGTGCAGCCCACGCGCCCGTGCCGCCAGCATGATGTTCTGCAGGAACATGCCGTAGTCGAGCAACGAGCCACGGCCCATCACCTTGTCAACGGTGAACACCAGGCCCACCGGCGCATCAAAGAACATGTAGTTGCGCAGATGCTGGGCGTGCATCTTGTCGCGGTCGGCTTTCCCGATGCCCAGCAAACCGTACAAGCCCCAGCCGTTTTCCCGGCGGCGGTCAATGAAGGGGCTGACCCACTTCTCAGGGTAATAGTCGTAGGCCTCGCGGTACTGAGCCGCCAGCGCAGGGTCGGCGCGCACCGCATCAGCCGCTTGGCACACCTTGGCCACCAGACCATCGCGGCTGGTGCCTTGCAGCACGTACACCTTCCAGGGCTGCGTGTTGGTGCCGGATGGTGCTCGGCTGGCCACGCTCAGCAGGTCGGCCAGCAACTCGCGTGGCACAGGGTTGGGCAAAAACGCGCGAACGGACATGCGAGAGTCGATCGCAGTGTCTACATCCGGTGCAGCGGCTGTCAGTTGGTTATCGCTCAATTGGGAAGTCTCCTCATCTGATCAAACAAAGTGGTCGTGCGGTACAGCTCACCTGTACCCCCGTCAGCGTGACTGAGGCGCTTGATTCTGCCAGCGCTTGGCGTACGTCAGGGCGAGCCGGTAGGTATTCACCTGAATGGCCACGGTGTCGTCAATGTGGCGGCCATACCCGCCGGCCATGACAAATGCCAACGGCACCCGGCGTTGCCATGCCCACTCCATGACTTGCCGGTCGCGCGCCTCGATCCCATCCGCACTGAGCTTCAGCCTGCCCAGCCGGTCACCCTCGTGGACATCGGCTCCGGCCAAGTAGATGACCAGGCCCGGTTCAAACCGTTGGCCCAGGGTATCCAACGCAACGGTGAGTGACTCCAGGTAGGTGTCGTCGGTACACCCGTCGGGCAACTCGACATCCAGGTCACTGGCCTCTTTGTGGAACGGGAAATTGCGTGCACCGTGCAGGGACAGGGTGAAGACGGTGGTGTCATGCCTGAACACATGGGCCGTACCGTTGCCCTGGTGAACATCCAGGTCGACGATGGCCACTGGCATGGGCCGAATGGATTGGCGGGTGTTGGCAGCCGCCCGGGCGGCCTCTGCCTGCATCAGGCGCGCAGCCACTGCCACGTCGTTGAACACACAGAAGCCCCCGCCGGCATCGGCATACGCATGGTGGGTGCCGCCAGCCAGGTTGGCCGCGATGCCTGCCCCGGCCAGTGCCACACGGCAGGCGGCCACCGTCCCCCCCACCGAGCGGCAGGCGCGTTCGGCCATGGCCGGGCTCCAGGGAAAGCCGATGCTGTGCTGCTGTGCTGCATCCAGCGTCCCGCTCATCACCGCATCGACATAGGCTGGCGTGTGCACCAGTGCCAGTTCACCCGGCGTGGCGGCTGGCGCTTCACACAAACGCACATCGGGTGCGGCCTGCATCAGCGCCTCTCGCAACAGGCGGTACTTCTGCATCGGAAACCGGTGTCCCTCTGGCAGGGGCAGCACAAACTGGTCTGCGTAGTAGGCGTTCATGTGGAAGACGTCATCGTTGGGGCCACGCATCATGACAGGCCAACCGCTGCCGAGCTCGGATGACGAGGCTGTGACAACCGACTGATCGGCTTGTTCGGATGGGCTGTTTTAGAAAATTGTCTCTATTTTGCTGCGGTGCAACAAAAAATTCTTGCTTTGATCGGTAGATACCCTATACTTGAGGCCATGTTGCAGTGCAGCAAAAGCGGTAAACGCGAATGTCAGCCCTCAACTGTTCTTCGTCCTTCACCTGTTTTGTTTTTTGGAGTAACACCATGTCCTACCTGACTGCTGACCAAGTTGTCGCCGCACAAAAAGCCAACCTCGAAACCCTCTTCGGCCTGACACAGAAGGCTTTCGAAGGCGTTGAGAAACTGGTCGAACTGAACATCCAGGCCACCAAAGCCGCTCTGGCCGAGTCTGCCAACCACACCCAAGCCGTTCTGAGCGTGAAAGACGCCCAGGAACTGCTGGCCCTGCAAGCTGGCCTGGTTCAGCCTCTGGCCGAAAAGACCGCTGCTTACAGCCGTCACCTGTACGACATCGCCTCCGGGACCGCTGGCGAATTCACCAAGGCCGCAGAAGCACAAGCTGCTGACGCACAAGCCAAGTTCGTGTCTGTGGTTGACAGCGCTGCCAAGAACGCTCCCGCCGGTTCCGAAACAACCGTTGCCGTGGTCAAGAGCGCCGTTTCTGCCGCCAGCAACGCTTTCGAATCCGTCCAGAAAGCCGTCAAGCAAGCCACTGAACTGGCCGAAGCCAACTTCAACACCGTGACCAGCACTGCTGTGAACGCTGCCAAGACATCTACCGCCACTGCCAAGAAGCGCTGATCGGCGATAGTCAACCCGTTGTCTCCTCGGGTCCTTCTCGAAACACCGTTTCACGGACCCCTTAAAGGCCCTGTCGCAAGACAGGGCCTCTTTTTTTGCGTACAGGGCTCGAAAAAAGCGTAGCATGTTGGCGTTGTCTGATTTCGCCGTATGGGACACGCCATGCTCATGAATGAACTTGACCGGATCAAGAAACTGGTCGCCCAGATCCACACACTGGAAGACAAGTTGGTGAACACATCGTTCATGCCCATGTCTGAACAGAAGAAATTGCACGACGAGATCAAACGTCTGCGCGAAGAAATCAACCTGCTGGAAAAGCGAACCCGCCCGAAGGGCTGAGCAGCCACGCACCGCTTTCAGCGTGGGGTGGTCACGCTCCATGCGTCCATCTGAGCCTTCAATGTGGGCATGGCGGCCTGCATCGCGGCACGCCCTGCCGCCATGGAGCGTTGCCGCTCCGAAAACGCGGCACTGCCCACGCCGGCCAAATCTGGCCTGACCACCACCTGTGCACCCTTCAATTCATGGCGGTTGATGCTCTGCCCCATGATGGCAAAGGTTTGCAACATCACCTTCAACATGTCGTTGGCAGCATTGGCCTCGGGTGGGCTGGAGATGTCTACGGCGATCACCAGTTCCGCCCCCATTTGCCGGGCATACGCCACCGGCACAGGGGCCACCAGGCCGCCGTCCACGTAGTCCCGGCCGCCGATGTTGACCGGCTGGAACACCCCGGGCACCGAACTGGATGCCCGGACAGCCGTGCCAACGTCACCACGCTGGAACAAAATGCCTGAACCGGATGCCAGGTCGGTCGCCACGATGCCGAGTGGCATGGGCATCTGCTCGATCAATTTGCCCTGCGTTTGCGCTGCCACATAGCGGGCCACAGCTGCACCCCGGAGCATGCCCCGGTTGCCAAAGGGCAACGTCCAGTCGGTCAGGCTCGCTTCGTCCATGGCCAGCGCGGCCTTCTCCAGTTCAACGCCGGATTTGCCGCTGGCATACAGCGCCGCCACGAGGCTGCCGGCAGATGTCCCTGCAACAAAATCCGGCCTGATGCCATGCTGCTCCAGCACCTGGATCACACCCACATGCGCAAAACCCCTCGCTGCGCCCCCGCCCAAGGCCAGACCAATTTTGGGTGGACGCTTGACCGCAGGGCTGGTCACGGCTGGTGAAGCTGGCACAACAACCGGGTTGTTGCCGACCGGCATTTGCACCGTGGTGCAACCGGCAACCCAGCACGCACACAAACACATGACCCATTTCCGCATCCATCTGCCCATTCGCCAACCTTGATTTAGATCAATAAGAATGATTCCCAATTCTGCTATGATGCGAATCATTCTCAACAATATACACATCTTATGAAACACTTCCGCGCCGCTCCCAAACACCTGATGACCGCATTGGCAATGGGTGCAACCCTCGTCACGCTGCCTGCCCTGGCGCAGGAAAAAGTGCTCAACCTGTACTCGGCACGGCATTACCAGACAGACGAGGTGATGTACGACACCTTCACCAAAACGACAGGTATCAAGATCAACCGTGTCGACGCTGATGACGCAGGCATTGTCGCTCGCCTCAAGGCTGAGGGTGCCGCATCGCCCGCCGACGTGATCCTGCTCGTCGATGCGGCGCGCATGGCATCGGCAGATGCGCAGGGGCTGTTCCGGCCGATCAAATCGCCCTTGCTCGACAAGGCCATTCCCGCCAATTTGCGGGCCACAGCCACACCCGATGGCGTGGCCTGGACCGGCTTTTCAACCCGCGCCCGCGTGATCGTGTTCGATCCGTTGCGCGTCAAAGCCGCCGATGTGGCCACTTACGAACAATTGGCAGACCCGAAGTTGAAAGGCATGGTGTGCACACGTTCCGGCTCGCATCCCTACAACCTGTCCCTGTTTGCCACCGTGGTGGAACGTTTGGGTGACGAAAAAGGCGAAGCGTGGCTGAAAGGATTGGTCGCCAACATGGCTCGGGCACCCAAGGGCGGCGACACCGACCAGATCAAAGCAGTTGCGTCGGGCGAATGCGCGGTCGCTTTGACCAACACCTACTACGCTGCACGGCTGCTCAAGTCCAGCAAGTCAGAAGACAAAGCCATCATGGAAAAAGTCCGCGTGGTGTTCCCCAACCAAGGTACCAGCGGCACACACGTCAACATCGCCGGGGCGGCCATCGCCAAACACGCCAAACACCCTGAAAACGCCGTTCAATTCATGGAGTTTCTGGCCAGTCCGTTTGCCCAGGATTATTTTGCCAACGGCAACAACGAGTTCCCGGCTGCAGTCGGCGTCAAGGTGGACAACCCTGCTCTCAAAGCCATGGGCGGTGAAAACTTCAAAACCGAAAACATACCCCTGGGTGCGGTCGCCAAAAACCTGACCAAGGTTCAGCAGATGCTGGACCGGGTCGGCTACAAATGACGTGCGAGGGCCCTGCTCCCTGTTACCGGTCAGCCCTGCAAAAAACACCTGTTCAACAGGAAGGCCGCTGAGTCATAATTGACGTTTACGTTAACGTCAACCAACACCAGGAGACTCTCATGGACATTGCAGGCAAAGTTTTCATCGTCACGGGTGGTGCATCGGGGCTGGGCGAAGGCACCGCACGCATGCTCGTCGCCCAGGGCGGTCAGGTCGTGATCGCTGACATGCAGGCTGAAAAAGGTGCGGCCATCGCCAAGGAACTCGGCGGCGCATTTGTGGCCTGCGACGTCAGCAGCGAAGCTGACGGTCAGGCCGTGGTCAACCAGGCCACCCGCATGGGCAAGCTCATGGGTCTGGTCAACTGTGCAGGCATTGCACCGGCCGAAAAAACCGTCGGCAAAACGGGGCCGCACGCCTTGTCCACCTATACCAAGACCATCATGGTGAACCTGGTGGGCAGCTTCAACATGATTCGTCTGGCAGCAGATGCCATGTGCAAGAACGAACCCGAAAGCACTGGCGAACGCGGCGTGCTGATTTCCACGGCAAGCGTGGCTGCCTACGACGGGCAGATCGGGCAAGCGGCCTACGCTGCCTCCAAGGGTGGCATTGTTGGCATGACACTGCCCGTCGCGCGCGACCTGGCACGCAACGGCATCCGCAACATGACCATCGCACCCGGCATCTTCGGCACGCCGATGCTGTTCGGCATGCCCAAGGAGGTTCAGGATGCCTTGGCCGCAGGTGTCCCCTTCCCCAGCCGGTTGGGCACCCCGCAGGACTATGCGCGTCTGGTCAAACACATCATTGAGAACGACATGCTGAACGGCGAAGTCATCCGGCTCGACGGTGCCATCAGGCTGGCGCCGCGCTGAACGCACACCTGTTCACACAGCGCCAGGCGCAGCCCAAAAAAGGCTGACGCCTGCATGCCAAGGGCGGTGTTTGGGTTGAAAATAGCGCAGCTGTCGACTCACACCCCAACGCTGCCCACGCGGCAAGCACTGCCCCTCACATGACCGCCAAGAAGCCTGCCGAAATTGCAAAGGAAGCTTTCAAGCTCATTGCAGAACGCAAACTCCAACCCACACCGGATGTCTATGCCGCTGCTTACGCCGAAATCACCGGCGAAAAGCCGACGCCCGAGTTCCCGGAGGAAGCGCTTCGGCGCATTGCCCTGGCACTGCCCGCACACGAGATCACGCTGGCCAAAGCCGTGTCGTCGGTCGAACAGGCCATCACGCAGCACAACTGGGCAGCCCTCAAAAACAGCCTGCTCGACTACGTGACAAAAGTAGAGCAGCAAGTGGCTGACACGCCGCATGCACCCACCAAAGCCAGCCTGGAGGTGCGTGAACAGGTTGCACGCCTGATCGAACATGTCAAACCTGCACTGGGCGATGACGACGTCAAGTTCAACCATCAACTGCGCGAGTTGCTGCAGTTGCTGCGACACCCGACCACCGAAAGCGTTGCAGTCCGCACGGCGCTCTCCACATTCAACCTCCGACTGTCCTTTGTGGGCGAGGAGCAGGGGGCCATCCGGGCCACCCTGCTTCACCTGCTCACGCTGGTCTTTGAAAACATCGCAGCCCTGGGCGTAGAGGATCGTTGGCTCGTCGGCCAGGTCAGCGCCCTGATGGAAGCTGCCAAACCACCGCTCAACCTCAAGCGGCTGGACGATGTGAAGCGCAAACTGCAGGACGTGATCGTCAAGCAGACCGAGGCCAAAGCCCGTTCACTGGAAGCGCAGGCCCAGATCAAGATGATGTTGGCCACGTTCATCGAACGGCTGTCACAGATGACCGACACCACGGGCAACTTCCGCAACGAAATCGACAGCTTTGCCAAAGTGATCGAAGAAGCCCATGTACTGGAGGAAATTGGGCCGGCCCTCCAATCTGTGCTGACAGCCACCCGAACCATGGAAGAGAGCGCCCGTCAGGTGGGCACAGAGTTGCGCACGATACGCGAGCGCGCGGTCAAGGCCGAAGAAGAAATCATCAAGCTGCAGACCGAACTGGACAAAGCCAGTGTGCAGGCTCGACTCGACCCGCTCACCGGGGCATTGAACCGGCGCGGCCTGGACGAAGCGTTCGCGCGAGAGGTCAACTCGGCGCGGCGAAAAGGCACCACTTTGTGTCTCGCCATGCTCGACATCGACAATTTCAAGCAACTGAACGACCACCACGGCCACGATTCGGGCGATGCAGCCCTGTCACACCTCGTGTCGGTCGCACGCACCAGCATGCGCCCGCAAGACACCATGGCCCGTTATGGCGGTGAAGAGTTTGTCATCCTGCTGCCGGATACGGCACTGCAAAACGGCGTGGAGGCCATGCAACGGTTGCAACGCGAACTGACCAAGCGGCTTTTTCTGCAGAACAACGAGCGTCTGCTGATCACATTCAGTGCAGGCGTCGCGCAACTCGAAGCCGACGAAACGGCCGAAGATGCCGTCAAGCGCGCTGATGAAGCGATGTACCTGGCCAAACGTGCCGGCAAGAACCGCGTGTTTGCCGCATCCTGAGTCCCGTCGCGCCTGCCTTCCACCGCATCGCCAAACGGTCAACCGCCTTCGCCGAGCCATCTGTCTGCCGCCTGTGAGCATCCCTCAGTCTTTCCTCCAGGAACTGCTGACCCGCGTTGACGTGGTCGAGGTGGTGGGTCGCTATGTGCAGCTGAAAAAAGGCGGTGCCAACTTCATGGGGCTGTGCCCGTTCCACGGCGAAAAATCCCCATCGTTCAGCGTCAGCCCCGCCAAACAGTTTTATCACTGCTTCGGTTGCGGAGCCAACGGCAACGCCATTTCTTTCCTGATGGCACATGCCGGCATGTCATTCGTCGAGGCCGTCACCGATCTCGCCCAGCAAACAGGCCTTGCTGTGCCCGATGACCGGGCACAACCCGAGGACAAAGCCCGACAGCGGGTACTGAGAGATGAACAAACCTCGCTCACCACACTGCTGGACAGTCTGGCCAAGGGCTACCAGAGGCATCTGAAAATATCGCCCCGTGCTATCGCGTACCTGAAGGGCCGGGGCTTGTCGGGCGAGATCGCACATGCATTCGGTCTCGGCTATGCGCCGGAAGGCTGGCGGTCACTGGCCAGCCTGGTTCCGGATTACGCCGACCCCAGGTTGGTGACATCCGGCATGGTGATCGTGCGTGACGACGAAGCCGCACCACTGGCCACAGCGCCCGATGCCGCCCATGCCGACCCAGGCGCAGACCACCGACAGAGCAAACGCTACGACCGATTCAGGGACCGCATCATGTTCCCTATTCGCAATGTCAAAGGCGAAACCATCGGTTTTGGTGGCCGCATTCTGGACAAAGGCGAACCCAAATACCTGAACAGCCCCGAAACACCAGTTTTCAGCAAAGGGCGTGAGTTGTATGGCCTGTTCGAGGCCCGAACCGCCATACGCACACAAGGTTATGCGCTGGTCACCGAGGGCTACATGGACGTAGTGGCCCTGGCGCAACTGGGTTTTGCCAATGCAGTGGCCACGCTGGGCACAGCCTGCACGCCCGAACACATCCAGAAACTGTTGCGTTTCACCGATGCGGTGGTTTTCAGCTTCGACGGTGACGCGGCCGGCCGCAGGGCTGCCGCCAAAGCGATGCAGGCGGCCCTGCCGTTTGCCGTGGACACCCGCAACATCAAATTTCTCTTCCTTCCCGCCGAACACGACCCGGACAGCTTCATCCGAACACATGGCTCCGAGTCGTTTTCGCAAAGTGTCGCCGAGGCCATGCCCCTGAGCCAGTTCATGCTGGACACAGCACGGGCACAGTGCGACATGGGCACACCAGAGGGCCGCGCGCGGATGGCCAGCCAGGCCAAACCACTCTGGTTGGCACTCCCGGATGGGGCCCTGAAGCGACAGATGCTCGCAGAAATCGCAACGCTGGTTGGCTTGGGCATTCAGGATCTGACGGAACTCTGGAAATTGGCTGCCTCACCCCAGGCGACGCCTCCCCATCCGACAACAACCTACCGCGAAGCTCCAATGCAACACGCCAGTGAATGGACACACCCATCGGCAGTGGACCCGTGGACGACACACCGGCCCAACGCATCGAACCAGTTTCGACGCCGGGAGGGCAATGATGGCGCGGGACGAGGATTTCAAAGCAGGTTTCCCCGACGGGAACAGCGCGCGCCCCGACTGCCTCCACCCCAAGTCCAGACGCGCGCAGAGTTGGCCGCCCGGCTGTTGTTCAGCCACCCGTCGGCGTGGGAGGGGCTGACACCAGAAGACCACCGCCTTCTGTCGAATTTGCCAGAACCCATGGGTGCATTGATGAACTGGGCTGAAACGCAATGGCACGACCACGGTGCGCAGCCTTGGGCCGTTGTACAGCAAGCACTCGCCGGACAACCTTTTGAAGCGCTGGCCAACCAACTGATGGCGCAGGCGAACGTGATCCAGGGTGCTGCAATCGCAGCACCCGACCACGATGAGCAGGCCGATGCCCGGAAAGAGCTGCGCGAACTTCTGTGGCGCATGCAGGTTGACGACCTCATGGCACAGGAAACCCTTGCGCTGGCCGATGCACACACGCAACCCGAGGCCCTTCACCGCTACCGCGAACTTTACGACCGGCGTTGTGCGCTCCAAAAACAATTGCAACAGCAGTTGCAGCTCAAAAACGTATAATCAAAGGTTTTCAGGCAAGCGCGACAGCAGCACCTCCGGCCCCGGCCACCTTCCGCAACGGATCGTCGGACCCTGTTCCAGGCCACTCCCCGCAAGGGCTGCACACCAAATGTTCGCCCCACCCACTTGCCCGCGCGCACGGCTGTACTGGCCATGCGCGCATTTTTGCGTCTGCCCGCACAGAGGTCTGTCAGATTGACAGGTTGCACTGCGGCGGCCCGGCGCAAATCACCCATGTATCCGTCCCGCTCCAAGAGGTCCTCATGTCAGTAAAAAAGACAGCCGCGCCCGCTGCCCCCACGATCGTGGTCAAAAAATCTGCCCGGTCCAAACTGGTTACCGAAGCTGCCAGCGCCCCCGAAGCAACTGCGCCCGAGCCCGAACTGACCACGCCCGAGCCGGAAAAAACGGGCAAAGTGCGCCGCTTGGCAGCGAGCAAGTCCACTGAAACCAAAGCTGTCAAGCCTGCCGCGCGAAAGTCAAGTGCCGCTGGAGAGGAAGACAGCCCAAAGCCCGCCAAGAAGAAAGCCACCAAAGCGACCAGCAAGGCAAAAGCCAAAGACAAAGAAGAAGACCTGGACGACACCGACCTGTCCGACATTGACGACGAGTTGGAAGGCGAGCCGGAAGCATCCGATGCCACCGAGGCAGCCAGCGCAGCGCCGACCGAAAAGGTCAAGCCCCTGCGCATGAAGATCAGCAAGGCCAAGGAAAAGGCCCTGATGAAGGAATTCGGACTCGACGACACGGTCCTCTCCGAAGAAGAAGTCGCCCAACGCCGTCAGCGCCTGAAGACCCTGATCAAACTGGGCAAAACCCGTGGCTACCTGACGCACGGCGAAATCAACGACCATTTGCCTGACAAACTGGTCGAAGCCGAAACGCTCGAAGTCGTCATCTCCCTGCTGAACGACATGGGCGTGGCCGTATACGAGCAGACACCCGATGCCGAAACACTGCTGCTGAACAACACCGGCCCCACCGCTGCCACCGAAGAAGAAGCCGAAGAGGAAGCCGAAGCGGCCCTGTCCACGGTCGACAGCGAATTCGGTCGCACCACCGACCCGGTGCGCATGTACATGCGTGAAATGGGCACGGTCGAGCTGCTGACACGTGAAGGCGAAATCGAAATTGCCAAGCGCATCGAAGGTGGGTTGAATGCCATGATGGCGGCCATCTCCGAATCGCCTGCCACCATTGCCACCATCCTGGCCAATGCAGAAGAAATCCGCGCCGGCAAGGTGGTGATCTCCACTGTCGTGGACGGTTTTGCCGATGCCAACGAGAACGACGACTACGTGGCGGAAGAAGACTTCGACGAGTACGACGAAGCTGACGACGATGATGGCAAAGGCGGCTCCAAGGCACTGACTAAGAAGCTGGAGGAACTCAAGCGCGAGGCCATGTCGCGTTTTGACAGCATCCGTGCCCACCACGAGAAGCTGCAGAAAATCTACGAAAAAGAAGGCTACGGCACGCCGAACTATCAAAAAACGCAGACGGCCATCACCACCGAGTTGATGACCATTCGCTTCACTGCCAAGACCATCGAAAAACTGTGCGACCAATTGCGTGGCCAGGTGGACGATGTGCGCAAGCGGGAACGCGAGCTGCGCCGCATCATCGTTGACAAGTGCGGCATGCCCCAGGAACGCTTCATTGCAGAGTTCCCACCCAACCTGATCAACCTGAAATGGGTCGAGCAACAGGCTGCTGCCAACAAGCCCTGGAGCACGGTGATGCACCGGAACATTCCCCCGATCCAGGATTTGCAGCAGAAACTGATCGACCTGCAGCAATTGGTCGTGGTGCCGCTCGATCAACTGAAGGACATCAACAAGCGAATGAACGAAGGCGAGCGCAACAGCCGCGACGCCAAGAAAGAAATGATCGAGGCCAACCTGCGCCTGGTCATTTCCATCGCCAAGAAGTACACCAACCGTGGCCTCCAATTCCTGGATTTGATCCAGGAAGGCAACATCGGCCTGATGAAAGCGGTCGACAAGTTCGAGTACCGCCGTGGCTACAAATTCTCGACCTACGCCACCTGGTGGATCCGCCAGGCCATCACTCGCAGCATTGCGGACCAGGCCCGGACGATCCGCATACCGGTGCACATGATCGAGACCATCAACAAGATGAACCGCCTCTCGCGTCAGCACCTGCAGGAGCACGGCTACGAGCCCGATGCATCGGTGCTGGCGGAAAAGATGGACATCCCCGAAGACAAGATCCGCAAGATCATGAAGATCGCGAAGGAGCCGATCTCCATGGAAACCCCCATCGGTGACGACGACGATTCGCACCTGGGCGACTTCATCGAAGACCAGGCCAACACGGCGCCCATCGAGGCCGCCATGCAGGCCGGTCTGCGCGAAGTGGTCAAGGAGATTCTGGACAGCCTCACCCCTCGCGAGGCCAAGGTGCTACGCATGCGCTTCGGCATTGAGATGTCCACCGACCACACGCTGGAAGAAGTGGGCAAACAGTTCGACGTGACGCGTGAGCGCATCCGTCAGATCGAGAGCAAGGCCGTGCGCAAGCTCAAGCACCCCAGCAGGAGCGACAAGTTGCGCAGCTTCATCGACTCTCTCTGACGCGGGTGCGGTCGCTGGCAGCATTGGCAGCGCCACGCCCGTTTGCCACCACAAGCACAATCCCCTCTTGAGGGGATTTTTTACGTTTTTTTACGACGTATCGCTTACAAATACTGGATTTTCAGCTATCGAAAACTTCAGTGTCGACTTCCAGACTCTGCGCGGCGTTGTAGCGGGGGCCGCACACGTCATCAGGTTTGAACAACCGATCCAGCTTCTGCATCATGTCAGGACCGACAGGCGTCTGCAATGCAGCCATGTTTTCACGCAAATGGGCTTGGTTGGTGGTGCCAGGTATCGGAATGACATGGGGTGACCGGTTCAACAGCCAGGCCAGCGCCAGTTGTGCCGGTGTACAGCCGGCCTCTTGCGCCAGTGGCACATAGCGGTCCAGCAAACGCAGGTTGGCCGCGTAGTTGAGCACGTCGAAGCGGGGCATGTTGCGCCGCATGTCTGTGGCATGCAGGCGCGATGTGTCGACCAGTTTGGTGGTCAGGTAGGCACGCGCCAGCGGGCTGAATGCGACAAACGCCACGCCCAGTTCGGCACAGGCATCGAGAACGGCAATTTCCGGGTTGCGCGTCCACAGTGAATACTCCGACTGCACAGCCGCAATGGGGTGCACCGCATGCGCCCGCCGCAACGTCGATGCAGACACCTCACTCAAGCCCAACGCGCGGACCTTGCCTGCATGCACTAGGTCGGCCATGGCCCCAACGCTGTCTTCGATGGGGACCAACTTGTCCCAGCGGTGCAGGTAAAGCAGGTCGATCACATCAGTTTTGAGGCGGGACAGACTGGCCTCACAACTGGCCCTGATGGATGCCGGACGACCATCGATACGGCGTTCCATACCGGCATCGGGGTGAAACAACCCGCACTTGGTCGCCAACACAAAGCGCTGGCGGTGGGGCGACAGCACGCGACCGACCAGGGACTCGTTTGCACCATTGCCATACAAGGCCGCCGTGTCGAAGAAGTCAACGCCCTGCTCCAGTGCATCTAGCAAGACGGCCTCTGCCTGCGCGTCGGTCGCTGCGGGCCCGTACCCGTGGCTGAGTCCCATGCAACCGAAGCCAACCGCTTGAACACTGAACGGACCCACGCTGCGTTGATGCATTGCCATGCCTGATCGAATACGAGTTGATGAAGCAGGAACGATACCGCAACATCGCCAGACAGGCCATCCTGCCGACGCATGGGACACCCGCACAGATGCAGCAAATGGAAAAACAGTCTTCAGCTCAGCGCATGACTTCAGGCACAATGGCACCTCTGAGATGCAGACGGCAAACAACACAGATGGTGAACAGGCACTGTCTTTGAAGCTACCAAAGTCGAAGCAATATCAAATTTGATTTATAGTTACTGCACCGCTTCGGCAACTGCTGCCGGCCTGACAACCAGACACCCGTCGTCAGACGCATGGCAAGAATCAGATTCCAGCGAACGCACACCCCAGAGAGAGAGATGTTGGCGTCAGCCACTTGACCCAGACAGAGGAGATATCCACCCATGAGTTCCAAAGCCAAGTCCGCCGTGTCCCAGTTGTTCGACTTGTTGGAGTCGCGCTATGCGTTGCGCGTGTTGTGGGCGCTCAGGGACGGACATCCTCAAACTTTCCGACTGTTGCAAGACAGCGTTGGCGGTGTGACCCCCAACACCCTGAACACACGCCTGAAAGAACTTCGGGCTGCCGGCCTGATCGAGCACGGCGGCAACGGCTATGGCCTCACACGCACGGGGCTTGACCTGCTCAAGCGCCTGAACGACCTGCAGGCCTTTTCCAACAAATGGGTGGCCGCGCAAGCCAAAGCGGCTGAAGCTGCAGGCAGCTGAAGCACTGCGCGGCCTTTGCGGCGAGACCGCATGGGCCCATGCATCGGGACGACGCCCTGCTCGCAGCGTCCCTCACCCGCGTGTCTCAAGCGTGCGCATGCGGGTGACAGATCTCCCAACCATCCAGACACCCTGCCCCAGGCAACTGCAGACAGCAGAGACCGCTGGGCGGTTCGCCCAGTCTGTCGTCACGGGCGTGGTGTGGCAGCCAGGCACTTGCCCGCGCAAGACTGCTGCCCACGCAGGTGAAGCGCCCTCGGCTGTGTGACCACTGCATGCTGCACTGGCCGCACCGACGGGCACTTGAATTCCTCTGTGTCGGCCCCAAATGCTACGCAGATTTTGTTACACACATCCCGCTCGCACCATGACTGAAACGCCCGAAACCATCCCCACCGCCACGCCAAACCCGGAAGCTCCGATGTTTGCGAACGTGTCCCCCGAAGAAGCTGAAGCCGCCGCAGCAGCGAACCAGCATGATGCCTTGCAAGCTTTGAACGACGAGTTGGCAGCCCTGAAAGCGCAGAACAAGGATTTGGCCGACCAATACCTGCGTGCCAAGGCCGAAGCAGAGAACGCGCGCCGTCGCGCCGACGACGAAATTGCCAAAGCCCGCAAGTTCGCGGTGGAAAGCTTTGCCGAAAGCCTGCTGCCCGTTTCCGACAGCCTCGAAGCCGGCCTTGCCATTCAGGAGGCCACGGCCCAGCAAATCCGGGAAGGCGCTGAAGCGACGCTCAAACAACTCCACAGCGCGCTGGCGCGCCACAAGGTATTGCCCATCACGCCCGAAGCAGGCAGCAAATTCGACCCCCATTTCCACCAGGCCATCAGCATGGTGCCTGCCGAGCAGGAGCCCAACACGGTGGTCACCGTTTTGCAAAAGGGTTACCAGATAGCCGAGCGCGTGCTGCGCCCAGCACTGGTGACGGTGGCCGCACCACGCTGACCGGCCCCTCACCCCGCACCTTTGCTTTCGACACCTGCTTGACGAACAACCCCTCTTGAAATCAGGTTTTTCATCCGCAGATCGGTGTCATTGAAGTTTTCACACATTTCCAGGAGTTAGACATGGGCAAAATCATCGGTATTGACCTCGGCACCACCAACAGCTGCGTGGCCATCATGGAAGGCAACACCACCCGCGTGATCGAAAACAGCGAAGGTGCACGCACCACGCCCTCGATCATTGCGTACCAGGAAGACGGGGAAATCCTGGTGGGTGCATCGGCCAAACGTCAGACTGTGACCAACCCCAAGAACACGCTGTACGCCATCAAGCGCCTGATCGGCCGCAAGTTTGCCGAGAAGGAAGTGCAGAAAGACATCGACCTGATGCCTTACACCATTGCCAAGGCCGACAACGGCGACGCATGGGTGGAAGTGCGTGGCAACAAACTGGCCCCTCCCCAGGTCAGCGCAGAAGTCCTGCGCAAAATGAAGAAAACCGCCGAGGACTACCTGGGCGAAACCGTGACGGAAGCCGTCATCACCGTTCCCGCCTACTTCAACGACGCACAGCGCCAGGCCACCAAAGACGCTGGTCGCATCGCCGGACTGGAAGTCAAGCGCATCATCAACGAACCCACTGCGGCTGCGCTGGCATTTGGCCTCGACAAGCAGGACAAGGGTGACCGCAAGATTGCAGTGTACGACCTGGGCGGCGGTACGTTCGACGTGTCCATCATCGAAATTGCCGATGTCGATGGCGAAAAGCAGTTTGAAGTGCTGTCCACCAACGGCGACACCTTCCTGGGTGGTGAAGACTTCGACCAGCGCATCATCGACTTCATCATCAGCGAGTTCAAGAAAGACCAGGGCGTTGACCTGTCGAAAGACGTGCTGGCGCTGCAACGCCTGAAGGAAGCCGCTGAAAAGGCCAAAATCGAACTGTCCAACAGCAGCCAGACCGACATCAACCTGCCCTACATCACGGCAGACGCCTCAGGGCCCAAGCACCTCAACATCAAGATGACCCGCGCCAAGCTGGAAAGCCTGGTGGACGAGCTGATCGAGCGCACCATTGCCCCATGCCGCACCGCCATCAAGGATGCAGGCGTGAGCGTCTCCGACATCGACGACGTGATCCTGGTCGGCGGCATGAGCCGCATGCCCAAGGTCCAAGACAAGGTCAAAGAGTTCTTCGGCAAAGAGCCTCGCCGTGACGTGAACCCCGACGAAGCCGTGGCTGTGGGTGCTGCCATCCAGGGTCAGGTGCTGTCGGGTGACCGCAAGGATGTGCTGCTGCTCGACGTGACGCCGTTGTCCCTGGGCATCGAGACCATGGGTGGCGTGATGACCAAGATGATCGCCAAAAACACGACCATCCCCACCAAGTTTGCCCAAACGTTCTCGACGGCCGATGACAACCAGCCTGCGGTGACCATCAAGGTGTTCCAGGGCGAGCGTGAAATCGCCAGTGGCAACAAACTGCTGGGTGAATTCAACCTGGAAGGCATTCCGCCTGCGCCGCGTGGCATCCCGCAGATCGAAGTGAGCTTCGACATCGACGCCAACGGCATCCTGCACGTGGGTGCAAAAGACAAAGGTACCGGCAAGGAAAACAAAATCACCATCAAGGCCAACTCGGGTCTGACCGAAGCCGAGATCCAGCAGATGGTGAAGGACGCCGAGCTGAACGCCGCCGAAGACCACAAGAAGGTCGAACTGGTGCAGGCCCGCAACCAGGCGGAAGCGATGGCCAACAGCGTCAAAAAGAGCCTGACCGAGTACGGTGACAAGCTCGACGCGGGCGAGAAAGCCGCCATTGAAGACGCCATCAAGGCTGTGGAAGAAGCCTGCAAGGGTGACGACAAGTCCGCCATCGAAGAGAAAAACACGGCCCTGATGACGGTCAGCCAGAAGCTGGGCGAGAAAATGTATGCCGACCAGCAAGCAGCACAAGCCGCAGCGGGTGCTGCGGAAGGTGCGGCAGCCGGTGCAACCGGCAATGCCGGTTCTTCAGGCAACCGCCCTGGTGACGACGATGTGGTCGATGCCGAAGTGAAAGAAGTCAAGAAGGGTTGATGCCTGTGGCTGGCGGCCACCCCGTGCTGCCAGCTTCTGTTCAACCGCCGCCGCGTCAGGGTTGCCACCAGTGACCCCACGCGGCGTTTGCATTCCATTGGATACGGTGCACACACATGGCGAAACGAGACTTTTACGAAGTACTGGGCGTTGCGAAGAACGCCAGTGAAGACGAGATCAAAAAGGCGTATCGCAAATTGGCGATGAAGTATCACCCTGACCGCAATCAGGGTGATGCCGCCAAGGCTGCGGAAGAAAAATTCAAAGAAGCCAAAGAAGCGTATGAAATGCTGAGCGACCCGCAAAAGCGGGCCGCCTACGACCAGCATGGCCACGCGGGCGTGGACCCGAACATGCGCGGCGGCCCTGGTGCTGAAGGCTTCGCCGGGTTCGGTGAAGCCTTTGGCGACATCTTTGGCGACATCTTCGGCGGTCGGGCTGGTGGCGCGCGCGGTGGCCGACAGGTTTACCGTGGCAACGACCTGTCATACGCCATGGAGATCACGCTGGAAGAAGCCGCCGCAGGCAAGGAAGCCCAGATTCGCATCCCCTCCTGGGAAGATTGCGACACCTGCAAGGGCACCGGAGCCAAGCCCGGCACATCGGTCAAAACCTGCCCGACCTGCCACGGCTCGGGCACGGTGCAGATGCGCCAGGGTTTCTTCAGCGTCCAGCAGACCTGCCACCATTGCCACGGCACGGGCAAGATCATTCCTGAACCCTGCACCACCTGCAACGGCCAGGGCAAGCTGAAAAAGCACAAAACGCTGGAAGTCAAGATACCCGCCGGTATCGACGATGGCATGCGCATCCGCAGCGCCGGCAATGGCGAACCGGGGCACAACGGTGGTCCGTCAGGTGATCTGTTCATCGAAATCAGGCTGCGCAAGCACGATATTTTCGAGCGTGACGGCGACGACCTCCACTGCCAGGTACCCGTCAACATGTGCACCGCCACACTCGGCGGCGAGATTGATGTCCCCACACTGGGCGGCAAAGCCACCATCGACATCCCCGAGGGCACACAACACGGCAAGACCTTCCGGCTGCGCGGCAAAGGCATCAAGGGCGTACGCAGCAGCTACCCCGGTGATCTGTACTGCCACATCTCGGTGGAAACGCCGGTCAAGCTCACCGAGCATCAGCGCAAACTGATCAAGGAACTGGATGAATCCTTCAAGAAAGGCGGTGGCAAACACAGCCCGAACGAAGAAAGCTGGTTTGCCAAAGCCAAAGCATTCTTCAGCTGACTTTCTTCAACCATAGCAAAGACCCCATACGCATAAAGCGCTGGGGTCTTTTTTTGTTTTAAATTGGAACGCCACCTCAACCTGATTGCCACGGCTGATTGCCTTGGCACGCGCCGGTCTACACTTTGAGCATGAGCGTCAACATCACTTTCCTCGGCGGTGCAGGCACTGTCACCGGATCCAAGTACCTCGTGCAACACGAGGGCAAACGCTTGCTGGTGGACTGCGGCCTGTTCCAAGGCTACAAGCAACTGCGCTTGCGCAACTGGCAACCTCTGCCTGTCGAACCCGCGGAAATCGACGCAGCGGTTCTCACCCACGCCCACCTCGACCACAGTGGCTACGTGCCCTTGCTGGTGCGCGACGGGTTCAGAGGCAAGGTCTGGAGCACACCCGCCACACGAGACCTGGCGGCCATTCTCCTGCCGGACAGCGGGCACATCCAGGAAGACGACGCACGTTATGCCAACCGCAAAGGCTACTCAAAGCACGCCGAAGCGAAGCCCCTGTACACCGAAGACGATGCCCGCGACAGCCTGAAGCATTTCAGAACGGCACGCCTGCACGAGGTCTTTGAACCCATCCCTGGCTGGCGGGCCAGCTTCTCTGCTGCCGGCCACATCCTCGGTGCGGCCAGTTTGCTGCTGCAAGTGGGCAACCGGCGCATCCTGTTTTCGGGTGATCTGGGGAGGCCAGACGATACGCTGATGCTCCCCCCAGAGCCACCGCCTGTGGCGGATGTGGTGCTGATCGAATCCACCTACGGCGACCGCACCCACCCGGACGAAAACATGGCCCACGAATTGACCACTGCGCTCAACCGGGTCTGCGCACGTGGCGGATCGGCTGTGATCCCCGTGTTTGCCGTGGGGCGTGCACAGGCGCTGCTGCACACACTCGCCCAACTGAAGGCCAGCAACGCCATTGCCAGACAGCTTCCTGTGTACCTGGACAGCCCGATGGCCATCCACACTGCGGGCCTGTATGCACACCACCTGGGTGAGCATCGGCTGAATGCACGCGAGTGCCACGTCATGGAGCACACCGCCACCATGACCCGTACGCCCGATGAATCGAAAGCCATCGCCCACCATCACGGGCCCAAGGTCATACTGTCGGCCAGTGGCATGGCCACCGGCGGGCGCGTGCTGCACCACCTCGCCAACCACCTGCCGGATCACCGCAACATGATCATCCTGGCGGGTTACCAGGCCCCCGGCACGCGGGGGGCCCTCCTGGCCGGTGGCGCACCCATACTGCGCATGCATGGGCAGGACATTCCGGTCAGGGCTGAGATCGTGCAACTGCAGGCCGGATCGGCCCATGCAGACGGCAACCAACTCATGAACTGGCTTGGCGCCCTGCCCGCAGCGCCAACCAACGTGTTTGTGGTGCACGGGTCGGAGGGCGCATCCGACTGCCTGCGCCAGCGCATCAACCATGAGCTGAAATGGCCTGCCACGGTGCCGGAACATGGCGCAACCTGGATGGTGTGACCAGCAACATTCATAGCAACACTCCTTACATATAAAAGCGCTGATGGCTTTTTTTAACCTTGATTTCAAGCATCCCCGTGCTCGACTGACCCCTGCAAACCGCGTATCCAGTCCGTACAGCCGCACACTCACCTGCATCGGCTGGCTGCTTGGCACGTGCCTGCCAGCGGCCAGCCTGGCCAACCCGGCCCCAGACGTCAACCCCACCAGCTGGGCGCACTGCCTCGCACGGCTGCAACCGCAGGCGCTTCAGGCTGGCGTGACCCGCAACACCTGGCAAAGCATGCTGGAGGGCATCGAACCCGATGCCACCGTGCTGGAGAAACTGGACAACCAGCCGGAGTTTCGTACACCCATCTGGGACTACCTGGCCGGACTGGTGGATGACGAACGGATCGCCGAGGGGCAGCGGCTGCTGGCTGAACACGCCGCCACCCTGGAGCGCGTGCAGGCAGCCTACGGCGTGACACCCGCTACCGTGGTGGCGGTGTGGGGGGTGGAGAGCAACTTCGGCCAGAGCTTCGGGCGGTATCCACTTGTGCAGGCGCTGGGCACCTTGAGCTGCTACGGCAGGCGCCAGGCTTTTTTCCAGAAGGAGCTGTATGCCACGCTGCGAATCGCCCAAGGCGGGCATGTGGCACCGTCGGCGCTGGTGGGCTCGTGGGCGGGCGCGTTCGGTCAGACCCAGTTCATGCCCACGACCTACGAACGGCTGGCCATCGACTTCGACGGTGATGGCAAACGCGACCTAACGACCAGCATCCCCGACGCACTGGCCTCGACCGCCCACTTTCTGCAAAAAGCAGGCTGGCGAACCGGCATGCCGTGGGGCATGGAGGTGAAGCTGCCCACCGGCTTTTCTACCGACAACGAAGGGCGGCGCACCAAACGCCCTGCCAGCGTCTGGTCTGAACGCGGCGTGCGCACCCTTGACGGGCGAGACCCGGTGCAGGTCTGGGGAGCGGACACACCGCTGGGACTGATGGTGCCAGGCCAGCGTGCCGTGGGTGCCCAGCCCGAGCTGGGTACCGGTCCTGCGTTTCTGGTCAGCCGGAATTTCGACGCGCTGTTCAGCTACAACGCGGCTGAGAGCTACGGCCTGGCCATCGCCCACCTGTCGGACCGTTTGCTGGGCAAACCGCCCTTTGCCGCACCCTGGCCCACCGACGACGCCGGGTTGTCGCGTGCACAGCGACGAGAACTGCAAACCCTGCTGACCTTGCGAGGCCACGACATCGGCAGCATAGACGGCATGTTGGGCGAGAGAAGCCGCGCGGCGATCCGCGTCGAGCAAACCAGGCTCGGACATACTTCGACCGGGCGAGGCGGACAGAAGCTGCTGAAGGCCTTGCAGTCCCCATGATGTCGCGCCGATCATCGGGCGCACCACCGACCTGAATCGGGTCAGGCCCTGCACGCCCGGGGGGTCAGCCTTCGGGACGCGGTGCGTCCAGACGCAGCAGACTCACCACACGCGCACAGTCTGCAATGTGCTGGTTGCAGACATACCGCATGGCGGCATACGCCAGCGCCGCCGACACAGCCTGGCCTGCGATGGGCACGAAGCGCGTCAACTGCCGCCCGGCCACCCGCTGGCTGATGCCCGCCAGCACCTTCAGCACCAACTGGCGCGTGATGCTGCTGCCCACCAGCGTGGATCCGACCGCCGTGATGGCTTTGTAAACCAGCAGCTTCTTGTCGGGGGCCAAGGCTTCCACTTGCGCCTCACTGAGCCCAAACCGCTCGTTGATCTGCGAGACGAGCCGCATCAGCACCACCACATCGGCCGCAACATCCAGCCCCGGAATGGGCACCAGAGACACGCCCGCCGACACCAAAGCCTTGCGCGACACCATGCGCTGGCACTCGGCGACCAACGCCTGCACCATGCGCTCACTGGGCAATTGACCGGGTGTCAGCGCCCCCACTGCTTCGGTGTGCGCATGCAACGGGCGGGTTTCAATCACCACCCTGGCCACCCTTGCGCAGCAGACCCACCACCCACAAAACCAGCAGCGCGCCCACCACGCTGGCGATGAAACCCGCAGCCTGGCCGCTGGCGTACCAACCCAGCCACTGGCCCGCCGCGTTGGCCACGAATGACCCGGCAATGCCCAACAGAGCGGTCAGGATCAGCCCCATGCGCTGGTTACCGGGCATCAGTGCCCGCGCCACTAAACCCACCACAAAGCCCACCAACGCCATCCACACGTAGCTCATGATCACTCCTTCAGGTCAGCAACACAAAACTGTCCAGGGGGTAAACCGCCCCGTTGACCAGCAATTCCACCCGATGTTCGCCCGGATGGTGCGTACGTGTGGTCATTTGCTGCAAGGACAAGGTCTTGCTCAGCACCACCGTTGCACCGGCACCCAGCGCCACCTGCTTGAGTTTGAACACCTTCGGTCGGGTGGTGCCATTGGCCTTGCAGTAGTGGACGACCAGGTCGCACAACAGGCGCTGAGGAACCGACAAACCGTTGTTCACCCGGCAACTGATGGTCACTTTCCCGCCCACGACAGCGTGTGCAGGCGCATAAGTGACCTGGTCGATGCTCACCTGTGCTTGCGCGCCGTATCCCAGCACGGCGAGCGCTTCGGCATGACCGCCCTTGACCAGGGAACGCAAGGCATGACTGACCAGGTCGCGCAAGTTCTGCACCTGTTGTGGCGTTCGAGCCTCCGTTGGTTCTGACAACCAGCGCCGGGCCGTTAGGACCAACAGGTGCGGGTGATCCTTGCCAATGTCATTCAGGTTGTTGGCGACCGAGCGCCGGACATAGGCAGACGGGTCGTCCTTCAGCTTGTCCAGCAAAGCCAGTACCGGTGCAGGGTCGTGCTGAAAAGCGCGCAACCGCCGCCCCCACGGCAAACGCGGACGTGTGCCTTCCGACACCAGGCGGCGCACATGCTCGTTCGGGTCAGTGGCCCAGTCGTTCAACCGGGCCAAGGTGGCCTCTGGCGAGTGGGCCAGGAAGGTCCGGATGCTGAACTCTGCCGTGAACAGCTGTGTCAACCGGTGCTGCAAGCGCATCGCCGCATCAAACTGGTTCAACCCGTAGGTGGCCACCCAGCAGGTGTAGGGCAGGTACAGGAAACTGGCCAGACTGCCCTCTCCCAGGTCAACCGGCTGTTCAATGGCCAGCCCGACGCAGACGAACGCCTGCGCATCGTCAACCGGCAAGTGCCGACGCATCACCTCGGCCCAATGCTGCCCCCTCGCCATCAGGCTCAGTTCAGCGAAGCCCAGCAGTGCATCGGCGACGAAGGCATCTGCATCGAAGCCAGGCACCACTGCGGCCAGCATGCCTGCCAACTTGCGCGGAATCTCGGGGCCAAACTGGTTGACAAGGGGTTCAGCCATCTTCGTGACTGCCCGTCAGAGGAAACGGTCCATCAGCTTCTTGCTGTGCCGGTCCAGTGCAAAAAGATCAGGGATCAGAAACTGGACACCGTGGCTGTCTACCACCAGCAGCGCCCCGCCACTGAGCCGGCGAATGTCTTCCTCGCCCTTGAGCACAAAGTCGAACCGCCCACGGTTGGTGTCTACCCGCCAGGTGCTGGGGGTGGCAAAGCTGGTGACGCTTTCCAGCCGTTGGATGACTGGCATGAACTCACGCTCCTGCAAACCTTGCCGGATGACCTGCTGCATGCCCGGCGGAAGGTCGGTCAGCCGGTCAATCCAGGCCAGTTCGTGCCCATCCACATCCACGATGGACAAGCCTTGATCCGCCGCCGACACAGGAAACGCCCTGACCGGCACCACCCCCGCATGGGGAACCCCGTCTGCACCCGTGAACACCAGGCGGCCCGCCGCGTTCCACGCCAAATCAAAGTCCGGGGCGTTCATGCTGCATCCTCCTGCATCAGGTCCTGATGGGCCTTGGCCTGTCTGGCTTGCGCCTCATACAAGCGGTGGTAAGCGCCTTGCTTGTCCATCAATTCCTCATGGCTGCCCACCTCCACCATGTGACCTTTGTCCATCACCACCAAGCGGTTGGCCCGGCGCAACGTGGACAGGCGGTGTGCCACTGCAATGGTGGTGCGACCCCGCACCAGGTTGTCGAGTGCCTTCTGGATTTCCTTTTCAGTCTCCGTGTCGACCGACGAGGTGGCCTCATCCAGAATGAGAATTTTGGGGTCGATCAACAGTGCACGGGCAATCGAAATGCGCTGGCGTTCCCCGCCCGACAGGCCCTGCCCACGCTCACCCACCAGCGAGTCGTAGCCCAGCGGCAGGCGCAGGATGAACTCATGCGCGTGCGCCGCCCGCGCGGCGGCGACGATGTCGGCACGCGTGGCGTCTGGCCGCCCATAGGCAATGTTCTCGGCTATGGTGCCGAAGAACAGGAAGGGTTCCTGCAACACCAATCCGATGTTGCGGCGGAAGTCAGCCACCTTCACGGCACGAATGTCGGTGCCGTCGATCTTGATGGCACCGCCACTCACGTCATAGAACCGGCACATCAGGTTGACCAAGGTGCTTTTTCCCGACCCGCTGTGGCCCACCAGACCAATGAACTCACCAGGCTCGATGGTCAAGGTCAGGCCCTTGATGACCGCGCGGTTGCCGTACCGGAACTGCGCGTTTTCAATCTCGATGCGCCCTTTCACATCGTTCAAGGCCACGGGGTTGGCGGGCTCAGGCACGCTGGACACATGGTCCAGCACATCGAAAATGCGCTTGGCACCGGCGGCGGCTTTCTGCGTGACCGACACGATGCGGCTCATGCTGTCCAACCGCATGTAAAAACGCCCGATATAGGCGAGGAACGCTGTCAGCACACCGACCGTGATGGCGCTTTGCGACACCTGCCAGATGCCAAACGCCCACACCACCAGCAAACCGATTTCGGTCATCAGCGTGACGGTGGGCGTGAACAGGCTCCACGTGCGGTTGAGTTTGTCGTTGACCGCCAGGTTGTAGCGGTTGGCATCACGGAAGCGTGTGGCCTCGCGCTCTTCCTGGGCAAATGCCTTGACCACCCGAATGCCCGGAATGGTGTCGGCCAGCACGTTGGTGACCTCGGCCCACACGCGGTCAATTTTTTCAAACCCGGTGCGCAAGCGGTCACGCACCAGGTGGATCAGCCAGGCAATGAACGGCAAGGGCACCAGCGTCACCAACGCCAACCAGGGGTTGATGGAAAACAGGATGACCGCTGTCATCACGATCATCAGCACGTCAGTGGCAAAGTCGAGCAGGTGCAGGGACAGGAACACGTTGATGCGATCGGTCTCGCTGCCGATGCGGGCCATCAGGTCACCGGTGCGCTTGCCGCCAAAGTATTCCAGCGACAAGCCCATCAGGTGTTCATACGTCGTGGTGCGCAAATCGGCACCGATGCGCTCTGACACCAATGCCAGGATGTAGGTTTTGGCCCAGCCCAGCCCCCAGGCCACCAGCGCCGACGCCAGCAGTCCTCCCAAGTACATCAGCACCAGACCCTGCTCGATGGGCTTACCATTCTGGAACGGAATGAGGATGTCGTCCATCAAAGGCATGGTCAGGTACGGCGGCACGAGCGTGGCCGCTGTCGATGCCAGCATCAGCAGGAAGCCCGCGAGCAACTGCCACTGATAGGGCTTGGCAAACCGCCACAGCCGAAGCAATGTCCAGGTTGAAGGTGGCTGTTCCACCTCCGCCGCAAAGGAGTTGACCTCGTCCCGCTCGGCTTCATCCTCGGCCAATGGACTGTGGCCTGCTGCCAGCTTCTGCCCGGAAGACAACGCTTTTTCACGTTGCACCAGCCCGAACTGCACAACCAGCTTCTGAGCCCACAGGTTGGCACCCAGCGTGAACCGCCAGGCTGCCAGCCGCCTGTCAGCGGTCATCAACTCCAACGTCGCCACGCCAGCGTGGTCGTGCAACACCAGTGACTGGCTGTTATCCAGTTCAAAGGCCTCACACGTTTCGCCACTGCCGGCCGAGGGGGCTTCCGACCACCCCAGCAGTCGTTGGCTCGTGAGCGCGACCAAGCCGCGGGCAGCATGCAGCTGGGCATTCAAATCGGTCACCAGCAGGGCGTGAACCGTCTCGCCCGCCCGGAGCGTCCGCTCCAGCGAAGACAGGCCCTGAGCCGGTGCGGCTGTGACAGCCGGGAACACGGTCGGTTCCAAGGTAAGTGAAAGAGTGTTGGACATACTGCGGATTGTCGAGCCATCCAGCCCCGTTGCCGTCAACCGAGTGCGAAACAGTCGGGGCCACGTGTAAAAGAGTATTGCGCCGGGAATGAAGCCCGGCTACCTGCCGCACAATAGCGTGGCTGGCGGATTGTAGGATCGACCTGTCGACACCATCCTACCCCCGGCCGGCGAAACCGAACACACCAGGCAGGCCCGAAATGGCCTGGCACCACATGAGCCACAAGGACATCCGTTTTCTCCGCATCACGTATTTGCGCGGCCCCAACATCTGGACGTACCGCCCCACCCTGGAGGCCTGGATCGACATTGGCGACCTGGAAGACTGCCCGTCGAACACACTGCCGGGGTTTTACGAACGCCTGACGGCCTGGCTGCCCACCCTGGAAGAACACCACTGCAGCCCGGGTGTGCGCGGCGGCTTCCTGCAACGTTTGCGGGAAGGCACGTGGCCCGGCCACATCATGGAGCATGTGGCACTGGAGTTGCAGAACCTCGCAGGCATGCAAACCGGCTTCGGCAAGGCGCGCTCCACGCATGTCCGAGGCGTGTACAAGGTCGTCATCCGCACGCGGCAGGAAGAAGTCGGTCGTGACGCCCTGCACGCTGCGCGCGACCTCGTCATGGCCGCCATCAACGACACCCCGTTCGACGTGGCAGCCACTGTCAGCCGCTTGCGTGCGATGGTGGACTCCTTGTACCTGGGGCCCAGCACGGCTCACATTGTCGAAGCGGCCACGGCGCGCGGCATTCCCCACATCCGGCTGAATGACGGCAACCTGGTCCAGCTCGGCAGCGGTGCCGCGCAACGCCGCATCTGGACGGCTGAAACCGATTGCACCAGTGCCATCGCCGAAGGCATCTGCAGCGACAAGGACCTGACCAAAACCCTCCTGTCCACCTGTGGCATTCCGGTGCCTGAAGGCCAGTCGGTCGACAACGCAGACGAGGCATGGGAAGCCGCCCAGGACATCGGCCTGCCTGTTGCCGTCAAGCCAGTTGATGGCAACCATGGTCGCGGTGTCACGCTTGACCTCATGACCGAGGACGATGTGCGCGCGGCATTCGTGGCCGCCGAACAGGAAGGCAGCGGCGTCATCGTCGAACGCTGCATACCGGGGGAAGAACACCGCCTGCTGGTGGTCGGTGGGCGCATGGTCGCCGCCACCGCCGGCAAAACCACCGAGGTGACCGGTGACGGCATCCACACCACGCAGCAGTTGGTAGATCTGCAACTCAACACCGACCCGCGCCGGGGCGTGGAAGAAGAATTCCCGCTTGAAACCATCGTGCTCGAAAAAGAACAGCACATGCTGGTCGAACTTAAGCGCCAGGGCCTGACCCCCGACAGCGTGCCGGCGGCCGGGCAGGTTGTGCGCATCCAGCGGCACGGCAACCTCACGCACGACGTGACCGACCAGGTGCACCCGGACATTGCCGAGCTGGCCGCCATGGCCGCCCGTGTTGTCGGGCTGGACATTGCCGGCGTGGATCTGGTGGCAACCGACATCTCGCAGCCGCTGGCGCCCCAGAAAGGTGCCATCGTCGAAGTGAATGCCGGGCCGGGTCTGCTGATGCACATCAAGCCCGAAACAGGGCTGCCCCGCCCGGTGGGCAAGGCCATTGTGGACAACCTGTTCGGCACCACCGGCGACGCACGCATTCCCGTGGTGGGTGTCTGTGGCGACAGCCAGCTGTCCACACCGGTTGCGCGCCTGGTGGCACGTTTGCTGGATCTGTCCGGCAAGCACACCGGCCTGGCCTGCAACCAGGGTTTGTTCCTGGGCAAACGCAAGGTACAGGACCTCACTCACCGCCGGTGGGCGTGCAGCCAGCGCCTGCTGATCAACCGCCAGGTTCAGGCAGCGGTGTTCGAGAACAGCCCCCGGGAGATCCTGGCCGATGGCCTGGTGTATGACCGTTGCCAGGTTGGCGTGGTCACCGGCGTGCCCAAAGCAGAGGGCCTGGAGGAGTTCTACATCCAGGAAGACGAGCAAATGTTCAACATCGTCCGTACGCAGGTCGATGTCGTCCTGCGCACAGGCTGCGCGGTGATCAACGCGCACGACCCCGCGGCATCTGAACTGGCGGACCTGTGCGACGGCGACGTCATTTTCTACGCCACCGATGCGAAGTTACCCGTCATCGAAGCACACCTGGACAAAGGGGGCAAAGCGGTGCTGTGTCAGGACGGTCAACTGACCCTCGCCACCGGTGACAAAACGCGCCCTTTGTTCGAGCACCGTCAACCGCCTTGTGCAGCCAATGAGTTGCGCACCGGCGTTTTGCTGGCCGCTGCCGCGACAGCATGGGCACTGGGCATCCCGTTCACCGTGCTGCGTGCGGGCATCGAATCCGAACTGCCCCTGCTCGACCTGCCACCTGCCTGAACTGACACAACGGTACAGAAACACCCATGAAAGTCACCCGCATCCGGGCCCTGCGTGGCCCCAACCTCTGGAGCCGTACCACCTGCGTGGAGGCCATCGTGCAGTGCACGCCAGAGGAAAGCAACCTGAACATCCACCCCGAGGTGGAATCCCGTGCGCGCAACCTGTTCCCTGAGGTCGGTGCTTTCCGCCCTTACCCGCTGAACAAGCCGATGTCGCTGGCCCACGTGTTGTCGCAAACCACGTTGTCGCTCCAGATCAAGGCAGGCTGCCCGGTTTCTTTCTGCCGCACCGTGCCCACCGAAGAGCCCGGTGTGTACCAGGTGGTGGTGGAATATTCCGAAGAAGCTGTCGGCAAGAAAGCCCTCGCCCTTGCCGAGCAACTGTGCAAGGCCGCCTGGGACAACGCCGCCTTTGACGTCACGCCGCACATCGCCGACCTGGCCGAACTGGATGAGGACATTCGCCTGGGCCCATCCACCGGTTGCATCGTGGATGCCGCCAAGGCACACGGTATCCCGTTCCGCCGGTTGACCGAAGGCAGCCTCGTCCAGTTTGGCTGGGGAGCCAGGCAGCGGCGCATCCAGGCCGCTGAATTGGATACCACCGGTGCCATTGCCGAAAGCATTGCCCAGGACAAGGAACTCACCAAAGCCATGCTGGCAGCCGCAGGTGTGCCCGTCCCGGAAGGACGCCCGGTGACCAGCGCCGAAGACGCTTGGGCTGCCGCCCAGGAAATTGGGGCCCCCAAGGTCGCTGTGGTGGTGAAGCCGCAGGATGGCAACCAGGGCAAGGGCGTGACGGTCAACGTCTGCACACGCGAGGCCGTGATGGCCGGGTACGAAAATGCCCGCAAATTCCGAGACAACATCCTGGTCGAACGCTACCTGGTGGGCAGCGACTATCGCATCCTCATCGTGGGCGACAAACTGGTGGCCGCCGCCCGGCGCGAACCCCCGCTGGTGGTGGGCGATGGCACCAGCACCGTGACCGAACTGGTGGCCAAGGTCAATGCCGACCCACGCCGGGGCACGGGCCATGCCACGCCGCTCACCCGCATTCGGCTGGACGACATCGCCAAGGCACGCCTGGCTGAACAGGCGCTGACCGTTGATTCAGTGCCGCCCAAGGGCACCCGCGTCATCCTGCGCAACAACGCCAATCTGTCGACGGGTGGGACCGCCACCGATGTCACAGACGATGTGCACCCGGACGTCGCCGCACGCTGCATTGCTGCGGCCCAGATGATCGGACTGGACATCTGCGGCGTGGACGTGGTGTGCGAAACCGTGATGCGCCCACTGGAAGAACAACGTGGCGGCATCGTCGAAGTGAACGCCGCTCCCGGCTTGCGCATGCACACCAACCCCTCGTTCGGCAAGGGCCGCAACGTGGGCGAGGCCGTCATCAGCCAGATGTTCCCGCCAGGCCCCCAGGGCAAGAACGACGGCCGCATACCCATCATTGCCGTGACTGGCACCAATGGCAAAACGACCACCGTGCGCCTGACGGCACACATCCTGAAAACCGCTGGCCAGCGTGTGGGCATGACCGACACCAACGGCGTGTACATCAACGGCAGGCAGATCGACTCGGGTGACTGCAGCGGCCCCCGCAGTGCGCGCAGCGTGCTGATGCACCCGGACGTGGATGCTGCCGTGCTGGAAAGCGCCCGTGGGGGCATGCTGCGCGAAGGCCTGGCCTTCGACCGCTGCCAGGTCGCCGTGGTGACCAACGTGGGCAGTGGCGACCACCTGGGCCTGAACTACATCACCACCGTGGAAGACCTGGCGGTGCTCAAGCGCGTGATCGTGCTGAACGTGGCCGACAGCGGCACAGCCGTGCTCAATGCCGCCGACCCCGCCGTGGTGCGGATGGCCGACATGTGCCCCGGTGCCATCACCTATTTCGCGCTGGACAAGAACCTGCCCGTGATGGCCACCCATCTGGCGCACGGGAAACGCGCCGTGTATGTCGAAGACGGCCACGTGGTGGCGCAAGAAGGGAATCAGCAGGTTCGTCTGCCGCTGAAAGACATCCCCGTCACCGGCGCGGGTGCCATCGGCTTCCAGGTGGAGAACGTGCTGGCCTGTGTGGCAGCAGCCTGGGCGGTGGGCACCCCCTGGCAGGCCATTGCCCAGGGCGTGAACACCTTCGTCAGCGATGCCAGCTCAGCGCCCGGCCGCTTCAACACCTTTGACTACAAGGGTGCCACCCTGATTGCCGACTACGGCCACAACCCCGACGCCATCGCCGCATTGAGTTCGGCTGTCGAGTCCATGCCGGCGCACAAGCGGTCGGTGGTCATCAGTGGTGCGGGCGACCGCCGGGATGAAGACATCACCCAGCAGACCCAGATTCTGGGTCGCGTGTTCGATGACGTCATCCTGTACGAAGATGCCTGCCAGCGGGGTCGCAGCGAAGGCGAAGTGATGGCGCTGTTGCGCAAGGGGCTGGACGGTGCCACAAAAACCACCCACATCCAGGAAATCAAGGGCGAATTCTTCGCCATCGACACAGCGCTGGCCCGCCTGAACCCGGGTGACCTGTGCCTCATCCTCGTGGATCAGGTGCAGGAAGCGCTGGCACACATTGCCCAGCGTGTGGTCGAAGCCAAAGCCTGAAAATCAGTAGCATCCAGCGCTCGCCATCAAAACGCTGGATGCCAAAAAACATCTGAATTCAGGCAGCCAGTCCCAGTCGTGCCCTGGCCTGGGCATACTCGCGCTTGAGCTGAGCCACCAGCTCTCCGGCTGGCTGGACCCTGTCGATGACGCCGATGCCTTGGCCACAGCCCCAGATGTCTTTCCAGGCCTTGGTCTTGTCGCTGCCAAAGTTCATCTTGCTGGGGTCGCTCTCGGGCAGGTTGTCAGGGTCCAGGCCTGCCGCACGGATGCTCGGTGCCAGGTAGTTGCCGTGCACCCCCGTAAACAGGTTGCTGTAGACGATGTCATCCGAGTTGCTGTCCACGATCGCCTGCTTGTAGCCGTCGACTGCCCGTGCCTCTTCAGTGGCAATGAAGGCTGAGCCGATGTAAGCAAAGTCTGCCCCCATGGCTTGGGCCGCCAGGATGGCACCGCCCGAGGCGATGGAACCGCTGAGCGCCACCGGGCCGTCGAACCACTGGCGGATTTCCTGAATCAGCGCAAACGGGCTTTTCACCCCGGCATGCCCCCCTGCCCCGGCGGCCACGGCGATGAGGCCGTCTGCGCCTTTCTCGATGGCTTTGCGGGCATGCTTGTTGTTGATGACGTCGTGCAGCACCACGCCGCCATAGCTGTGGGCGGCAGCGTTGATGTCTTCCCGCGCACCCAGGCTGGTGATGATGATGGGAACCTTGTACTTCACGCACAGGGCCATGTCGTGTGCCAGCCGGTCATTGCTTTTGTGCACGATCTGGTTGATGGCAAACGGCGCAGCAGGCCGGTCCGGGTGGGCGGCGTTGTGCGCAGCCAGCCCTTCGGTGATCTCAATCAGCCAGTCTTCAAGTTGTTCGGCCGGGCGGGCATTGAGCGCGGGCATGGAGCCCACCACACCCGCCGTGCATTGGGCAATGACCAGCTTGGGATTGCTGATGATGAACAGCGGTGAGCCGATCACCGGGAAAGGCAACTGCGCCAACGCGCCGGGCAAACGGGACATGAAACGACTCCTCATGTGGGTTCTGAAACAAAAAACGGGCGCTAGCGCCCGTTGCTGTTGGATGGCATGCTACGCCAATCAAAACGCCTCGAGTGGCAACTCCGTGACACTGTCCGCACCGTCCACGATGGCATCGCGCACACCAGGCACCCGCACCAGAATGTGGTCGGCGTAGAAACGCGCGGTCGTGACCTTGGCCTGCATGAACGGTGCGCCGAAGTCCCCGCAATCGCCGCTGGCCAATGCGGCCTCGGCCACCAGCAGCGAACGCGCCAATTGCCAGCCGGCCATCAGGTTGCCCGCCAGCATCAGGTAAGGCACGCTGCCGGCAAACGCCGCGTTGGGGTTGGCGCGGGTGTTGGCGGCAATGAACTCCACCACGTCCACAAACGCCAGGCGTGCGGCCTTCAGCCTCTTGGCCACGGCAGCGGCGTTGGCACCGCCTTGCGCCAGCAACTCGGCCTCGGCGACTTCCACCTGCGCAGCCAGTGCCTTGGCGGTCTGGCCACCATCGCGCGCGGTTTTGCGGCCCACCAGGTCATTGGCCTGGATGGCGGTGGTGCCCTCATAGATGGTCAGGATCTTGGCGTCGCGGTAGTACTGCGCCGCACCGGTTTCTTCGATGAAGCCCATGCCACCGTGCACCTGCACGCCCAGCGACGTGACCTCCAGGCTCTGTTCGGTGCTGTAGCCCTTGACCAGTGGCACCATGAATTCGTAGAACGTGGCGTTGTCCTTGCGCACGGCGGCATCGGGATGGTGGTGCGCGGCATCGTAAGCCGCCGCCGCGGTGAGCGCCAGCGCACGGCAACCTTCGATGCTGGCACGCATGGTCATCAGCATGCGGCGCACGTCCGGGTGGTGGATGATGGGGCCGGCCTTGGACAGGCTGCCATCCACCGGACGGCTCTGCACGCGGTCCCGCGCAAACTGCGCTGCTTTCTGATAGGCGCGGTCGGCAATGGCAATGCCCTGCACGCCCACACCGTAGCGGGCCGCATTCATCATGATGAACATGTACTCCAGACCACGGTTTTCTTCGCCCACCAGATAACCGACTGCACCCCCGTTGTCGCCAAACTGCAGCACGGCTGTCGGGCTGGCCTTGATGCCCATTTTGTGCTCGATGCTGACGCAATACACATCGTTGCGCGCACCCAGCGAACGGTCGGCACCGACCATGAACTTGGGCACCACGAACAGGCTGATGCCCTTCACGCCCTCGGGTGCACCCTGCACCCGCGCCAACACCAGGTGGACGATGTTGTCCGCCATGTCGTGCTCGCCGTAGGTGATAAAGATTTTGGTGCCGAAGATTTTGTAGGTGCCATCAGGCTGGGGTTCGGCGCGGGTGCGCACGGCGGCCAGGTCGGAACCGGCCTGAGGCTCGGTCAGGTTCATGGTGCCCGTCCACTCGCCGCTCACCAGTTTTTTCAGGTAAGTCTCTTTCAGCGCATCCGAGCCAGCCGTCAGCAGTGCCTCGATGGCACCGTCGGTCAGCAGCGGGCACAGCGCGAAGCTCATGTTGGCCGAGTTGATCATTTCGCCGCAGGCCGCGCCGATGGTCTTGGGCAGACCCTGCCCGCCGAAATCGACCGGGTGCTGCAAACCCTGCCAGCCACCCTCGGCAAACTGCTTGTAGGCAGCCTTGAAGCCCGGTGTGGTGGTCACGGCTTTGTCTTTCCAGCTGCTGGGGTTTTTGTCACCCTCCCAGTTCAACGGCGCAATCACGTCCTGGTTGAACTTGGCGCACTCCTCCAGCACAGCCTGTGCGGTGTCGTAGCCGGCATCTTCAAAGCCAGGCAACTGGGCGACTTGCTCGATGTTGGCCAGGTATTTGATGCCAAACAGCATGTCTTTGACGGGGGCGGTGTAGCTCATGTCAAATCTCCAAAAAATATAGCTATCAGTTCAATGATTAAAAGCGACAGGGCAGATTTTGATTGGAAATCCACTCATGCATCACGTTGGGCATGCCCGCCACACATCGTTCCGGCAGGCAAAAAAAGGGCGTCGGTGACGACGCCCTTTTGTCTGCCCAACAGCCTCAGAGTGCCTTGACCAAGTCCGGCACAGCGGCAAACAGGTCAGCCTCCAGGCCGTAATCAGCCACGCTGAAAATCGGCGCTTCGGGGTCTTTGTTGATGGCCACGATCACCT